>OFEP01000083.1_pt1 | contig 11104 bp, 11 predicted proteins | sample 1521161 | NCBI WGS metagenome assembly OFEP01 (sample SAMN04272335, study PRJEB24112) | coral metagenome | biome: Coral reef; feature: Shallow seawater; material: Coral tissue | host: Coral | place: China: South China Sea | collected 2014
AATTACTCACATCAAATTAAAATTACTCACATCAAATTAAAATTACTCACATCAAATTAAAATTACTCACATCAAATTAAAATTACTCACATCAAGTACAAATCGCTCACATCAAATACAAATCGCTCACACCAATTGGTCAGCGGCTAAGTCAATGAATGCTATCCCCAGTGTTTACTCGGTCTTCAACTTTACCGCCATTTTGTACGATCGCTCAATGACTCGACAGTGGTTGGCCTGAAATATTCTAGCTAATATGTTTTGCAGTAATTGTGGAAGCGATGTCGATAATTGCAAATTTTGCAGAACCTGTGGCAAAGGTAAGAGAAATGTTGCACTTACGTTGTCCCACATTCGTGTCGTGCTGATTAATTCACCTTTCACAAATAAATTATAATTATATATAATAAAATGAGTTATATAAATGCCTACAGTAGCCGAACATAATAGAAATATCCACTTTGCAGGTGCATCATTTCCTAATAGAAGGAATGCCACCCAACAAAAACTTGGCTTTGGTGTTTGGGAAGCTAAAAGTTGGAATTTAGAAGGTTGGGAACGAGACGCTTGGTATTTCTACGACGTAGTGCCTGAGTTTAGAACTGGTGTCTCAGCTATAGCAGATAGAGCTAGCAGGGCTAAAATAGGTGTATTTTATAAAGAAAATGATAGATTAGTAGATGTTACTAAAGACACACCATGCATTACTAATATATTTGGTATAGATAATAACCAGAGTAACTTATTAAAAAGTTTAGCAGTATGCCTTACTGTTGGTGGTAATGCTTGGATAGTTGGTCAAAAAGTAAACGGTATAGAAAAATGGATTGCAGTACCTGATACTGAGCTTACATGGAACGGTGGATTATTCCTAGTAAGAGGTGAAAGGTTAGATAACTCAAGAACTTATAAAATATGGCAACCGCATCCACGCTGGTACGCTACAAGCGATAGTAATGCCAGAGCAGTATTAGGTTACCTATCGCAACTACTTAGAATAAATAAATACTTTGCTTCACAAATGGATAGTAGGCTTATCGGTAATGGTATATTAGCTATTCCTAATGAAATGGCGGTAATAAACCCTATTGATAGTGAGCAAGGTAAAGATAACTTAGCACAAGAGATTTGGAATAAATCAAGTGAAACAACCGACGAACCAGAAAGTCCTGTATCACAAGTTCCAATAATCCTACAAGCAGAAGCAGAAGCAATAGATAAGATAAAACACATTACTTTATCTACACCCTTTGATGAAAACGCATTAGAACTAAAGAAAAGTTTGGTTAATAGCTTAGCTTTAGGGATGAATATACCCCCTGAGGTAATCATAGGAAGCAGTGCTAGTAACAGGTGGACGAATTGGCAAATAGACGAAACTATTATTAAAGTCCATATAGAACCAATGCTAAACCTAATATGCACTTCGCTTAAAGAAGCTATATTAGACCACGCATTACGCAAGGCTAACTTTAGCAATGAGGAAATAGCTAAGTTTGTTATTAAGGCAGATACTAAGGCATTGCAAGTGGGACCTGACCGCTCACAAGCTAGCTTAGAACTTTACGATAGAGGTTTGGTAAGTAAAAAAACAGTACTTGAAGCAAATGGCTTTGAAGCTAACGCTGCACAAACTGAGGATGAGCATAAACAATGGTTTACTGAAAAGGTTGCTATGGGTCAAACTACCCCTGATTTAGTAAAAGACGCATTGGATACTTTAGGAATAACTTTAGATGAAGTAAATAGTATTATTAGTAGTAGAGATAGTGCAAATACTACTCATGAAGCTAGACCTAATAGAAGTTTGAAAAAGCACCCGCAAAAACATATACCCACTAAGGAGAAACCTACAAATGACTAAAACATTAGATAATAGCACTTGTTTATCTACATTAGACGAACCATTAGTAGAATGTAGCGAGATACCAGTACACGGTGTATTAGCTTATGAAAATATTGATACTGGCGACAATAGAAGGTTTGACTTAGAAGCACTTACATATAGAGACTTACCGATACCACTTAGGCTAGAACATACTGGAAATCACGGAGGCACACATTCTGAAGCAGTTGTAGTTGGAGTAGTGGATACTATAATTAGAGAAAAGATTAATGGTAATACAGCTAAGCTAAACTACACGGGTAGAATTCTAGTTAATAAACCCTATGCCGACTTAGCTTTAGAAGGTATTGTAGATGGAAGTTGTTGTGGTGTAAGTATAGATGCTGATAGTGCTAGCGATTATAGCAATGATTTTGATTTAGAAAGCGAAGTGTTATCATATTCAAAAGCTAGAATAAGTGCCCTTACTATAGTACCTATTCCTGCATTCGCAGACGCTTACATTAGCTTAGGTAAAGATGAAAACGATGTTAAAATTATTGATGATTTAGATGAATTAGGCGACGAGGAAACAGAGAAACTACCTAATAATATAACCAAATTAGAGACTTCTATAAATAACGCAATGTTGCATTTAGTACTGTTGCAAGCCTTTAAAAGAAAAGTACCTGCTGGCTGGAGCAATAAGGACTGGGACGGTTCAAGCAGCAGGTTTACAAATGAACAATGGAAGCGAAGCTGTCTTGTAGACCATGGTAAAGAGCACGATACGATAAAAGAAAGGTATGGTTTACCTGTTAGAGAACCTGATGGCAAAGTAAATGTACACGCTGTTTATAATGCCACCTCAAGACTAAACCAAGTAAAAGACGCAACACCAGAAGCTATTGCAAGTGCAAAAAGTAAGCTAAGAGGTTTCTATAAAGAGCTTGGAGTAGAACCTAAAGATTTACCTGATGCGATAAAAGCTAGTTTAGGTGTAAAAGCAATTCCTACACCATTAGAAGTATTTGGTGATAATACAGATACTTATGCACCTGGAACTCATGACGGACCAGGTTGGATTACTCACCCAGTACCAACTGCTAGAATTAGAAGGTATTGGGTAAGAGGTAAAGGCGCACTAAAGATTAGGTGGGGAATTTCAGGGGATTTCAATCGTTGCAGAAGGCAATTAGTAAAATATGTACAAAATCCAAGATGGCTAGCTGGACTGTGTGCTAATATGCATAAAGAAGCTACTGGTTTGTGGCCTGGACGACATCACCATCACAGCATACAAAAGTTATTACAAGCAGGTATAAAAGCAAGCAGTGCTCTAAGGATAGTCTCAAACACAGATACTGTTATTTATAAATATGATAACTTTTCTAACCCTAGATTTACCGAGCCTACCAATCTAACTATTACGCAAGAAGGCAGGATATATGGGCATTTAGCATTATGGGGTTCATGCCATGTAGGATTTAATAACGAATGCGTTACACCCCCTAAAACAAGTACTAGATATGCTTACTTTAAAACAGGTACACTTACTACTGAAAATGGACTTATAAATGTAGGTAAACTATCCTGTGGACAAAAGCATGCTGATGATAGCTGTAATATAGTACAAGCAACAGCACATTACGATGACCCTAGCTCAGTAGTAGCATATGTTAATGTTGGTGAGGATAAGTTTGGTATTTGGTATAGCGGAGAATTAGCTAAAACAGCTAGTGCAGATAAAGTTACCCAATTACAGAACTTAGGAAGCATAAGCGGAGATTGGCGTAGAATAGGCAATAATTTTGACCTTGTAGGCATTATTGGTGTAGTTAGTGCTGGTTACCCTATTCCATCGTCTTTAGTTGCTAGTGCAGGTATTACTACTGCGACTGATAAAATAATCGTTTCTAGGGCAATAGACACTAAACTTAACAATAAAGAAACTATTGCAGGAATAGCTAAACATATTTATAATCTTATAGAAAAAGAGAAAAAGTTAAAACAAATAAAAGATTATAATTATAAACTTAAACTAAACAAAGTAAAATCATATAGCACCACTTAGGAGGTGAAATAATGAAAAAGTTTTTAGCAAGAATAGCTAATACAAAAAGTGCCACTAGAAAATACCTTTATCTAGCTTTATTTACAAAAGAGATAACTAAATTATCCAATACAATCTCTAAAACAAATACCTTTACAGAAAAGGATGAGAAAGATTTTGATGAATTAAAGGAGGGTATTGACACTATAAAAGACGACCTCAAAGACCATGAAAAACTAGATGACGAAAGAATGAAAGAACTTGACCATTATGCCGATAAGGAATTATTAGATGATGACATTGATGATGCAATGGATAGAGTTGACCATGATTTTGATGATGTAGATGAAGACATGGACCACAGAGACCATCACAGAGACCATCACAGAGACCATCATTATGCAAAAGAGGATGAGGATAAAAAAGATACTCGTAAAATGCATGATGATAAAGATGATAAAGATGAAAAACTTGATGAAGCTGAGGAGCGCAAAGCTAGAGAAGGTAAAATCAAGAAGCGTGATGTACATGAGGATGAGGAACACGATGAGGAAAGAGACAAGAAAATGGCTGCTGACCTCATGGTGCGAGTATTCCAGTCTGTAGTTAAAGACCATAAAGATAAAGTCTTACGAGATGAAAAACTAAAGACTATACAAAATTACTCTGCTTTAGATGGTGTGGATAATAAGCAAACTCAATTTTATGGTGGACGGTTAAATAACTTAAAGCCATTTACGAATGAGCATATATCCCCTAAATTCCATTTATCACCTAACTTTGAGAGTAAAGGGAATAAAGAAACTACCAGAGCTGATGTTGCTAAAGCATTTAGTGGTATCTTGCAGAATTGGGGAAGTTCACCAAGTGCACCTATAGCAGAAGGTAGCTTTACCGCTAAAGCCGCTAATATGTCTCAGAACTTAGCCACTATTGAAAAGCCTATGTATGCTGATAAAGATAAGAACTTTACACTTACAAAGGGAATGAACGAGCAACAACAGTTTGCAGTCATTGCTAAAGCAGTAGAAGCTAAGAATAATGAAAGACTAGAGCGAGTAGATAGAATAAGGCACTCTATTACTGCTGCTGGTGGATGGGCTGCTCCAGTTGAGCCAATATATACCATTCAGGCATTAGGTTTAGCTGACGGTTTATTAGACTTACCTACCATTAGAACAACTAGAGGTGGTGTAACTTACACCAAGGGACCAAAATATCTTGATGTGTATAACAAGTTATTTAATAAAACTCCAACTCAGCTAGTTGGTAATAATTCTAAAACATTTGTAACTGTAGATAGTCAAACATTTACACCCGTACAACTTAACGCTTTAGGGTTTGGTATTGTATTAGATATTCCAACTAGTGTTGCTTATCCTGAGCTAGAAATGCGTTATTTGCGACTTTCCGAGATTGGTTTAGCTCACTTAGTAAATAGCTTTACAATAAGTAATATAGTTACTGCTTGTACTGCAGATAGCGATGTAACATATCCATTCAATGAGAATACTGATATTTTAGGATTACTAACTGAGGCTGCATTAGCTCAGAAAGAAGCATTAGCTTACCAATGGGCTTTATCAGTTGATGGTGGGGTTACTTTAGTGTTACCAGCTTGGGCTAGAAGTCTTATATACTCAGCCCTTTGGAAAAGACAATATGTTGACTTTAGTTCATACAAGAATATAACTGAAATGTGGGAGACCATAGGTCTTTCAATTCAATATGTTTATGATTTTGAAAACTTTACTTCTAGTACTAGTGGAACTTGGACAAAGTTCCCAGATGCTCTAACTGCTTTGGTATATCCAACAGGTACATTCGTAAAGGTTGAGCAAGATATGATTAGCATAAAAGCTATTTATGACAATCAGTCGCTAAAGAAAAACCAATTTACAAGTGCTTTCTACGAGGACGGTGTAGCCACTATTCAAACAGCTGGTTCTGGTGTAAAACTAACTGTTCCACTAGTAAAGCCATCTAGCTAATTCTTATATTGTTGTTATTTTGTAGTAGGAGTAGGTAAAGTTTAGTATTAGTAACTTCTTATCAAAGCTAGAACTACTCCTACTACAAAAGAATAGGAAAATATATGCCATATAACACAATAAATATTCCAGTCTTAGAACAGAACTTACCTGAAAAAAGACATTCTCAACTAATTGATTTTGTAAATATCAATACAGATAAAGAACTTAATAGACTATTTGACGCAGAAAATGTTCAGTATATTCAACAAGCAACAGCTTATAAGTCATTATTGGACGCGACTATAACTGATTATAAAACTATCGATGTAGGAGACACACAATTCAATACAGACGATATAAAAACACAAAAGGGTTCAGTTAATCCAATAGTAATAGCTAGCAATATAGAAACTTGGCTAGGACCAGGTCAAGCTAGATATATAGCTGGCGATATATATGACGAATTGGTAGATGAGAAAGAAATAAGCGGATATAGCTTAGAATACGCACTCTCTTACTACCTAGAGAAACACCTAGTAGGTACTGTTAAAGAAATAGATACAGAGCCTACTGATATTACTTTAGACATGGAAGGATTAAAGGCTTGTGTAAAAGAAGTTTATGATAACTATCTTGGACAATACTTAGTGCTTGTTAACCCACAAGATATAGCAGAGTATCTATTTTTAAATAAATATCTCTCTATTACGAAAGATAAAGACGATAGATTATATACATTTACAGGCTCACCTATAGTAATATCTAGTGCGGTTGAAGCTAGAACGGTATATGTAACTGGGCACTTAACTATTCATAAAAGTCAAGTATTGATAAAAGAAGCTCCAGATTTACCTACTAATAAACAAACTGCTCAATGCCAACAAGCATTTAGTATTATAGTAGATGGACAATTTGCTAAACAATTTAACTTAATAAACCCCACATAATTTTAAGGAGTAAAAATGAAAGACCTAGTAGCTAAGTTTCCAGTAATGCGTTTAACTAAAGTTGACGCTTGCGGTAGACCTGTTTATGGGCAATACAGCGTCGCAGTTACTAAAAACCAAGCCAGTAACAGCATCACTACTAATAGTACAGAAACAGACGCTACAACAGTAACCGATGGAGACGGTAGAACAATTACTTTGTTTCCAGCAAGCAATGAGTATGAAAGCCTATCATCTGAAATAGTAAATAATGGACTAGATACAGCTATCCAATATTTGCTAACTGGAATGGAACCCTATGGTGGTTTAGCAAACCCTAAAGGTATAGCTATCAAAAGAGACACACCAGATACATACTTTGCATTTGAAGGCTGGTTAAGAACACCTTCTGCTGATGTATGCGATAATCCATTAGCAACAGAAGCGTATATGTATTGTCTTATTCCTTTTATCAAAAGAGGCAGTCTAGGCGACTTATCACTAGGACCCGACCCTTTACAAACAACATTTACAGGTTTAGCCACCCAAAAAAATAACAGGTGGGGTGGAGGTCCGTATCCAGTGCAGTATGACGAAAATGGGGATGCGATAAGATTAGACGTAGACCTCTCAAAGAGCGAGGATGCAATAATTATTGAAACAGCATTTGCTCCACCAAAGGAAATAAACGGTTTATATCCATTGTTAGACCCTGATACTACCCCATTAACTTCTATTGAAGTAGCTACAGTAGGGGAAGCAGAAAGTCCTACTACAATAACGGTAGACAAAGCAACTGAATACAATAATCCAATAGTCTTACAAATTGGTGACAATATGAATGCCTTTAAGTATTATAAGAAAGTTCCAGCCGCGGGTGTACAGTATACATTTGACATTGCAGGAAAATACACAATTAGGGCAACTAATAATAATGGTTTAACATTCGTAGAGACGCAGGTAACTATTCCTAAAAAGTCTTAACTATAGATTGGCTGATAAATGGATGACGCTAACGCACCTAATCCAGTACCCAACCCTACACCCAATCCTGCACCTGACCCAGTATCCGACACTCTCCCACAGAATAATAATAATGGTGGTGATGATGGTTCTGATGATAATAATAACGGTGATGTACAAGAAGCAGTAGAGGAAGTAGCTGAAAGTATCTATTGGAAGTATGTACCTCTAAGCAAAAAAAAGGATATACCTGCTGATGTTAAGGTAGTAGCCGAGAGCTTCGCTAAAAAGACACTTAATAGATTATGTGCCGATAGATTAGCATTTGAACCTATTACAGTTAGACCTGTTCCTAAACGGTTAGTAGTAGGCACATGGCTAGAATTTCCAGCACTTACAGCTAGAAACTTTGTAGCTGGTGTGCAAGGTTGGTTCTGGTGGATTTATGGCGGGAGAGTTACCTATAAAGACCCAAGAGTATTGAGTTTACCTGCACCTATAAGTAAACTAGAGAGCATTACATTTGGCGGTATAGAGCAAGACCTAAAAAACTTCTATGTACGAAACGGTAACGAAGTCTATATGACTAATGGCAAAGGATTTCCAGAACATCAAGACTTACATAAGAACTTAGGCGAGCAAAACACTTGGAGTGTTAAGTATTATCGTGGTGTAATAGTTGATGATTTAGCTTTAGTAGCTATAGGTAAGCTAGCAGTTGAAATAGCTGGATACATAGAAGGCAAACAAACTAGGTTACCTGAACTTACAAGTAATGTTACAAGGGACGGTATGCGGATAGAGATACCCGCGGGTGCATTTCCTGATGGCTTAACAGGCATTAGAGAAGTAGATATGTATGTGGGGATAGTTAATCCTTATAGACAAAAAAGACCCACCGTAATTGTAAGTCAACACACTCAAGAAGCAGTATTTCCTACTAATGTAGTAACATAATGGAGCTAATACTCAAAACTAAACCTAGTCTTTTTATAGCTATGGTCATAAAAGAACTAAAGGTTTGTTTAGAAAAAAACGGTAGTACTGTAATATCTAGCCTTATAACCACTAATCTTGACTTAGCTAGTATACCTGAGGATGAGCCTATAACAAGTTGTGTATTACAAGCTCGGCTAAACAGTATGAATATGATGAGTGAATTTCCACTGGATAGTATTACCTCTGACCCTAAGAAATTACTAACATTCACACCTAGCTTTACATTTGATTTATGCATAATAAGAAATTTTCATAGCCTCACACAGTATGGAGATAATGTTGGAGCAGCAAAGAACTTAGAGTTTACTGATATAACAATTTTAGATGGATTGCTAGCACAACAAGTACTAAAGCGAGTATCTACTAAGCAAGCACTACAAATAGCCTTTAGAGATGGAATAATTACTGCTGAAGGCTTTGTAAACTATACATACTGGACTGTATTAGTAAGTAATCAATAAGGTTACTTGTAACTGGTATACAGATAGTGTATAATGAAAACATGGTACAAAATAACGTAAAGCAACCTATGGATAGGCAACCTAAACGGTCTAATGATATCGTTATCAAAATAGAGAAAAAGTATTTTAATCTAACTCTTAATGATGAAATAAGCGGGAAGTCTACTAAGTATAAAATATGGTTCAAGCCAATATCTACTAAAGACATGCTGGAAATATCTAGCTTACAACAAGAAGCTAATAGCAATAGTAATCAATTAGATGAGGTAGAAGCTACTGAGTTTGCATTGAAGCTAATTAGTAAACAGATAAATTTACTAAAGCGACTTATTGTAGCAGACGAAGCAGGAAATAAGCTAATTACTATGCTGGAAACAGATGGCTTACCACTATCTGCATTTGAAACAATATTAAGTAAAATAGTAGAAAGCTCAACTGCAAACCCCCCTATGTAATCCATAGGCTATTAAATATACTTTATAGTCTATGGACTAGAATAAACGGAGAGTGTTTATTAAAAACAGGAAAAGCAATAGATGAATTTCCTTTAGATGAAAGTTTATGCATAGTTTATACAATTCTTACTAAGGATATGGATAATAAAGACTTTAACGAATTTATAGAAAAACTAACACTAGCACCAGAGGGTACTAAGAAAAGAGACGAACAAGACAGACAAGCAGAATACGCAATGGCAGAACAACTAAAGTTACGATTTGGGCTTGCAAATACAAAAAAGTAAAATTGGAGTGAATAAAAATGCTTAGAAAATATATAAATAAATTAAACATTGGAATAGTTGGAACAACTAACCCTAACTATGACGCTAGCAGATGGTTAATAAATCATTTAGAGGAACTTATTAGAAATGTAAATTATCTTACTTTCAATGTAAGCAATGGTCTTGGCATTGATGATATATGCATTAACTATCTTTACAAAAGATATAAAAATGATAACTATACAGTGGTAGTTCCTTACGCAGAAGCAGAAGGACAACCTGTTATATGCCCTGTTGGTATACCAAACCCGAATAGTGTAGATACAGCTTCGATTACTCTTAAAAATAAAACTTTAGATAAAGCTATTTTTGATGTTAGTAAATACATAGTCAACAATAGCGATATAGTGCTTATAGCTGATACTCACGACACTAGTGTAGCTAAAGACTTAGTTGAGTATGCTAGAAGTGTAAAAATACCTAATAATTTACCTCATACACCACTTATTCTAGTAAATCCAGCTTATGCTACAGTAGATTGGGTTAGAGATGAGGTTGGGGTGAATAAAGAGACAAATAATCATATCCTAAACATTGCTTTTAGAGAAGCTTCAAAAACACTTCACTTTATTGAATGTATTTCTAATGGAACAAACGACCATCCTTTAGCTGAAAAGTTAGCATAGAATGCCATGAAAAAAGCTAAGTGTTTGTAGATTATTAATAATAACACTATAAAGCCTTAGCTTTCATCTGTGTTGCACTATAGTTGACTAGGTTTCTAATCCAAGTCTTTTGTGGTAGCTGACCACTTACCTGTCTAGTATAAATAGTTGGGTAGCCATTACCTGCAGGTAGCCTTAGATAACGGCTAGTTTGAGGCAATATAGGTGTTTTAGAGCCTGTTACCATAACTATTGGAGCATGACCTGCATAAAATCTTACACCACCTTTAGCTGTAGTTTTAGTACTATGTGTAAGAATAAGTCTTACTTTTTTACCAAGTTGACCTGTTCTAGTGGGTGCAAATCTAGGAGCATTCCTGCGAATTCTATTGCTTAGTAAAGTTACAAATTTACCAACAGGACCTACTGGACTAAACAATAAATGAATTTTATCACTATCTACAGTAGTACCTAAATATCTAACTTCACAAGTGGTAGCCATATCTATAGTTTATATT
>OFEP01000084.1_pt1 | contig 11079 bp, 2 predicted proteins | sample 1521161 | NCBI WGS metagenome assembly OFEP01 (sample SAMN04272335, study PRJEB24112) | coral metagenome | biome: Coral reef; feature: Shallow seawater; material: Coral tissue | host: Coral | place: China: South China Sea | collected 2014
ATTAAATGGCTGCTTCCTCTCAAGGCGCTCTGTACTAGCAGCAGGCCTTAGTCCATCAGATTCGTCCACATCACTACATTCATCACCTTCACTGCTCTTGCCGCTTTCAAGGATATCTGCTGCCTTGGTCGCAACCTTTAATTCTGTGTGTGTTTCGGAGAAAATCGGATCGATGATGTGAAACCATTTAAGTTCATCTTTTGCTGCTTTTCCACTGCCATTCTTTGCCCTATCTCTGTATTTTCTCCATTGTTCTTTCAACCATTCATACTTCGCTCACGGCTTGATAACTGATGTATCGATCGCGTTCCCTTTTCCTTTCTTGGAACTGGATAAAATGTTCTATATTTGTAAACGAGCATCAGGCTCTTTCTTAATAGCTTCAAAGATATGAACATTTTCTGACTTTTTGAGAGCCAGAGTCTCCAAAGTCAACGCAAATTCAGTTCGGTCGTTTGCAAGAACAGATGCAAATACTTTAAGTTCACCTTCACTCCACCTTCTGCTCCGAGACTCTTTTTTGGCCGCCATGTTGTACGTTTAGTTCGGTTTCAGAACGAAACGTTGACTCGTCCCAGTCGTCTCTGGACAAGTCAGAGCTAAATGCTCCCCAGTTAAGGGCGTCACGTTTTTATACTTGACAGGTTTAACGTCTCGAACGTTAAAGGCGACTGATAAGAGAGTCGTTTAGACGCTCTTAAAAGAAGACATTAAAGTAGACAGACGTTACAGGCGTCTTCCTTATTTTTCGTTTTTATACTAGACGTTAAAGCCGTCTCGAGACAGCTTTAACGTCCGACACGACATTAATGTCCCTAGCATAAAAACGGCCAATTTTTTGTCGACACAATACTCGCCTTTAACAAGCTAGAAAAGCCTCTAATTCCACCACTGATCTTTCCGTTTACATTACAGCGGCTAATAAGCGGAAATGTTGTAATTCATCTATGTGACCTAAATAACATTGATTTCTGCAAGAAGTGGACTGGATTACATGTATGTCTCCAAGAGGTCTAGACAAATTTGTTGAACATCTCAATTTAAATTTGATTTCAATAAACCTCGTGGGATGTTCCCTAAGATATTGACCAAACGTCTAGCACTCTAATATTCCAATGAAACGTGAGACCACCATACATACTGAAAAAAAGAAATTCGTCACCAGCAAGTCTCGTTGGTTTGTTCTCTCGAGACTGATTCGAAAGCCATTTGGTTACAATTGAAAGCTTATGACAATCAGTCTGTCCACAGCAGTTGATAACTCATGTCCATCATTTACCATTTTAAAGTTATCTGAACTAGTTGTTTCGTGTCTTTCGCGAGTACACACAGCTTTCGCATTTATGGTTTTTCAAGTACCATATCCAACATGGTCACTCGAGACATTGTCGAGAGGCGCAACTGTGAAACATCGGAGCTCGATATTTAGTGCGAAGAGGCTTTGCTATCCCCCATAACGCAATATTCCTCCCGAGAGGCCCAGTTTTTCCCCTACGAGGCTAAAGTTACTTCCAAAATTATGGTGGACTATCGGCAAGGGTTGTTAAGACTTTAGCCTTAAGTTTATGTTTGTTTACAATAAGCGTTGACAAATCGATACTCAGTACCATAAACATTCGCAGTTTATCTCGTCCTAACACCTCACGCAACCATTCAACTGATCGGCTGGAAACAAAATGTGAAAGCCGTGTGTAAAACATGACAAAAAAAATTAACCTCAGTTTCGATGAATTACTTCCAAGGTCGAAGGCGGCAGCAGAAATCTTCGTTTGTTAGCGATGACAAGAGAGAGACCGCAAGATGGATATTTCTTTTGCTGATTGGCTCCGAAGTATATTCTGTTGTTACTTACTTACTTTCGGAAAACTCAGACGATAGCAACAGTGACTGCTGCGCTAGCGCAGAAGTCACAAAAATGTTATTGGCCGGCTTAGGGTCGGTCCGTATAGGGAAAAATTGTGACCTCGGGCTTGAAAATGCTGCCCTCGGCCTGCGGCCGACCTCGGTCACAGTTTTTACGTATACGCTCCCAGCCAGCCAATAACATATATTTATTGTTCATTGACAACTAGTAATTCAATCTGAGAAACAGGAAGCAACTAGCTTAATTAACAAACATTATCTCATATTTCCAAATCCTTCCTTTTTTGTGTGTTTAACGATATATGAAAGAAACCTCTGAGTGAATTTCTCGAGTGTCCCTAAGCTACGACAGAATTGATTTTTTTTCAGTTAAAACTGGATCCGAAGTCTCATTCAATTGGGCTTTTTTAACTGGTTGTGTGATTAAACCAGGCATGTTTCTTAAAATCTTTCAGAAAAGAGGTCTTGATTATTTGTTTGCTTTTTGAAATAATATATCAACAAACAGTAAAATTGCTGTTCTTTAAGGCACTGAACTGGTAATGAGAATTTAGCCAAGATCACTGTACAGAAAATAACCATACCCACAGTAGCAGGAGTGGCAAAATGGCATCTTGGCAAGTTAACACGCGAAATAGGAATGCGCCTGTTTTGTATGCTGCAGCTGTAAACATTTTCTGACTTATTTCGATCTTATGGAAACGTTTCATTTCCATTTCGGAAATGATGATGGATACTCATGAGACAAATTATTTCCAATGAATGTAGCACTGACCAAGAACCATAATCAGAGCTTTTTGGGCGTTCTCTGTGAACTCTAGTGTGAATTTTGCAATACGATAACTCCCTTGGAAGTAAGCTTGAGCTTGAAAGCTTGGAAAGGAAAAGTGTTTCCTTTGTAGTTTGAATTAGATCTGTTTTGTCTGCCCTTTATTTGTCTACCTCAATCCTCCACAGCTTTTCTTTCCACTTGATGACTATTCGCCTGTAACACCCCCTCTGTAGTAAGCAAGAAATCGCAAAAAATAATCGAAAATGCTATTAATAGTCTTCGCAACTTTCGAAAAATACAGGCACTCTATGAAATAGGAAAGAGCATACACTAGAATGGTAAACATGATCTGAGGAATCTTTCTCTTTTGATTACATTTTGTCGACTCTCATTCTTAGTGGCACGTGAAAAATTTTAAAAAACCCAAACTCGTGTGTACAAGTGTTACGAAAAAATCTACTTTATGGCGGTGAATTTCAATCCTAAAGTAATTTTTGATTTTCGGTAAAGTGAGCGAAACTTAAATCACTGAAAGATACAAGATTTGAACATCACCAACAATTATGTGGGGATCATGAAGCAAAATTTCAAGTACCCTGGGTAGTTTCGCTGTCGGCCTATAATAGAAGGTTATTATGAACTTGTGCCTGATCACCAATCATCCATTTAAGAGAATATACTTCTCAATAAAAATACCAGAATATTACGCTTTTGAGTAATTTTAGGATCACATTTAAAGCGAGCTTTTGTCGAAATACGTCGCTCTGAAATGTTATTAACTTTGAATGCGTTTTAAGCAATCACTATACAAAATACTACACTTTAAGCGACCGTTTAATTTATTATATTTCAAAATGACGTATGTCGATAAAAGTTTAATAAATCAGCTTTTAAAAAATTAAGTATATGTATATTTTTACGAAGAACGCTTGTGGACATTTCAAGTTGATATACAATTCTATCGGTTAGAATTGTAACATAATTGAGGAAAAACGGTAAAAATATTTTCCAAAAACCGCTGAAAAAACAAAGGGGTTACATAAAACACAGTTCTTTGCCAGATGTTTTCATATTTTACTGATGTTCAGACAAACACTCGCGATAAAAACCCGCTCGATATTAAATTCAGCCCGGTTTATAACAAGAGTGGTTGAGAAGCATCCGGTACAATTAGATTGCATGGTTAAACTAGTAATGATCTTGATACCATGCAGCCTAAGGCAGGCTGACGGTTTGTTTAATCAGAAAATGGTGCAGTGCAAAAAACACGAAACTTCATTAAATCATCCATTACATGTGAGATATAAAGAAGAGACATTAAATTCAAGCATTCAGTTATTATTTTGCCCTGAATGAATGGATAAGAGATATTTCTTTTCGCATATTTGTCAACTTATTTCCACACGTGTTTTAGATTTAGTTTGAAAATTTGGAAATTCATTGAGATACATGTACGTTTCCCAGTTTTAATGATTCTTGATAATCATATCACTTGTCTCTAAAAAAATTGTGCTAGATTTGACATAAAAAATCTAAACGTAAATTGCTTGTGAGTCAAACCAGATTGGGAATGGGGATCACCTCTGTCCGGCGTTGCAAACTAAAGCCATGTTCACACTACTCCCAGGAATTTGAAAACGGAAGTCAGAGTCAGAGGAATTTAAAAACGCAACAATCCCCGGTCATTCTGGATACCGGTTTCAGGAAGACCACTAAGAAAATCACATGAGGAAATCACATGTTTATCGTGGCAACAGTGCTCTCGCAAAACTCCGTTTTTAAATGTTTTCCCTCCACGTGAAAGCAAAAAGCCGGTATTTTCAAGTTGCTCCACTTTGAAGAGGTTTTTCGAAAATCTCCATTTTCGCGACGGATTAGAAGTGTGGAAGGTAGGCGAAACCTCAGATTTTAAGCTGCATTTTAAAATCTGGGATAGTGTCGACGCTGCCTACAAGGTGGTATTCAGTCCATTAATTTCGTTTCGATTGTGTTTAACATATGAACTCCCAGACAGAAATGAAGTTTGTTTGCCTTTCTGTCTGAATTTGAAACTATTAGCGAAAGATACTAGGTAAACAAAACCATATGAAGAAAAAGCTCCTTTAAAAAGTTAATCGTATTTTTTCAGGAATTGTCAAATATGCTTTACGAAAGAGCTCCCATGTTCAAACGTTGTGGAGTAGAGAGCCCGGTGTCTCCATCAACAATTGTAGAAATGATGTTTCTTTAGTCATTGTAGATTGAAAAAAGAGGCATTGAAAACAGAGAATGACAGAGAATTATTCTGGGCTTACATCCTAACTTGACAGTCTTGGGAAAATTGTATCGGATAAGCAAAATAAAACGTTCAATCGAGTAGGCAATATGAAGCAATATAAAGCAATACGTTAATTGACTGAACTGAAAACAAAACACTATCCATTAGGCAGAAGATTGTATATTCACGGTCAGGTAACTACTTGATGTGCGAGAACTCGGTGTCTCCGTTTTGACAACCACACTCTTCAATATGTCAGATATGTCCCTTTTAAGTAAATACCAAACGACTTTTTGCTATGTCTAAGCTGTACAGGGCCGCATTAAAACCATTCACTATTTGCTGTCAATTAGTTACAAAGTAATACGAAGTTATTTTGATCACTGTTCATAGGCAGTATGCGTATACGCATGCAATTCAAAGCGTGGGTGGAACTCTAAAATGCATCAGTTCATCAGACTAAAGAGGATGCTAGAAAAAGATTCAGTTAGCAAGGAAGCTGAGCGATAGCCTCGAATATTGGGGTCGCGGATAAAACTGAAACATGCAGATTCCTCACCAGCGAAAAAACTTTGAGCCTTGTTTAGTGAAATACGTTTTGTTCTGTTCTTTGACACTTCTCTCGATTCAAGGTATGTGAAGTCGGGATTCGCTTTGTTTTCGTTACCTGGACTTTTCTTCAGATATCAAGCTGAGCCAATTCAGGGCGATAGCTAGCAAGGGAAACCGAGGCATTTGCCTCACTTATTTTTTTATCGTTTTTTTTTTTGTTTGTTTTAAATCATCATAAACATCTCGAATACCTAGAAAGAAAATTTGCCTCCGTCATTTTTTTTTTTCATCGATATTGCCTCAGACATATAATCTCTCTGGCTACGACCTGCAATTCGGATTTAAACGTTTTCGTTTGACCAGTACGCTTTGAACCATTCCGGAAAACAAAATTGCTTAACAAATGAGCATTTCGCTCATCGCTAGTATTATGATCAGAGACTCCGGCTGAAATAAAGTCAGTTGGCTTCTCTTGAAAGAAGCGTGTATGTTACATTTTAAATTTGGGCTAGATTATTTTCACTACCTAACGGTAAAGGGGTATTTTGCTTGTATAGAATATAATATCTCGATAACTCGAACCAAATTCGATTTCTCCCGGATTTCTGTCATACATTTGCTGTAGTTTTACCCTCGATATCTCTAACCACCCGAAGTAATTTTCGTTTCCTCCAGATTATTGTCTAGATAATTATACCCTCGAAAACCGGTCACGTTCGATTTATTGAGAATGTACTGTTCCGTTCTCACTCGAATTCTCTGTAATCAAATTTGATGAAAATTTACGCGTACTGTATGAATAGAAATACAGTAAATGTTGCATTCTTCCTTCTTTCCGGTTAGTTGTTCTGAACTCCTGATAATTCGAACCTTTTTTTACTTCTTTTAAGGGTCGAGTTATCGGGAGTCCACTGTATGTAAATTGCAATGTTTCCGTGATCTGTTTATTCAATATACTAAGCATCGGATGTGATCAAAAGCCATTTATGACGTTCTTTTAATGATGCATTCATGAACCAATAGAGGAGTAATTATCAGTTACTGGATAAGGTTGAGCAAGATATCATGATCTTTTAGTGGCCAGTAGATCAATTATGCCTGAGGCAGTGAAGTAATTGATCTACGAGACACCGAAAAATAACCATTTCTTGCGCTAACACGGTTCAATAATTGTTATATCATTCTGAATCACCAATTTTGTTATCAGATTTAAATCACTCCATCTGTCACCAGTGCGCCATTACTTCAATCTCTTCAATGGAACATCAAAAAAAGCAAATAAATTCCTAGTGTTGTTTGAAAGCTATCTTGGGGATTCATAAATTAACTTTGTCTTAAAAAAAAACACTGACTGTTCTTATTAAGAAAATTATTTGAGGAAGTTGCTATTACAGAACGATTAATTATGTGATATTCCCCATTACTTGTAAGGCAAAGAGAACCAACGATTGGAACCCACGACCTCCAAATTAGATCACCGTACATTCGCTGTAGTGAGCCAAGAGGCCAGATCGGAGCAAATCGTGGACTGAACTATGGCGGTAATTCGTGGGAAGTTAGATATCCTGGCTACCTTTGGGAATGCAATGTACTACCTTATTCGTACGTTGCATTCCCAATGGTACCTTACTCGTAGTTCAGTCGGATAGACCAACCTGATCTAACTCGGATATCGAGGGATGAAATATATCCTACGGAGGTCAAGTAAATTGTTTTTGACCTATTTCGGTCCTTTAATACAAGGCCTGATTTCAAATTTAATTGCAGTCTTTTCGAGTGGTTCATTCAAGTGCCGAAGAGTCACTGGTTTTGCGAATTTCGTCACCTTGTCATCTAATCAAAAGTAAAACTTCAATTTTTCCCGCTTCTCGCATCATTGATTGGTTCACTGGACTGCCTGGGCTAGATTGTTTCCATTGGTCTCAGTTGAAAAGCACTCTAATGGTCGATGTTGTTTCTCAGCTTCATTGATTGAATTTATTTCTTCAAATGAGATAACATCTAATCAGTCGCAACCCACTAGGTTCATTGCTCTCTTCCAATTTACCTGCATGGTGAGCAAAATGTTCTTCCTCTATCTTCATTCAACAGATGCCTCATCCGCGACTGACATGAATTGTGAAATAAAGTCTTCCTGTTCCTCGTCGGTGTGTGAAAAGACCAATCCGATGACGGTGTTGCCAGGCTCCAACGTAACTCTCAACTGCTTGATCGTCGCTGAAGGACTTGCACAAGGCATGACCTGGAACCAAACGTCGGAACGAGTTAAAAATACCACGGGGTTACCAAACTTGGTGTTGGAACGAACGAATTTGACGACAAATAGTGGCAAACATTCATGTCAGTGTACCACTATACATTTCACACGTACGTGTTTCCTTATAGTTCATCCATGGTATCAAAAATAACAACTCAAAATAAAAGATCTCTCTTTTATCTCTTGGGTAGTTTTCGTGATGATTTTAAGGAAACGGCAGTTTTTCTACATGCCATCAACACTGACATGACATGATGGGATGACATAACGGGACTTGCTTTGACACGAACAAAGGCATTAGTTTCTGAAGACTCTCGGACTGAATCATGTATTTTTTAGCTTGAAATTGATAAAGATAAAATAACCGCCATAACGAGTTAATTAATGAAGCTTTACAAGCGTTAGCCCCTTGTCAAGGCAAAGTTTTGTCTTTGTATTGCCATGAAACTGCAGAGTTTTTAATAGCAACTTGTACCCACAACACAACAATCTCCCATTTCTTTATATTCAGTTAATGGTTAGCTCATATGATGTAGTTACCAGAAAATCTTCTTGTTTCTTTTATTAGGTGCACTGGAAATTGTTCATTTCACGACTACACCTAATGATATCATCCAAGGCAAATTAATGGAACTGGAATGCGTCTTCTCAGGATGGCCTCTCCCTCTCACAGTACTTTGGCACAAAAATAATGAACTTATCAGCAACGGAACCGACGGCATTTATCATTGGCTGCAGAAGAAAGGAGAAACTCTGCGTAGCGTACTTCATCTATCACACGGACGAGAGGAGCAGGGAGGATTCTACAACTGCAGTGCAACGAATAGTATTCCTGGGTGGTCGAGCAGCGCGTCTGAAGAGATAGAGATGATATATGAATGTAAGTTATGACATTTACTCCTCCGTTGACCTGTTTCTGGTTCATCTATCTAACAAGGCCTTTTGAACGAGCAAAATGTCAATGTACTCTCAGTAAATTTTTAACTCCGCCAATGATGATGCAGCAACATCGAGAGCGCGTGGCATTTAAGCAGTGCTTTGTGTTGTCGCAGGCAGCGGGCCTTCTAAAAACGTGTTTGATCCATTCTATTGGTTACGGAAAAAATAATTGTTACATTTAAACGTTATTCTGATAGGTCCCTCAGCGAAAAGCCCGACCATTGCCTCACTGGAGACTGTTGGAATCAAATCCTCAAACGTCAATCTTACATGCTTGGTTGATTATGATTACTATTGTCCAGAATATTTGTCTTGGCACTTTAATAACAATCCAGAGCCCTTGCCAGAAAACAGTCTGAAGTTTAAAGTGGAAGAAAAAGATACTTACAGCAAATGCAAAAAAGAATTCATGCTGTCAATATTCAATGTGACGGAAAGTGACGAGGGGACATACAGTTGCCACTGGCACTGCGAGTACGAAAACACTACAAAAGCTGCCATTGATTTGAAAGTATCTAATCCACAACCAACAGGTAGGAATTTATCTGTAATCAAAAGCAACAACATTTGCCGCATATTTTCTATTTTGTCCCTAAACGTGTACATTATGGTAAATTAAATTAGTTGTACCAAGAAAGGAAGAAGGGGAAGCTAGTTAATTTCCCAAAGTCCTAAGGTAATCCCTCTCAAACTATTTCCAGGCAACTCACTTCTAACCAAAATCCCAAAAGTGTCTAGGCTAAGTCTGCATACGAGCCAACTGTGGTCCACCAGGGCAGAGCTTATCCCGGTTTCTGTAGCATGAAGCGACTAGGAGTATTTGTACTTCCCCCTGGATTGGATGCTAGTCCATCGCAAGGTTACTCCCAGCATTAAATTCGCCGGTACCCATTTATACACTTGAGTAGAAAGAGGCACCGTGAGCGTGAAGTGTCTTGCCCAAGAACACAACACAGTGTCCCCGGCCAGGGTTCAAACCAGGACCACTCGCTCCGGATTGAGTCCAAAGCACTAACCATGAGGCTACCGCGCATCTCAAAGTGTCTACAAATATCCAATATTGTGCTGCGGACTTTGCTCACGTGGACAGCCCAAGTGGCTTTGCACGTATTTATATCCTCGACAAAAAACCGTGATCCACGCAACATTATCAGCGGAAGAACTTAGTACTAGTTCAAGCGATAAGCTTACATGCAATATTTGCAAAGAATGTTTTAAAATACTACTCGTAGTTAAAATGTCTATTTTTTTCGAGGTTCTCTATAGGCACTTATTGATTATTTGACTAACTTACATCAGAACGCTTTCAAATTAAAGGGGAGGACGCCAATTTCAACACACCGATCGAGGAAGGGCCAAACAGGACACGTCTGTGGTTACCGCTCTGATTTATGCTTTAAGGGGCTTGTTCCTCTTTTAATGTCATTTTCGTCGTGTGTTACGCATCACACGAAGTTACTCGAATTTACGTTAGCCCTGTAATTAATTTTGGTATCAAACGTCTAATCGTGAATTTCACTTTCCTTTTTAGAGACTTCAAAACCAACAGCAGCATCAACAACGGAACAAAGGACAACTTCAGATCAGCTAAGCACAGTTTTGGGTTCTCCTACTGATTTAGGTCAGTATAAGTTAAATATAATGTCGTAAGTAGAATTGGATAGAAATTTTGCTAATGAAGTCAATACATACGACCAGACGCTCGCTACTAACCTTGGTCACCATGCAGCGAGGTTAGATGTGAATGGTACAAAGTTACTTTTAGACAAGAAGAAATCGAATTTTTTCGAATGCAAAGTTAAATCGACGATTACAGCGAGACATTTGCGAAGTGTGCTACTGTCAGTAAGTGGCAATAAAAAGTGCAAGAGAATAATAAAATCTCTGAGAAACGATCAAACAAAAGAGACAAACAAACAAAAATATGTTGTGTTTAGAATAATTCTTAGCTGGCATGCCTACCAAGTGAATTGTAATGAGTTTACGATCTACTGTACTGAATCTCTTGATGATGCGGTTAACCATTAATCTTTAATTAATTTGCTATGTTTTCTCGCCTGGTTTTACTCTACAGAAAGTCAAAGAGATTGGCTCCTACCAATCATCATATTATCAGCTGGAGGTGTGGCAGTCTTGGTCATGTTATTTATACGGTTTATTGTCAAGAAAAAATGGACATCATCCTATCATATTAAAAAACGTGAGTTTTTGCAATCCACTTGGGTATCAGTGAGTGGTAGTGCACTGGTTGGTAATGGAAACAAGAAAATTAAGTTTGCGCACTATGCAAGCCAAAAGCATAAAATATTATTGTGCCTAATTTTTCCTTTGTGAGGTTTATAGACAGTTATGAGGCTGTCTCTAAAAACCGACCACTGATTTTACTTCGAAAATTCGATTTGTCTCATAAGCTGGGATTTTAAAGCCCTTACCTAGTTA
>OFEP01000085.1_pt1 | contig 11076 bp, 17 predicted proteins | sample 1521161 | NCBI WGS metagenome assembly OFEP01 (sample SAMN04272335, study PRJEB24112) | coral metagenome | biome: Coral reef; feature: Shallow seawater; material: Coral tissue | host: Coral | place: China: South China Sea | collected 2014
TAGCTCGACTGAACTGTAGTTTTCTAGGATTTCCGCTACCGATCGATGATGCTCGTTAGCCAACTTAAACAAGAACCTCAGCCAGTAAGACTCCTCAAGTCGTTTTCTGACTCCCCCTCAGCTTCCGCTCCCAATCCAGAAATGGTCATGCATTTCTCAAACAGCATCGACACAATGGCTGAATTTTTGCCGTTAAGCTTCTGCCAATCGTTAGTGTCTTCCGGAAAAATTCTTACCCCTTGTTCATCGCAAAGACAGTTAGCCACTACTCTGGCTCTTAACCCCTCCCAAGCTTTTAGACTTCCATTCTGCTTGGATTTCATCACTAAAGCTTCATAACGATCCCGATCAAGGGAAGTCATGGATTTTAGGTAGACTGAACCGCCCCATTCCGGGACAATTACCTTTATTTTTACTGCGTCATTTACCTTAAGAATTTCGTCAAGATTCAGACAATGCTTAACCATTTAAGCTCCTATGATGGGAATGTTACGGTGTACGCTCCTCTCGGTCGGTAAGTAACCGACGCTTGAGAAATTGAGTTGGCATCAGTAATTTCAGTTGTCTGGAATCCTGATAGGCCTACTGTAGCAGTAAAAATTGCGCCGTTGCTCATCGTTACCCGGATGTTTACGGTACGAAGCGCTTTGGCCCACCCAGCAAGAGAATTTTGGTTGGCATTATTCCCAATCCAGTTGAAAGTAAGAGTGTTTTCAGCCACGTCTTGGAGTCCAGACACATAAGTTCGAGTGTTATTGCCTATGTCGATTGGAGTGCTCTCTACAAAACTTCCTTCTTCCCCAAGAACCCCAATGGTGGTCAATTCGGGAATCTCCAGGAAGGTTCCAGGAGTATCCGGATTTTCAACCTCCAAAATGGTTCCAGCAATGATTCGAGCTTGGGTTTGGGTAACTGGCATGGCGGCTATACCTCAACAGTGAAACATTTAAGCTTAAGCTGGATTCCAAACAGGTTTAGATCGGGATCAGCCAGATCTTGGCGACCCAAATAAATTATTTTCTGAATCTCGAAACCATTCGAATATTTTAAGAGCGGATCTAAATATGACGTGGCCTTAGCATCGGACTCAGCGTAGCTTTTAGTCCAGACGGTGAGGTAGAAGGTAGCCCAATAAGGATTCATCTGACCATTGATTTGGTAGCTAAGCTCGTCCTCATCAGAAGATTGGTCAACCCGATAGGTCAACCATGGAGGATCAGCTTCCTGAGGAGCAATCACAGGATAAACCTGAGACTCCAAACCTTGTATAGCAGCGTAGATGGCAGTAGCTAAACTCATTGGTTCAGATCCTCAAACCCCAGTATCTCAAACCAGAAATCTCGTTCCTCGATGTCCACTACAGAAGTGATCTCGATCACCTTGGAACCTTGCAAAATACGATCCTCTGGTTTGGGTTCAAATCCAGAATGCGCCCTGGCGTACACTCGATGCGTGACAATGGCGTTCAATTTATTGGTTCCATCAAGATTTTCTTGGCCTCTGATACCCCGCACATCAGCAAAGCAGGTCTCGTAAGTTACCCAAGTGGGTTGACTGGATCCCGTTGCTGGATCTTGAACCAACGTACGTCGCTGGAACTGAACCGAAGTACGAAGCTTGCCAATCTTCACGCCTTAACCACCCCTGAGTTATTCAGATCAAGCTTGAGCAGGTTACTGGTAGTGGCGATGCCCATGACCACCACGGCATTGGTGGAAGCTAGATCAGCTACAGGAGCAATTCCACCGGCAGCAGCCGCGCTAAGTACTACCACATCCCCCACGGCAAAGACGGCCCCCATATCTACCGTCCCTCCTGTGACATAAGAAACAGGCTGCCCTATGGCCGCAGAAGCCAAAGCAATCCCAGCAGCTCCTACTGTATTGGCAAGAGAATCTGCTTGCGCCGGTGCTACGGTTCCACCGGATACTCTAATCGCTTGACCAGCAGTTACAGCGGCGCTAGCATTGGCCACTTGAATCCCGGTAGAACCCGTTGGAAGCACTGAACTGGGGGTAATTGCATAATCGACCATTTCTATCTTTACCTCACATGACTAACGAATTGAGAGAGAGCAAGGCATTGACGCCAAAATTTAGCTCAGTATTATTTCCCATAACGCTTGCTTCCCGGTTCTCATACCAGTTCCCGATCAAAAGTTTACGCGCTTCGATCGCTGACTCAGCTTGCACCGCCGCAACAGACCAATCAACCCGGATCAGTGAATCTTCTTGGATATCCGGTGGAGATTCCACAGAAATGGTGATTTCCCGGCAATCTTGGATGTAATTGTAGGTATAGGCCCCCACTGGCAGTTGCACCGTCGCGCCCACGGTATCGACGTAGTAGATCAAAGGTTGGGTCAACGGGGGCTCAGTATCCTCTACTGCCCAATCATTAGGCATTTCCTCAAAAGGCCCATAACTGTCCTGGTAGGCAGTTGGTAGACTTGGAACCTGACGCCAGCTATCCACATACTCCAAAGAAGTATTGATTAAGCTGAAAATTTGCGCGTCATCCTCGGAGAAATTGACCCGCAAATATTGTTTAACCGTAGGCAAGGTCAGTGTGTCGCTTGCGGTAGCAATCCGTCGCCAGGTCATTCAATATAATCCTCGTCTATTGGTCGAGTATCAACCAATTCAATCAATCCAATTTTCAAAAGGGATTTCAACAAAATTCGAGAATATTGATCAGGATCACCGTTTTTATCTTTAGTTGGAAAATCGTAAATTTGTCCTTTTTTCAGTGTTACTTCATACCCATTTTTCGAATCACCCCAAACCGCTGTAAGTTTTGCCCTAAATTCAACAAAACCCCTTAACTTACGATATTGGCCGACTGTCAATCTAGATCCATCAACTATTACCTCATCCCCTATTACATAAGGGACACCCAACAGGGCTTCTTTAACGTCCGACATATCTCCTCTCCTTACATTATGCTGCGGGGGGAACGATACCTTTTACTGGGGTATCGCCGGTATTAGCTACCGCTGACATGAACTTACCATCATGCCTACTCCAACTAAGGAAGGTAACCAACCCATTCAGCGCCTTGAGCTCATCCAAGCGCATCATCTGCATAGGAGCAATGTCCCGAATCAGATAGGTGTTGAGTAAACCGTAGAGCATCACGGGGGGCTTAGAAGGACCGACAGCAAAATCCGTAGACATATCGGCGTTGATTGTATAGGGAGTGCCAAGTACAGTATCAGGAACTCCATCCCGAATCGAGGGTGCCCATAAAGGCATTGCTTCAGTGGTAGATAACAGCATCAACCGTTTTTCCACATCATCAGTAAACATGAAGCGGCTACCAGGCATATCCCGATAAATCTTATTTACTGAGTACTTTAAGTTGACTACATCTGCATATGTCAATGCACCCCCGGTAGTAAGAGTTAGGGTGTTATTTGTGGCAATTGTGATCCCCTCTGGCTGAGTGGTGCCGTTTCCATTGGTGAAGTGAAGGTTAGTTCCCCTCCCAAATCTAATGGCAAACGCCCGGGTCAGAAGAGCCTCAAAGTTAAAGAAGGAATCCTGAAGCAATTCCCAGGACACATCTACATAACCAGACGTATATTTATAAGCCTGTAATTGTTTATTCCCAAAGGCAATATCCAATTCAGTAATCGCCTGAGCCTCTCCCACAATGACGGCGATTGCCGCGGTGTCGTCATAAGTGGGCCAGTCAACTGTATTCCCGGTTGCAGTTGGATAGATGCGGCTAACTTCCCGCATTCCTCCCCAGTATTTCATCTGCTCAATCAATTCTTCGCTGAATCCTTGGGGAACAAGATAGCCACCGGCAGTATCAGGGACAAGCAATTGATCCCGAGTTTCAGGGTTCCGGGCACCCCATTCACTAACTAATCCTGCCTCAGTGAATTTCCCCCAATCACTCAATGACCTGCGAGCATACTCTGTCCATGCAGCGGTCGCTTGTCTGGTATCTAACGCTTTGCGGGAATTGCCGCTATTTAGAATCTTCCGACTGGCCTCAGCCATGCCATTTTCTCCGTTCAACAGATAGTCATACCAACTCTGTCTATACTGGAGCCGAAATTCATCTGCTTTGCTGAGTCTATGCTCGGGAGTAGCATAAGCTCTTTCCATGGTGAGCCTAAAGTCTTCCAGTCCTCGCTTTTCTTCCGTAGTCTCTTCAATCAACTTTAGATCCTGACGATCATTTTTTAGTTGAACGAACAGATTATCCATTTCCGTTCGTTCTTCTACCGTCAAATCCCGAGTTTCCTCCTTAAGCAAATCCCTTAACTCAACCAGTCTCACTTTAGTCTTCTTAGTTGAGTCTTGAATTTCAGTTACAGTTCTCATAGCAAAATTCCATCCAACTCGCAGCTTATCTTCAACAAATACAGATCCCGATAGGATTCACTTATTTTAGGTTTATTAGCCTCTTTAACGGCTTTTAGCGACCTAGCGGATACCGCTGTCGCTTGATATGCCGGGAACGTCACCACACTAACTTCAAACAGGGATGCGATATTTCTGATCTCTCGGATCAATTCGTCCCCTTCAAACCTAATATCATAATCGTTGTAGCCCACGGTGAAAGCAAAGCTGGCTCCAGAGATATCTCCACGGCGGACACTGGAACGGAGATCCTTTGCAAAAGTCGTATTGGGTAGATCTACAGAAAATGCCAGACCTGTCTCATCTGATCGAAGGTCCAACGTTTGATTAATGGTTCGACCTAGAACCCTGGAAGTGTCATGGTTAACCAATGCCCGAACATCCGGATTACGCGCCAATACAGAATTAAAAGCTCCAGGGAGGATTATCTCTCTGAACCCTCCAAGGTCCTCACTAACGGAGTTAAAGACCGCTGCATATCCCGAGATCGAATTACGTTTTTCTTCATCTGGGGTACGGAGTTCAATCTCAATCCCCCGCCTTTCAATTTCCATGGCTACCCTCACCGTTTGGTTCTAGCTTATCTCTAAGTTCCTTAATTTCTTTATCTAACGAAACAATAATTTTTTGTAAAGACGAAAATTCTGACCGGATTCCCTTGATTGCATCCTGATGTTTGGTCCCCCTCATTTTCTGAATCCTGAAAGTTTCCCGGATTTCTTCCACTACCGATTGGAGAATCTCTCCTAATTCCATGTCGGTACCGTGCAAATCTTCCAATGTCTCCGCTAATGCCGTCGCTGCTGCTTCTCTCGAAGCTTGTTCTTGTTCACTAAGGATACTAAGCTCCGAATTGACCATATCAATTCTTGAATGAAGATCTACATCCCGTTTATCTATAAGCAATCGCTGGTCTTCCAATTGTTGATTGTGAGCCAATGCCAAGTCATCCAGTTTGTTGCTGAAGGCCATGCCCAACTGGATTGAGGAATTTTGGTTCATCTGGATAAAGCTTGTAGCTTGTTGCCGCCACTTCATCAATTCTTCAACATCCCGCCTAACTTCATCCGGAATTGCCAAGCTTCTCTCATCTTCTGGGTTTTGCTGACCCACCGAAGCCGCACCCGGCATAATGGTGAACCCGTCCAGTTGGGGCTCATATGGCAATCCCTCTTTCTCACGCACCTCTGATCGGCTCATGAACCCGTTCGTTACCGCAATGGAATAGTTGGTAAACCGTTCGGTAGTGGTTCCACGCAGCAAAATGGTGGGATCAAACTGGTAATAAAGCGTTCTGGAATTCTCTAAAAGCTTCCGATTAAGCTCTGTTTCAATTAGCGTATATATTGGCTGCAGCGAATATCGGACAAATTCCTCGGATAGTTGGGCCACATTTCCCCATGTGGCGCGGTCAAGGTCCCCCAATAAGTAAGAGGGAACCCGGAAAATAGAGGCGATCTCATTTCGAGAAAACTTCCTGGCCTCCACCCACTGAGCATCTTGAGGATTAACCACTGAAACGCTTTTGAATTGGAGGCCTCCAGGTAGGAAAGCTACCTGACCCGAGTTTTGGCCGCCATAGAAGGTGTTGAACCATCGGACAAATTCCTTGGCCTTCTCCCTAGGGTTTTTAAGAGGTGACTCAATTACCCCGGTAATTTTTCCACCGCGCTTATAGAACGATCGGCCATATTGAGTCTGCTCATTCTCAATCTGGAGCGCCACTTGGTTAAGGGCGACGGGGGAAAGGCCTCGGATACCGTCATAGGTGAATAAAGCCAAGTGAATCATGTCCGCTGGACGCACAAAGAAGGTTTCCATGCCCGTGGTCACCTGGTAAACATAAGGTTCCTCCCCCTGCAACCATCGGTAACGAGGGTCTTCTGTATCCAAGATATCCACCATGTTTGGTGTCATGTAGATCAGTTGATTGGGTAAAGCCGCCCCAGTTGGGTTTCGAATTATGACCGCATATGCATTCCCCCACCCATTTAGAGAGGCAATCATTGACTGCCAGAAGGTGAAATTATTGAATAAAGCTGAGGATTGCTTGGCTAGCGCCGCCCATGGGCCGTCGTATACCCTTTCGATCTCTGGAGATCCCGGAGTTTGCCTGTACAGATAAAACGGAGTCATTGCGATCGCATCAGACAAAATCCGAATGCAACTATAAACAGTAGAAAGGGAAAGGGCTGATTCCGGATGGATGATGTTTGAAGTAGGTGCATCCGTTAGAAACTTCAAATACTGATTAAGGTTTATTGTTCGGAGGTCAGCATTTTCTGGCAAAACGTAATCATTGCCGTGTTGATCGAGAATCATAAGACGTCTTCTGTTTCGGGATTCTCTTCAAAAATAGCGTGATCACCCCACATATCGTCACCTTCCCCAATAAGATCATCGTCCATATTCTTCAGTGCAATGAGCATGGCGACGGTGCCATCAATCTTTCCACTGGACTTTGACTTATCCGGCTTTTTATTTCCAGCTGCATCCTGGGTGATGATGGTGTTATCCACGCACCACCGGAGTACTGGATGACCCCCATGGCGGATCTTACGAGAATATATTAAGCGCTCCGCAAAATTCACCGCTGGAGACATGGAGGCGTACCCCATGCCCGCGCCAACGGTGGTAATATCATCCCGGTCATTGAGCTGCGCTACCAATTGATTAGACCCCCAGCGATCGATCGCCACTGATTGGAGGTTATACATTTGGGCGGAATGGTTTATGCACAGCCTAGGGAATTCCAGATCCAGAACTTCCCCCGGTATTGGCTCAATAAACGAATGGCTCACCCAATCTTCATAGAATTTTGAAAATGTGGAGCTGATCAAAGTTTTACGCGGCACCCAAAACCAAGGCTGGACATCCACTATGCCCTCTTCATCCGGTTCAAACACCAGAACAAAGCTGGTAAGATCGTTGGACGAAGATAAATCTAGCCCTCCCCAGCACCGACGTTGACCGTCAGTATGCCGGGGATTTTTTCCTTGGTCCCAAACTGCCAGGTCAACCCACTGCTTATCCGTCTTCACCCACATATTGAGGTGATATGTCTTGAAGCTGGATTGGAAGGTTGGGATCTGAATAGCCTTTTCTGCCTGTTTTTTGAGGAAAGCCTCCCTGACACTGACCCCTAAATTGGGATTAGCTTTCCTCCAAATAGCCGGATCAGTCCAGTCATCCTCTTCATCCGCCCCATAAATGCAAGGCAAATAATTATCGTCGCTGACGGACCCGTCGCGCACCCCTGAAGCGTACTGCCAGTAAGGCGCAAAGAGATTTGAAGCGTAATTTGATCCACAGGTGCTGATATACATCATCAAAGGAGATTCCCTCTCAGCTCCCCCCGTCTCCACCGCTTCTAATAGCTTGGCTCCAATGGCCGGTTGGTACTGGGCTATCTCATCACAGATTGCACCGGACGGAGACAGTCCATGTTTTCCACCTCCTTCCCGGTTGATTGGCTTAAAGAATGCGGTGGGCTCCCTGGAAGGCTGGAGGCGATCGCGGCGCACCTCAATCTCGTTTCCCAAAAGTGAAGATTTTTTTACAATCGTGGCGGCCATGTTGAACACAATCCGGGCCTGCTGCTCGTCAGTGGCTAACGAGACAATTTCAGGGACAGTTCCCGCTTGCTCAACCACCAATAGATACAGCCCAATGGCGGCGCACAAAACGGTCTTACCATTCTTCCGGGGGACACTGAGAAACAATGTGGTGAACTTCCTCAAGTCCGTATCGGCGTCGCGCCACCCAAACAGCGGCTCAATAATCTCGGATTTCTGCCATGGCTCCAATAAAAAGGGCTTGCCAGTAAGCGATCCCTTGGGGTGAACGCAGCAATTTTCGATAAACAGGACCGCCATCTCAGCCTGCTGTTTGTCAAAATAGGCGTTTTTAGGGGGTTTTCGTTGCATATTTTAGAAAAAATCCACTCCCCAAGGTCGCAAAGGAGTGGATTGGATAGGCAGTGTGGTCGTTGAAAGTGTAGTCAAACTGGCCTAAGTATACCCAAATTTGGAATTCTGTTGGCCGCTACCACAGGTTTTCCATCCATTCGCGTCCAAGTAAACCGGATTTCCCTTCCACTTAGCGCCAAGGTCTGACCATCTACTCCGGCAAAGAAGCCCGGGATCCGCTTCAATGCATACCAAGCCAAATCTCCAAACACTATTTCGTTTTGGGGGGAAAACGGAGTAAGGATAACCGGCAACCCTAACATTCGCATAGGGTAGCTATCAGAGTTCAACCAACCCGATGGCAATCCTAAATTCAATACCTGAATAAAAGTTGTACCCCCCATTACCCAAGCACAAGAGGGTTGGGTCAAATGGTAGTCGTAAATAGACGAAAACAGAGTTGCAAGATTAGCTTGGGTTATTGGCCCAGGAATTATGACTGGAAGGTTAGCAGCGGCATTGAATAGTCCGGTTGGTTGCCCTACCCCAGTGCCGGTACAAATTGCATTGTGGATGGTGTTCCTAAGCCGTCGCACCATCCGAGCATCCAGTATCTGCGCTGCAGTTTCGCCAGTGTCTGTAATCACCCCGTCCTGAAGCAACTCCCATGAGGAGGTTACTGCAGTGACTACCTTAGGCATTGTGGCAGTGCCTACCGATGCAAAAGCAAAATCGGTAGGCACTACTGCGGCCCCTTCACCTTCCCAAGTACCCAGTGTAAGGTCATTATCGATCACAATGTCACTGGAAGTTCCACTAGGCTCTTCATAAATTGTGATTGCTTGGAGTAATTGGTCATCTAATACCTCAGACCAAAATCGTTTCTGGACATCCTGAGGAACCAAGAACCCCCCAGCTGTATTGGGGTTAATCGTCTGAGCGCGTCTTTGTAATCTGCTGGCTACCATGGCTATACCACATGTAATTTAAGTACGTCCGCTATTGTCTCCTTATTGGATTGGACCGCCAAGGTGGGCGCAACCTTTAACCTAGCAGCTGGAGTCAGGCCTAACTGATCCCTAAGCCGGGAAAGATATGTCAACTTGGTAGCTGGAAGATCGCTTACTCGGAGACAGGCCAGTTCGCAATAGGCTATGCAGGCAGAATAGTCAGTTTCTTTAACGATCCCCAAATTAATTAAAGGAACAATTTCTCTGTTCCAGATTTCTTTTTCATACTGGTCCAAATCAGAAGGAGGCTCAACCTGCAAACTAGCAAGCTTAGCCTCCAATAGAGTTGAATTTTCTTTAGCGCGGCTTGCCTTACTCCGAGGCTGCGTCTTATGCCGTTTCATTTTAGTAAGTGGTAGGGGTAGCCTAATCCTAACCTATATCATGCAAACGACGTACTTGACCTAAAACTGAAAAAGTTTTTTCAAACAATTCATTGTAGATTCCACGATACAAAATATCGTTGTAGTATCGCGGGCTTGATTGGATAATTCCATTCTTGTCCACAAAAGCAATGCGCTTTTTAACATTGCATATTGAAGTCCAATAACCTTGGTCAAACATATCGACGTACCAAGCTGCGCCGGTCCTGTTAACTAAGAAAATAGATTCTTCTACATGAGGAGAGTTTATGCATTTATGCAAAAAAGATTTGGTTAGTTTACCGTAAGGTGGGTTACAAAAAAGTGTTTGTGCCCCCCAAAACTTTGTCAATGCATTGTCTTCCTTATAGAAATATCTTTTAGCCTTTACGTTAGGTGCAAAAGTTTCTGACGATGCAGGATCTAGTCCTATTCCTTCATCTCCATAAAACTTATGGACAAGATCAATTATATGTTTCGGCGTCCCCCATTCATTATTTTGGTTCGGATTTTGTTTCACCATTTGAGCTTGTAAGCTTTCAAGCATTAAAATTGCTTTAGAAATGTTTGGTTGATCTTTGCTCAATTCCATTATTACTTTATCAATTTGTTCAATTTTAGTTAATTTCATCTTCACTAGTTAATGCTATGTGTTCACTTAATACTTGCGCCCAAACTACTATGATCCTTACCTGTCTTCCATTATTTCGATGCCAAAGAAATTCTTTTTGAATCCTGGAATAACTAAAATCAATTTGTCCTTCAAGTGTTACCCATGTTCCATTTCGGTTAAATTGCAACTCATACCAAACTTCCTTATCGTTAATTGCCATCTTTATTTTTCACCTCAATTACAGAAATCATGAATCCAGTATCATCAAAATATTGCTGTGCTTCTTGGTACGTATACGGAATATTTTCTACAAAATCAATAAGCATTTCCCACAAATCAAAGTTGTTTGAAAGGAAAATTTGAACCGCTATTCTAGGTGAAATTGCATCACAAAAATCAACTATTACTGTTGGTGACTCTATTTCATCTTCCCAAAATACAACTTTATATGTTTGGTAATTTTCTGATATAAACCAATTCATCTTACTTCTTTTTCCTCCTCAACTACCGTTGAAATTCTTACTGTTTTAGGCTCCATAAAAACAATCTTTACCGGAAGCTTACCTTGATAATTTTTGAATCCTTGAACGGCTTCTTCATAAGTAAGTCTTGTTCGACTGCTTTCATCAGCTTCTACAGGAACCCATATGATTCCTAAAAATGTTTTTTCTAAGACATGCAGCTCATACCAACCTTCATTCCTAGCAATTACTTCTCTTGCTTCCATAATTTTTGACCTTTTTTCAACCATAGCATAAAAGTTGTAAAATTCAACTTATGTAAATTACAACTTTTTAGAGAGAAAAC
>OFEP01000086.1_pt1 | contig 11041 bp, 5 predicted proteins | sample 1521161 | NCBI WGS metagenome assembly OFEP01 (sample SAMN04272335, study PRJEB24112) | coral metagenome | biome: Coral reef; feature: Shallow seawater; material: Coral tissue | host: Coral | place: China: South China Sea | collected 2014
CTCATTCGTTTAGAGTCAAACACGTCGTATGTTCGCCCTCAAAGGTAGTTTTGGAAGTTTGACGGTCATTCCCTTCTCTTGCAGCGAAAAAATCTACGAAGAATTTGACAACAACGTCTGCACGGCAAATAAGCTTGATTAATTAAGCAGCTTATATATTTTTTTCGATCGGCAAAATCATAACAGAGGCATTGAGTATTCGTTTAGACTTTGATACGTCCAGTGTTTGGCAGAGACAAGCTTTGAATTTGATTGAATTCATCCAGTCGAAAGTTTGGCGGTCATTCGATTCTCTTGCAGTGTAAAATTTTGTAAACAACTTGACAACGACATCGGTCGCGCGTTGCAAAATGCATTGGCTTTTGTTTTAAAACTGTTTAGCGGTAAATCCAGTTTTCGGTCAAGAAAGTAGCTCCAAGTTGAATGTTCCCATCGATAATTTCACGGTTATTTAATTCCTTTGGGGTGAAAAACTGATTAAATTAATCCGAAGCAGGTTGTTGACGGTTATTTAAAAAAGCAGTGAAATATAAGCAAAGTTCCCTCTCAATCAACATCTCATAATCATAGAAGTTCAGGTAGAGCCGAAGCAGCTGGCCAGGCAGGATCTCTGACAAATAACTTGCTTCCTTTTCAAAATAGCGTCCGTATAGCAGCGCAACATTCACCTCCCTAGAGAGTGTTGACAAAATTAAGTTCAGGACCCACCCTCTGTGCGGCTTGGGTTGGCATGCTTAGACACGTGACCAGCCATAACCAGGGTACTTTCTCGAAGTAGAGAGAGGACCCTGGGAACGAGGTTGCTCGTCCTGTACATCGATTACGTCATGCCTGTACATTGGCTTTTTTCTGTATTCCTCGAAGTGTGAGGGAACTGTGTACAACTCCCGATAAAAGAATAAAGCCACAGTCAACCATAAGTTTCCATTTCCTTTTCTTCAAAAAACCCACTTTCTATTATTATACTACATATCCTGCAGAACGCACTTCCTAATCTTTGATTACTACTAGTTTTATAAGTGAAACTGTCGTACGCGTGTTAATGGTCCCAAGTCATATCGTAGCTCTGTCGTAAGCTTGTCGCATGCGTCAAAGTCGTGCCGTGTAAAAAGGGCCCTAGTCAGCTACGAGTGCCTTTAGTCAACTAAGAGAGCGAAAAATCTGATGGCGCGAATGAGCGTACCAGCCAGAAGAGGAGACGGGGGTGGTGGAGAAGAGGAAAGCCGAGACTTCGACTCATTTGTAAGTGTTGGACGTCCATGGTCTGACCGAGCAGATAGATCTCGGCTGGAGAGTTACAGCTGCACGTATTACTTCGTCATTGGTAGCCAAACGACATGAACAATATAACTTTGAGTGTTATTTTATTCTTAGAAAGAGTTTATGCCTAAGTGGTCTGCGTTCTTCCCGGAAGTTATCGTTAAACATTTTCCCTAAATCTCTAAACGTTTGAGTTCCCTTAAATTGGTTATCATTATCATTAAGTGACTGATTAATATTACTTATAATTATTATTTTTCTTTTTCAGCTCTAGAAAAATACTAAGCGCTAAACAGTCTGAGCAAGAAGAAACCGAGTATTCACGTACTAACATGACCCTCACAAAATTTATAGCTACACCACTCACACACAAAATCCAAATTTCAAAAAGACAGACTTTAACATTTCGCAAAAGATCCTAACTGACAGTTAAATAGTAAGGAAATCTAATAAATAGAAAGGCTGCTCAGATTTGGTCACTTTTCGTCGAAAAACTCGTGCACGTGTACAGTCTTCTTGTGAACGCGAAGAGAGCTGGGTTGAGTGAAAGTCTTGCCGCACAAGTCACAGACAAAAGGCCTCTCTCCTGTGTGAGTTCTGATGTGAGATTTCAGAGCTCCGCGGTCCGCGAACGCCGCGGGGCATGCCGGACAAGGATATGGCTTCTCGCCAGTGTGACACCTCACGTGACGCTTCAAGCCGCTGGAGTGTGTGAACTTTTTAAAGCAGTGGCTACAGGAGTAGGGCCGCTGACCGGTATGAATGCGCACGTGAACGTGCAGACTGCTATAGGAGCTGAAATTTTTATGGCAGTGTTTACACTGGTATTTCTTTCTCTTAGTTTTTGGAAGACGCTCATCGGCCGAGTCTTGACGCGTTTCTTTCTTGATCTTTGTTTCAGTGGTTTTGCTGCAGTCAGTGTCACCACCTTCATCAACCTCGGTAGCTTCCAGTGAACGTGTCCGCTCTGGTGTTCGATTCATGGTCGGAGGACTGTTTGCGTCTCGGCTCCGATCTGTATTCGGAGAATCTTCGGAGCCCGAGAACGCTTTCGACACAACGTTGCCACGCATTTCTAATTCAGACTCAATTTGCTTAGGCGAACTTTGCCCACAAAATCCACCACCACTTCCTTGCTTAAAACTGCATAGTATCCTTGCTGTATCGTGCTCTTCTAAGGCTCTCTGAGTGGAACAATTCGATTGATTCATTTGTTCCGTTTTAACATTTGTGGTCTCGCTAAAGGGAGACGTCGTTGCCGCTACGTCTTCTCTTGTATTCATTTGCTCGGTGCTTTCATCATTGAGTTCCTCGTCGCTTGTCCATCCATTTTGATCTTTGTGTGTTTTCATATGAGATCGTAGGTATCTGGTCTGTATGAACCCCTTACCACACACTCCACACTTGTGCGGTCTGTCCTCGGTGTGGGTCATCTTGTGGTAGTAATAGGAGCTATAATATGGAAAGCATCGACCGCAAAGCTCGCACTTGTGCGGCTTGAACCCCGTATGGCTACGCGTGTGAATTTCTAGCTTGCGGTGATGATCGAACGTCTTGTGACACAGCGAGCAACAGTAGCGTCCATCCTTGTCTACGACGGCGTGGGAAGAAATGTGATGCTCGAGTTTTTTACCGTTGCTGAATGATTGGCCACACACAAAGCAAAAATTTGCCCCTTCGTCATCCTCAGTTTTCACTTTACTGGCTTTGCCACTGGTGACGTGACGTTCGTCCTCCAAGTCGTCGTTTGGCTTCTCTTGTTGAGCAGGAAGTTCACGATGTTCTTCGACAACCCGCTGTGGCAATTCTTCTGGGAGGGGGTGTCCCAACTCGCCTCGGATATCTGCACTTTCGAGATCGCCTCGACGGGTTGTCTCCCTTGCTACGGCAGTATCCTGAGCGGCGACACTAATGTTCAGCTCCCGCCGTATCACCGTCTCTCCTTCGCGTGTGAGTGGCACGCTATTGCGGGCGGTCAACTTCAGGCGTTTTCTCTGCATGGCCAACAGCTCGTCGCCGCCTTCATGAGACATCAAGTGCTCCAGAAACTCGGAGCGACTGGAGAAGTTCTTTTCGCAGCGAAGACACTGAAGCTCCTGCGCTGAGCCGTGGTAGCAGTCCAAATGAATTTTGAGAAGCTTCTTGTGACCGAAGTAAATGCCGCAGAGATGACAAAAGAAGTCCCGAGGGTGCCTTCGCCTCGGCTGGTACGCCTCCTTGAGCTGGCGGGATCGCCCTGGGGATGTATTAGGTATGGGGTCTGTGTCCTCAAATCTCTGAGGTCTTTTCTCGAGAAGAGTTTTGATTGCTGGTGTTCCCAACCTCTGGGACACATCATGAGGTCTTCTTATGAGAGCCCCAAGTTCAGGCGCACTTGCTCTTCTTTTGAGGGACAACGAATGAAGCAGCGCCTCTTTGGTGATGTTGTTAATGTTCTCGCGGGCGGCAACCTCTTGATGATCTGGAGGTGAGTCTTGCACTCGGCTTGGAGGGACTACTCTTTTAAATGGCTCTTGCCATTTAGTGGCCATAGTAGAGAAAGGCATCCTGTGGTACCTGAGGGCCGAGTTTGCTGACGCCGTGCGGGACAGGGGCTGATGACCGTTCCTTAAAGCCACGCCCGGCTGTCGAGTAAAATTCGGAGACATTCTTGGATGTACAACAGGGATGAGTGGTGGAGGTCTGCCCAAAGGCATACCATCCCTCTTCGCTCTACTCAAACCCAGCACCACGCTCTTAGCGTGGTCATCTGACCTGCCAGCAACTTCAAGCGCGGAGAAAGTGGAAATTCGACGCCTCAGTGCGTCCGAGCTAGGGATCCTCTCAACGGAAACAGGGTTTACTTTTGCAACTGGTGAGAATGATTCTAACCGGTCGGGCGCGTACCTTTGGTCGCTGAAATTCCCTTCGCGTTCGAACGTTTCGTGTCTTTTCGGAAGGAAGATCCTCGTCTTTGCCTCTGGACCGACCAAATACTTGCTTTTCTCTTCGCTATACCAATCGTCCGGTTCTTGCGGATTGGGACTGCTTTCCTTTTTATGATGGCGGAACGCGCCAAACGTGGGAAACCGTCGTTCAACGTACTGACGTAAATCGTCAATACGGCTGTTTACTGGGTCAGCATACTCTACAGTAGGAATATCATCTTGTTTTTTCGCCTGATAGTTATCGTCCAAAACATCATTGTCCCGAAAAGGATCGATTTCCGGAGATCGCTCCTTTTCCAGCTGACTTTGACTTTTGATTTCTTCAGTGCTCGTGGCACTCGGAACCCGTCGGAGACTGTTCGGTTTCCTTCGCATTTCCTTGAGATCCTTCAGTGAGGTTTCGTGGGATGTTACGTGACTGACGAACTCTGCGCGCTTTTCAAACGATTTTCCACAGTAGTAACACTGTAAGACGTCCAAAGAGCTGTGGTACGAATTCATATGAATCTTTAACAGATTCTTATGTTCGAAAGAAAGCCCGCACTCGCTACAATGCGGCTTCTTGTGGCAACTGTCCATATGGGCTCTAAGTTCCTGCGAGTCTGGGAATCGCTCGTTGCATACCGTACACGGTGCGGCCAAATCGTGCGCGCGATTATCTTGACAAGTCGGGCTCGTCCGATCATTGGGTGACGCGCCATTCGATTGGGCATTGACGAGTCGATGGTTAATTTCTTCTGGAATGTTATTTCTTCTTCTCGCCTCCATTTTAATGAGCAAGCTCGACTTTAATTTATCGATGGCCTGATGATTGTCAGCACAGAGTTCAGGGATCATTTCATCGCGATCTCCCTTTTGGTGTGAGATCAAATGATGAAGGTACTCCATTTTCGACAAGAATTCCTCCTGGCAGCGATTGCAGCGTAAAGAGGCTCGTTTTGCCGCACGCATTTTCTGACTGGCTGTTTCTGAGTCGCCACTTTCGTCCCCTGATAGTGTGGAAGAATACGATCCCGCGGGCGACTGCGGGCTTCCCTCTAGACTGCCATCTAAGTCTGGATAATTAGCAGGACGGGTGAGACGTGATGTAACTGATTCTTTAGGGACCTCTTCAGAAGCTACTGTTGCATGCTTCAAGCTGGCGGGTGGGATTGCCATGGGAGGTGAAGCCCGGCTTGCGGTGACGATAACAGATGACCGCTGCACCCGAGTATGAGTCTGGTGATATTCAAGAGGAGGGGTTGGCAGACGTGCATCCGTTCCTTTTACGGTTGCAGCGTGGCTGCCATTCTCAGACTTTGGTGAAACGGAACGTTCTACTTCATTCTCTAGTTTAGCAGGAGAATTCTGGTGATTTTCAGTCTCTGCATCTTGCCTTCCCACGTTGCTGTCTGTCTCTCTAAGCTGAGGATTGCCTTCCTTCTCAGTCTGCATGTCGTCAACGTCGCCTTCGGTGCTGACGTCTTCTCTTGTATCACCACTGCCGTGCGACATTGCTTCGTCGTCGTAATCGTGTCTGTAAAAGCCAAGCTTCCAATCACCGAATACCACGCCATTGGTCTGTTCATAGACCTGCGCGGCTTGGTGTTTCACTGCGTGATTTTCAGTATCAACACTTTCTGTCTCTTCAGGAGCACTTTTCATCTCTACAAGGACATCTTCAGTCTTGACTTTTTCACCGGTCTGCTGAGGAGGCGTAGTCACACACTGCTTTGCCCCTTTGCTCCCAACCTTGTGGTAATGCTCCATATGCAAGCGAAGAAGTTTGTCGTGGTCAAATTTCAGCCCACATGCAACGCAAACCGGTTCAGAGTGATGCGCTTTGATGTGAAGTTTCAAGACGTTCGGGTGCTCGAATATGTCTTTGCACCGTGGGCAGCGCACCTTTACATTGTGATGAACCCGCATGTGGATGTGAAGCAGATTCGCGTGCTCGAACTTCTCGTGGCACGTGCCGCACTTGAGCACGTGGCGCGCGGCATTCTCGTGCTGTTTGACTTCATGGATCTTGAGCGCACGCGAGGAGGCGAAGCTCTTGCTACAGTGAGAGCACATCCACATTCTGAGGAAAGAAAATCACTGTTAGTGTACGGAAATAAAAATTTACGGTCATTAACATTTCATGCAGTCTTTTGTTTCTTTCAGTAAGGCAACAATGGTGTTGCCATACTTTTTCATTGCCTTTGCAGTCAAGTAGTCAAACAGCAAGGAGGAGGGTGGGTGAACGAGGGGCAATGCCTGACTATCCTCTATTTTTCTCACAGTTGGCGAGAAGTGTTGGACAAATGGAAGTCAGTGGTGACTTCCATTTGGTAGGTGACAGAGTTGGGTAATCAGAGGCTGTAGGACGGCAGCAGTTAATAGCTTGTGTGTTGCAAATACAGAGAGATTTGCATGTCTGGCTGCATGCCATACACCCAAAAAAATATTTGCTGAGGAACTGGTTCCTTCTTAATACTCCAGTAATTAAACCACACATTTTTGTATTCAGTTGAACCTCTATAATCTTTTTTGACCAACAAATCAACAGAACTTTACTAAGTCGCGTTTTAAATAAAAACGTTAATATTACATTCTCTGGCAACAAAATAAAACTCAATTCTCCCCAATCTTACCCATCCAGTAGCTTAAAGGTCATATTTTCATTTTTAGCTTCATGTAGTTTTGGAACGGGAAACGTTTTGGCAGCATGTTTCACATCACATAGAGAAAAATAGAAATAGATTCAAATAGATTTTATTTTCTGACGTTCAAAAACTACCCTAAAATTGCAGACAGGATGCTTCTTTAAGTTGTGAGATATATTTACCAGCAGGAGGTCCATATTTAGAAACACTTTGCCAACGTCTTGAGTACAGCCTGAGGCCATAGGCAGAGGGCTGCTTCAAGGCCAAGGCTTTGCTTGATGCAGGCCTCCTGCTGGCAAGTGACACTTTTATTTTTTTTTTTTTCAAAAAAACTGCCAAAATTATGTTGTGTATTGTGCAAAAGCAAAAATGTTGAAACTATGAAAATATGCAGAATGAGAAATCCATTCAAATATTTTCTGGTTCATACTCAAGAGCAAGAACAACTGTAAGTTACAGTTTTCCAAATTGATAGCTTTCATTGCCTGAATCCACGTGTCCTTTTCATTCCATCCATGTTGTTTTTTTTGGTACATCAAAATAGCCTGCATAGTTTAAAATGAACCTTAACCTTAAGTCTCAATCACAGGGTTGTGAGTGGTCTGTAACTTAAGGTTTGTAATGGAAAAATCTGCCCAGCATAATTTGCAAATCAAATTCTACAGTTCAGCATTCAATACTGCTGAGATAAAAAAATAATTTCAATAACTCTGACTTCCTCTTGTTGATCATCTACCTTAAGATATAGTAGGTGTTTCCTAAAATACCAGGGCTTAAAATTAACGCTTGCAAACTCGCAAAATGCAAGTGATTTTGATAATCTGCGAGTGAGAAAAATATCTACTAGCAAACGTTTGCGAGTTAGAATCATCCAAGTCAGCCAAACATTTGGAAATAATTTGCTAGTGGTCTGACCTGTTTGCTAGTGGAAAAAATCTTACTAGCAAAAATTTGCAACTGGACTAAAATGTTAACTTCAAGCCCTGAATCCTATAATTTTTTAAATAGCAGGTTGAGCCTTGAATTCAGGATCTACTCGTTTACAATAACCCTTGTTCTTGGCATGAACTGCATGTGCACTACAACAACTTGTCAAAACTCAAATCTGCATATTAATTATACAATGAATGCAGGGAAAAAGTAACTAGACAGGGCACACTGGTTTTCCTCTGTTTGTGATTTATCTGTCACCTAGTTTACAATTGAGCCTCAGAAGAATGTTTTTTCAATTGTTTTCTTGCATTCCAGAAAATGCAGCAAGCTAGCTACATGTCACCACATGTACTCTTAAAACCATTTTGTGACCAGAACAATGAGACTGAAGAAATTTTGCTATCCATGCGAAGCTAAACCTGCACACTGAAGAGTATTTTGATATTTTTGGAGAGAGCATGTTTACTTCATAGTTCATATTCTCTGGTTTCCCTTCATCTGAATGCAAAATGTTAAGATTTAGCAAAATGACTTGGCTGCATGGACGTTACTACACTGCAGGCCCCTTAATTTAAATGCCCATGTAAAAACATGCATTCAAATTTACTGATTTAGTGAAAAGTTTCTAGCAACCAGTTCTGACAGGAGACCATTTTGGTTGGACAAAATGGGCAGTCACTTATAAGGAGGTTCAACTGTATACCACATTTACGAGTGCAAAAATTATTATAATAAATTCTTAATGTCTTTTCAGTCCTTACAGGAAAAGCAAGTTATTCACAGTACTGGTTAATAATTGTTTAATATTCACTCGCCGGGCATGTTTAAAACATGAAATGACAAAATGGCACTATGGATAGGAGTCAATGTGGGATATGGGTGTCTGAGCATTACAATAATAATAATTTCTTTATTCACTTAAAATTGTACTTAAGCACTAAAATACGTTGACTTCCTAACAGTCTCGGGTATAAATTTATGCAACTGGGTACGCAAGTACGTAAACAGTAACTTTTGCACAGCATGCCGTATCTATGATTTCCTTTCTCCTCAGAAAGGATTTACACTGATATGGCCCTTGGTAGTCTACCACACAGGCGTCTCAAGTGTTCCAGACAGTAGAAAGTTACAATTTATATCATGCTCAAGCCCTTTTCTACTTTTTCAAAACCATGAACGAAAAGAAAACCGTATTAATACCAAACAGAAAATTGGCATCGAAGAAATACCGTGATATAAGGTAATTATTGATAAAAGAGGAAATTTGGAAATTTACAACAATTATTATTACCTTGTTTTTGGATATTTATCATTATGTTTATACGCAAAGGCATCTGCCACAAACACTTAAAATTCGAGAAGACACTATACTAGTAAAATATAGATTCACAGAATCCACGTGCCCTGCATAGAGACAATGATATGCTATGAATAATTTATTTGGTCGGTGTTCGTGTTTGCATTTCACTACCTCTGGAACTCATCTGCAAAGAAAAAAAGCTTTGTACCTCCTCGAAGTGCCATGGGGGCGTAAAATCCGATTACACTTAACTTTGTTTGTGCGACCCTTAGAGTGGATGACTCAGTTTTGTAAGAGCATTGACTAAAACTAACTTACTATCGTTCTTGCGTTTGCTGGCAAAAAAAAAAACACGAAAAAATATCCTGGATAATTACAAGACCCCTCAACCGTACAACCACGAAGACAAAGTAAACTGCGGTGTGTTTAAGAATACAGCCTGGAGCAACCTTTTCCCGACAGTTTATAATTACCGATTACGTTTTTTTTTTGTATGACCATGATGTAATCTTTACACTGAAATGTCAGTGTCCAAAAAAGGAAAAAGAAAACTGCTGTTGTTTGTTTTTCTGTGCGATCGCGAAAGATAAAACATAATTCTGCGGTCACAGAAGTCAAGCAGCGGACACAAATCAAAAAGGCCGCCGCCAAAACAATATTGCATGGTCTAAATTATTTCATGAGGCAAAACAATTCCTAGAAAGCACTTTTGTCTTAAATTGGCCTGAGTGTGACACGTTTCATTCGCGTGCAACTTTCATTAATTTCTTCGTTCCATTGCACGAAACGTTCAAAACATCAAGCACGAAACCAAAATTATTTCTTTTGCTTGAAAAACAGACGTCATGTATGCATTCTCCAACTTTATCCACTTGCTAACAACAAAGATATTATTCGATAAATTCTTCATAAAAGTCATTTGGCCGAACAATAACAAAGATGGAATACTAATAGATTAAATAATCTCGCCACTGAAGCAATTTAGCTCCCGGATGGTCTGTTGATTTTCCCGGGAATTTGTGCAGCGTCGGGAGACAAATTCAATTAATAAAATGACCAGCCGTATCAATTTCTATACGTTACATTTTCCCACTCGCCTATAGTATGACATTTCTTCGAACTCCTAATTTATTCTGAATGTTCGGCGTTCAGTTCAACCAAAATCAAAAAGTGCGCCATAGAGAAATGCTCAACCACACACATTTATAGTGAAAAATCCTTCATGCTTGCAAAAGTTACTAACTCTTTCGCGTCCATAACTGAAAGGAATAAAACGAAATGATCGAATTCCAGAGGAAACCTGCCTTAAGTGACACATCTGCGCACCCTCCCCTACCAAGTTTAAAAATTACCCTCTGTCTACTCTCCTCGGGGCAGACTCCACATGGAGACCGTCAGTCACACTAAAGATATTTTAACCGTAGCCTCTTACTGTATCTCCAATGTTTTTTGCAGACAACATCTGCAATTCTCAGCAGAGATAATTGTTTCCACATTCCAAATTAGACTGACAAAAAATGAAAGAGGAAAGGGCACGCAGGAACTCTGACAGTTATGCGAATACTGCATCCCTACATAATTACCCTTTTGCCTTCTTGACGAAAAGATTGACGAAATCATTGGATTCGAACCAAAACGTTACCAAGCATTTAACTAAACAAATGCTAGGAATCATTAAAAATGCCCGCTGCCTTTTTCCCCCGCGGAAGTCTCCACAGTAAGCCATGTCTGTCTCACTACAGACATTTCAACACTGCGGATTGTCTACGCTCATTCCGTGTCTTCCGTGTTTCTTGCCAACATTTGCGACTCCCGTAAAAGATAATTGAGGGCAGATCCCATGTTAGCCTGGCTTCCCTGGCCTGACTTGAAATGAAAAAAAAAAAGGAAGCAAACTCTGACAGCTATGCGAATAATGCTTACAGCAAAATTTCACCCTTTTCTAACTCTCTTTTTTTCCTTTTAAATTATTCCTACAGAACTTCATAAACGGG
>OFEP01000087.1_pt1 | contig 10998 bp, 8 predicted proteins | sample 1521161 | NCBI WGS metagenome assembly OFEP01 (sample SAMN04272335, study PRJEB24112) | coral metagenome | biome: Coral reef; feature: Shallow seawater; material: Coral tissue | host: Coral | place: China: South China Sea | collected 2014
TCTCCCATACAGACCGACTTAGCTCGGTTAATAAGATGTTTATTATATGGCAAAACAAGAACAATTTAATTTGTTTAATGTAACTGGTTTGTACTAACTGGCTTTTTGCTTGTTCCCAGAGACAGAGCCATTAATAATAAAGACTGACATAAAAGTTCTAAATGAGATTATGAATATCAGAGTTAAACTGTGACAGGGAGAAGAGCTGTCAGCCAGCAGGTTATCAGCTTGTGCAGACGTGTTTGAGTCATTGCCACATCAATTTACACCTGAGGTTTTGCTTTGAGTAGCTTTGCCTCCCCACTGGCCTCTTGGTTCCAAGAAGATCCTTTGTTCAGATAAGTTTTCTTTGTCTCTTTCTTTCGGTACTGAGATCACTGTGACAGGTACCAGAAGGAGGTGAACCATTGAACATTACCATGGTTAACCATCATTTGCATTTTGTTTACAATTTGCATACCCTCCATTTGAATTTTGCTTATAAATCAACAACTTAACTTAATTTCTTGGATTTAAATTCCTATGGTATCAGTTGAAATAGATTGTCCAAAAACAGATTTTACTCCATTTAACCTACCAGACATCTTTGTTAATGGTGTCATTTTGAGCTCTCCAAGGTTTGGTGCTGTAAATGGCTTCACCATTCACAGACAGCCACTCTCCCATCTGCAGCAGACGCTCCTCAAATGCAGGTATGATGCGGCCATCTGCCGTTGGGCCAACATTCAACAACATGTTACCACCACAGCTGATAAAAACAAAGCAACATTTAAAAAACCCAAATATATGGAGAATGTGTTACAAATCCCAGCTGGAGAGCCAATTGGCTATATTTACATTACATTGTGGTATGTTATGAATCTGATTGGTTCTCCCACTGGAGACTATCTATAGACCATGATGGCTTCAAATTTCCATCCAATTAGGGTAAACTTTTCTGCTTTTGGCTAAATAAACCTGAAATTATAGGCTTTCACAGCTATCATCTTGAGACACAACAGAATATACCCATCACTGTTTTCTGAGGACCATCTTGTCAATTCATATTGTCATCTGGCATGGGTTTGATAACTAAGAAACCTAGTGACAATCCTCACCTTACAGTAGAAGCCAGTTGATATAACATTTCATCAATGGTCAAATATGAGTTAATGTCCACATTACGTCTGTAGCCCCAGGAACCCTTATCCACTGTCAATGCATTCTCCCATTTGTGATTCTGAAGTTTACCTTTGGTAAGAGAACAGTTGTTAGTTGCAAATAAGAACATCGCACCAGTATCGCAGAGGTCACTGGTTGATTCATTAGTAACAGCTTCATCTCGAGTTTAACTAGGAACTCTGATCTCATCTGTATGGGTTTCAAGGAGCTTATGCAAATCCACAGAGTAAACTTAAATGCATGTAAATGCAATACAATCAAACTTGTTATAGGCAAGTTTAAAATAGCAAACAACAAGGACCCCCAAATGACAAGGTAAAGGATACCTGTTAATTGTTTCGTAGCGGTGTAAATGAAGGAATTTGGTCTCACTTAGGGTGCTCAGGACATTAAAACGCCACTGGCAATAACTAGTTGTAGCCATCAACTTTTATTAGTTATCACATTTTTCAGAGTGCACTGAATGACAAAATTAAAAAATGCTGTTATTGTCAATTAAAGCTATGTTTTAGCGGTTGTTTAAAGCCCAAGTCACACCCAGATTGGTCTTATTTAGTGGTTTAACTCAAATTTTTCGGATGGCAGGGGTTGAAATGTTGTGTGTCTACCTGCCAATTTCAGGTTATTTTAGGAAGTGACAGTTAAAAATATTCATTTGATGCTTGTCGCTTGCAAACGGGCAAGAAAATCATTAGTAATTCAGAATTTATCAATTCAAATAATATGCTCATCTCGCCACAGTCATGCTCACTCATGCAGTCACCAGACTCCACTCAATAAAAGCAAGATGATACAATCTTTGCAGTGCGCATGACAAAGGAAGCAAATGCGACTTGCCCCAACTTGCTTTATTCTTCCGTGTTTCTTCACCAATCAAGCGCGAATGAGTTCAGTATTTTAGATTGTAATATGATCGTTTTCTAACACGTAAACAACGTGCTAAAGAAGCGGAAGTTGAAGAACATTAACACTGGACCTGTTACTGAATTATAGTAGAGTGATGCTAAAAACACCTAAGAGACTAGTGGATGCCTATGGGCAAAACCAAAGGCCTAAACATTGACTGTAAAATGCCATTGTTCTCTATCAGTTTATTTCTAATGATTGTACAACCTCAGTTGATTAATATTTAAATAAAATTGGTCAAGTTGGATGTTGGTGGAGACAGGTGAGAAAATATTTTGCTTGTCACTAGACACATGTAAACAGTCTGCAAACATTTCGATCCCTGGATGGTAGTCCTTTCCATACAGGAGACATCCCCAGGAGAAACCTATACCTCTTGTGGGGTGCATGCCCAAAACACTGTGACTCACCTGGATTGTAATGGTCATGGCAAGTGAGCACTCCACCATGATGGCAAGGACATCCATTGTCACACCAACGATCGTTTGTAATAACAGTGTCTTTAACAGGACTTAACAGGGAGAGAGAGGAAGTCAGAACATCACTTATTCATTTGAACAATGTGATGCATGCATACATAATAATACCTTCAAGAATATTATTAAATATGAAATTAAAGTTGGATCATGTGTACTAAGGCATTTGTCTGCAGGGTATCAAAGTTGATACTATCAGTTGATATATATGTCATCCAGTGTCAGTCAACATATTGACTGAGTATCAGCCAATATATTCTGACCGACATCAGTAGTCTCTCAACCAACACACATGTCAGATGATACTGGCTTGACACTAAGCCGATACTTAACTGACACTAAGCCAACACTACCATCATTTGGTCTGCTCTTGTAACTGAGTTCTATCTTTTCTACTCAATTATTATTAAATACTTTCCTCAGGCTCTTTGAAAGGGACTTTTAGTGACCATTTTCCATTTTTGACCTTTCATACGGGCTACATCATTTTTGTCATAGCATACCGTTTTTTTTTCAGCTTATGTTTTTGTTCTCATCATCATTTTTACATACTGCAAACAGGCTAATTATAAGGCCTAAAATGATTGTAGAGGAGCACCAGAAGAATGATCCTCATTACTTTTGGAATTAGAAACCTCTGTCCATCAGTTGGACACCCTGGGATATAATAACTGCAACAGTTTGTCATGAGCCCCTTTCCCTACTCAGTGATTGTGCAGAGTTTCAGATATGTATTCAAAATGACAGCTGTTTGAGCTGTCTCCTCACTTTATCCACATACAAGCATAGGGGATACACTCTAATTTTGCATCCCCTGTGGGTAAAGGATATGGCTACCATTTTAGCAAAAGAACTGACTGACAGCCAACCAAAACATGGCAGATTGCTGATCACAACATTATAGTCAAGGTGTCTTCCCCAACTGTCAATTGATATACCGATCAAATGTTGATCAATAGTGTTGACCAACTCGAATAACACATGTTGACCGGCTCTTGGCTGACTCTCCGTCTACATATTGACTGAGCATTGGTTGATATATAAACTGACACTCAGTCCAGATATTGACTCATAGTATTAACTGATGCTTTGCCGACAGACTCATTAAGTACCCATGATCCTCAAAGTCTATACACAATATTTAAAAGTCACGCAAACTATCTGACCACTAGTAATCAGGCTTGTACTGCTGTGCAGGAGGTCAAGGGTTCGAGCCCCAGACCGGACCAACACTCAGGGACTTAAAATAACTGAGGTGAACATGCTGCCTTTGTAATTATATCTGCAAATGGTTAGACATTCAGGTCTTCTCGGATAAGGACTATAAACCGTAGGCCCCATCTCCTGCATCTTAGATGTTATGGTTAGCAGGGGGCGTAAAAGAAGCCGCTTACCATAAAGAGTAGGGCATGAAGTTCCCGGTGTTGTGGTCTGGCATTTGTTGTTGTTATATACTGTGAAATGCTCGGAGATATTAGCTCATATAAAGCTACTCTACAATCCGAGGGTAAATAAATTATTCACTTCACTTCACTACATGTTGTTCAGATCATATAGCTCTGACATGAGAATTTCCTGACAAAAAATACAAAATAAAGTACAAACTAAGTTATGTTTAAGACCCAACACCAAGTGTCATATTTACCTTTCATTATAAAGCCATGCAAGAAATTCTCTGCTTTCCCAGTATGTGTCAGGTCCTTTGGAACCATCTGACCACAGGTAATCAGGCTTATATGTGTTGATCAGGTCATACAGCTCTGGCATGAGAATTTCCTAAAGCATGAAATATATAAAGTCTTTACATCTACATCTTAGTTAAGTTGGTAAAAATTGTGAGATACCACTCCAACATTACTGTAAAAAAATCTGAATAAAAATACTAAATGTAATAACCTTCAAACCAGAAAATGCTCTAGTCTGATGCCTATGTTCTTTGTTCTTTGGTTTGAATTTTTTTAAACTGGTTTAAATTTTTCAAACTGGTGTGAAACTTTCAAACTGGTTTAAAGCTGTTATATGGTTTAATACAAAATTAGACATGCATCAGGGAGTCTGGGACCATATATTAAGTTATAACAACAAAATATGGGTGAAATTTGCATCAAATCCTTTGTGGTCAAGGAAATAGAATGCAGAAATACAGAGTGAGAGATCAAAGTTTCACGTCCTGGAAAGGTCTGAGAACAAAAACTAGTGAGACTATCTCAGATAGTGCAGAGTGTCATGCAGGACTGTAAGTACGTTTTAAGTCATCTGCTGCCTGTATGTAACTAACTTACAATTACTGTTTGTAAAGATGGTTTTAAATTTTACTGTGGTGTTTGACGTTGAATCTCGTTTATTTTTAATTTTTGATATGTTGAACTAGCAAACGTGATAATTTTATTTTTTCAATGCCAATATTTGTAACTTGATACTTTTGTTTTCCTCGCCAAAGGTTGTAACATGATACCCTTGCTTTCTCTGGTTAATTATTGTTAGTGTCATTACGCAACCACAACTTAGCGCGATCAAGTTTCGTTTCATTGCACGTGTCTCTCTCGCCAGTGCTAGTTTATCGCTTTCGTTAGCCTCTTCGTTGTATCTTTTTTCTTTTAATCCTCATTCTCCAAATGTTAAGAAAATCAACGCGTATCCATTCTGCTCGCCATTTGAGTGACGATTACGTCAGGGATTCGCTATCTCTGCTTCTCTCCGAAGGACGCAAAGACTCGCCAACATTCAATCCAACTGCCAACACGCGGACAGCTGTTTCCACAGATTTGTCAACGGGGCTTTTCACTGTTAGCAGATCATCCAAGGAAGCAGAAACTCACTCAAGCGGAGATTCCTGAGCGACCTGAAAAAGTTCTGCCTCCAGCGCCTTTGCCACCGTCTGCTATGGCCACTTCACCACCAGCTCAAACTTCAACTCCACATGGAGTCGCAAGAGCTCAAAATAAAGCGGTTGCAGCTAGAATTGCAGTTGGCCCAGCTCAAGGTGACCTCTAACACTGCAAAGACCCTAAAACAGGATGAATCTGTGAAGACAGGTCTAGCGAGAAGTCCCTTGGCGATCAATGCGCCCCTCAAAGGATCACTAACCCGCAGGAATGGCCGCATATATTCACCCCAGGTGAGCCAAAATTATTCAATGAATTGTCCATGGCTGAATTCTCAGCCGTCTACACTGTCATCATACAGCGTTGCACAGATGTTTCTCGCCGAGAAGCGCTCATCACCAATTTTCATGATCTCATGGTTCTTGCGTCTACATACACGTGGTAAGCGGTTCATGCCTATCATCATTAAGTCTAGAGAAGTATTGAAATGGGCCTTACGTCCTGGGGGGATTTGCTCAAGCAGCCTTTTTTCTTGCCAACTGCTCTCCTCACGTATTTAACCAACAAACCACGTGTCCGCCTTCCCCCCAGACAGCCTTCAAGCTCCCCTTCTGGCCACTCTATTTCCCGTAGTGAAATCTGTGACGCATGGTCCTGGTACAATGACTGCAAAACCCATGAGTGCCCTCTCCATCATGTCTGCATTGTGTGCAAGCTCGATCACCAAGCCAAAACCTGTCCTAAACGGAAATATCCATTTCCACCATGTAGCCAAGACCCCAGGCCACAGGATTGACTACCACCTCATCAACTCACACATTGGCTCTTCCTCCATCTTTCTCAGCCTGTCAGCCAACCCACACCAGTCATCGATCATCTCAGCTTCCAACAAGTCTTCCTGGCTCGCCTTGCACTACCACCTCTCCGCTTTCCAAAGGCATTGTCAACTCCTCAGCGCCTGTTCTCCCCATCAGGCCTGATCTTACCCACCATCTGATTTCACTTCATACCAAACTCCAGCACTCTCCAGGACCAAACGCCTTTACCCTTCGTTTGCCAGTACCCTCTGCTCTCCAGGTGCACGAATAGAGAGCTCGGTTACAGGACTACCATGACACCGTCCTCTGTAACTTCTTAGAGTATGGTTGGCACCCTTCCCAAATCTACTTTCAAAAATCATGGCTCGGCTATGGCAGAACCTGATCTCATTCAATCTTATCTGGACAAGGAGTGTGGCTTAGGCACTACTTGTGGTCCTTTCTCAGCCAACCCTCTATGTACGGAGTTAACAATTTCACCTGTTCAAATTGCCCACAGCTGATCGGGAAAATCACACATGGTCGTCGACCTCAGCTTCCCCTCAGGCTTCTCGGTCAATGATGGCATTCCTAAAGACTCTTACCTCGACAAACCACTCGCCCTCCGATTACCTGGCACTGACGCTCTCGTCGCGATCATCCTCCAAAAAGGCCCTGGATGCTTTCTCTTCAAGAAGGATCTCAGCCGTGCCTAACATCAGTTATGCATTGATCCCCTAGACTTTAACCTCCTCAGTGTACAGCACCAAGATTTTATGTATTTCGACGTCGCACCCCCTTTCGGCCTGCGTTCTGCCGCGATGATGTGTCAGCGGACCACTTCAGCAGTCTCACATATGTTTGGCAATCTTGGCTATCAGTGCACGAATTATATTGACGATTTTGGTGGCAAGGCAACCATGGCTTTAGAGACCCTCGAAGAACTTTTCTCTATTCTCGGTTTGATCTCTTCACCTGAAAAAGGTTGTGCCCCCACCACCCGCATGTCTTTCTGGGAGTCCAGTTCAATACCATTGACATGGCCATGTCTGTAACCCCGGACTGCTTACTCGAACTGCTCTCTCATTGTCACTCACTGCTCACTGCGGTCATCATTCTACGTCGTGATCTACAGTCCTTACTTGGAGTTATGTCTTTCATTACTGCCTGCGTCCGCCCAGCACGCATCTTCATGTTCGGCCTACTAAACACCTTACGTGCCAACCCGTCAGCACGCTTTTGCCCATTATCTTCGGACGACAAATCAGACTTGCACTGGTGGTGTCGTTTCCTACCACAGTTCAACGGCGTGACACTCGTTAAATCTACACCTTGAAAGAACAATCCCTTTTTCTTGTCCACAGACGCTCGTACATCAGGAGCAGGTGGCTATTTTCAGGGGCAGTATTTTCACACTCCTTTTCCCGGGTACATCCTGGAGCAGTATGGTCACGACATCAATATCCTCGAACTGTTGGCAGTCATGGTGGCGTTAAAGCTGTGGGCTTCTGCTCTTCGTGGTCAGCGCTTTATTATCAGTTGTGATAACAAGAACTGTGTCCTTGCTTTGAATTCAGGCCGCTCTCGCACCCATGCTATGCAGTTGTGTCTTCGTGAGATTTCGTTTTTGTCAGCCGCCTTCAACTTCGAGCTCGCCACACATCATATTCAAGGCACCTCCAACTCCCTGGCTGACCACCTCAGTCATTGGCATCTATCCCCAGGTCACAAGACTCATTTTGACGCTCTGACAGCTGACATCCCCACAGAACACGTACCATGTGCTACTGACCTCTTCAATTTCGACATGCGTATTTAACAGTTCAATTCTCTTTTGCCCACTCAACAGATCCAGACCACGCCCTCACTACCTCATCAGCCCAGGCTCTCTTTGCTTCAAGAATATGTCCAGGATATTCAAGTCACGCCTACACTCCTGGTACTCTCTGGAACTTGCATTCTTAGTGGAAAACGTATCTTCAATTCTGCCATTGTTTCAGCCTCACACCCCTTTCAGCCTCGGCTTCGACCATCTCATGCTTTCTCGCGTACTTGTTGCACAAGACCACTTCATAGCAGTACGTGATGAATCACCTCAACTCTGTTCGCCAAATCCATTTACATCATGGTTTAGCCTGTGATTTTTTAAACAGCTTTTCCTTGGCCCTCACTAAGAAAGGTCTCAAGCGCATCATGGGCACAAAGTCCCGCCAAAAGCACTCTATAACTGTCAATTTACTATGGCGCATGCAAACTGTGTTGGACTTGTCCATTCCAACACAGGCTGCTCTTTGGTGTCTGTTCTTGGTGGCCTTTTTCTCTTTTCTGAGAAAATCCAATCTCACCACGCCCTCTGTGCGTGCTTTTAACCCATCAAAACACCTCACCCGCAACGACATCAAGTTCTCCCGCAATGGTGCAGTTCTCCGGATACACTGGTCCAAGACGTTGCAACATAGAGAAGGCAGTCTGCTGATTCCTCTTCCGATTATCCCACACTCCGACCTCTGCCCAGTCACAGCTGTTCATCATTATTTCCAACTGGTGCCAGCTGATGCCAACTCACCATTTTTCTGCGTACCTCAAGGGCCCATTCTTCAGCCCATCACACTCTCCCTTTTCTCCAGCTTTCTCAAAGAAACCATCTCAGCCATTGGCTTGGACGCCACCAACTTTTCTCCGCATAGTTTTGGACGGGGTGGTGCCACACACGCATATCAGTCAGGGGTTCCTGACCACCTCATCAAGCTGCACGGGGACTTGTGCTCAGGCGCTTATAAACTTTATCTGTTATTGCATCTGGCCACGTGCACTCATGTCGCAGATGTTATGGCCGCCTTACTCTTCAATACAGTGTAGTCCAGTTATCACCCTTTTTTCCCCTCTTTTCCTTTTTTATGTTTTAGTTATTATCTTCATAACTACTATTTTCCTTTCTATCTCGTTTGGGCCTTTTTTTAACATACTAATTTGGGGGATTTAAATTATTGTACAATTAAATGAAATTTTTCTGGCCCAAACGTGTGTCAAGTCCTAATAATATTGTATTGTTTAGAGAATAATTTAGAGGTTTGATTCCAAAATCAAATTGGTTAATTATCATTAGTGCCATTACGCAACCACAACTTAGCGCGATCAAGTTTCGTTTCTTTGCACGTGTCTCTCTCGCCAGTGCTAATTTATTGTTTTCGTTAGCCTCTTCGTTGTATCTGTTTCCCTCCTCCCCGTCCCAGGGGAATTTTAATTATTGTGCAATTAAATAAAATTTTTCTGGCCCAAACGTGTGTCTCGTCGTAATAATATTGTAATGTTTAGAGAATAATTTAGAGGTTTGATTCCAAAATCGAGCAAAAAAGGTACAACGAAGAGGCTAACGAAAGCGATCAACAAGCACTGGCGAGAGGGACACGTGCAATGAAACAAAACTTGGTCGCGCTAAATTGTGGTTGCGTAATGACACTTACAATAATTAACCAAATTTACGCTGACAGAAACAGAATTAGGTCAATAGGATCCGTTTAGTTTAGCATTATTTTCAAACAGTTTTAGAATACCAACCTATTTTTGTTTCTGTTTTCTTTATCTTATCTCAAATATTCTCGCTCGCATTTAGGAAAGTTTGGAATGAAAAATAAACTATATTATTGTTTCTGGCTGGAATAGAAACTGAATGTCAAAATAATGTCAGGTGTAGAATTATAGTTCACCAAATTCAATCATGCTCAAACGATGTAGCCGCTCTTGTTATCGTTAGGTACACATACTTTACTTTTTTCTGCTACAACCTACTTTCAAGTCAACTATTACTAGAACAACTGGAGAATTTGATATGATGCCATTATGACTTTGGGAACGCCATAACACTGATATAATATATTCATTGCGGGAGTTCTTTAACAGCGTTTATATCACGAGATAAGCAGTTTGGGTAAAATAGAAGCGTTATCAGATACAACTCAAGACATTGCAACACTAGTTCTAAGAAAAGATGTCTGAACTATAACGTGAACATGTCTGAACTATATAATATAACCTCAAAAGCGCCTGATTAATTGAGTGACAGATTAAAAACTTCTTATCATTTATAAAAGTATCAAATGCTGAAAGTGTTCTATCTAAATAGCATTAACTTTCTGCTGTTAGCGTTTTGTTAGGGTACGTGAACTGCATACAATCGTGGTAAAGCTTGTAACCGCCTGATATAAAAAAAAACCTCTTGATTCTCAATCAAGTCGTCACAGACAAGAGGCTATTGTTCTCGCAAGTTCAAAGTTGATCGAAGGGAAAATACTGGCATCTAGCAAAGAGAAATGTATTGATTGTATTGAGTGTCCACCACGACAACTTCATAGTCAAAAACGCCGTTGAAACAAGTGTCGAGCAAGCGGCCAAAAAGGTTAATTAGCTGTTTTTCATTTTCTTTCCCCGGCAATTTTTCTTGGCTTGCCAATACTAAACCACATAACTTTCATTCGTCTTACACAGCCAGGGAGATAACCGTAAGTCCATGTTGTCCTTTTCTCTAATTTATTCTAAATTTCTCGAAGCAGACATGAGTTACCATGGCATAATTCGTTCAGTATCATCGAAAGACAGTTTTTTGCTTTATGTAACATCAGCCACTCAGCTGTGACAAGTGTGGAAATTTTCTCAATGGATATTTTTTTCAGTGTACAAAACTTTGTATCTACTATGGCATTTTTAACTCACGTTTTTCATATACTCGAGCATGGGTCACGTGTAGACCAGACACGAGCCGGAACGGCGGAAATCGAGTCTACAGTGAGGAAGGCTGTCAACAAATCAAATCCAGGACAAAAATATACTGTAATG
>OFEP01000088.1_pt1:7500-10987 | contig 10987 bp, 2 predicted proteins | sample 1521161 | NCBI WGS metagenome assembly OFEP01 (sample SAMN04272335, study PRJEB24112) | coral metagenome | biome: Coral reef; feature: Shallow seawater; material: Coral tissue | host: Coral | place: China: South China Sea | collected 2014
ACTTATCTCCGGCTAATCGGCAACATAAGTGAAGAAACGTTTGGTTGTTAGAAGAAACGAAATATTCACAGCGGGTTGCGGCTGCAAAACGTAATTCAAGCCTCGCTCTGTGCTAAATTATATTAAACCTTTTTTCCCACATTTTTTTCCAGCTCATTGGGTATTTATTTCCCAAAACATGGATTTGGTTTTATTTAAGGAAGTGATATTTCCAGAATATTTGCGATGAAAATAAGGACGTGTTCGCGCGTGAGTTAAGTGGTCTTAAATATTGGGGGCGTGATTCCAGATTGATCTATTTTGCACTTTTTGACAGCCAGCCGACGTGTAATGTGATGTGAACATGTAAACAAACTGGATAATTCCCGTACATTCGTTCGGTCACGTCAGGTCATAGAATATAAACGCTGACCTTTTGCATTTCAGAAAGCTCGCGACAGCTGTGTTCACAATATGACGACTTCCAACAATCCCTCGAGAACAGACTCTCTCCATGACGATGGAAGAGACCCAAACGAACTTGTATACAAATTCGATTCCACAAGGCCGTGGCAGTATTTTGTTCATGGTGATCCAGTGGCGAGTTCAGTCGAAAAGGGAAGGAGAAAACTGATTACCAGCCGCAAGTTCCAGAAGACTTATGTGGCAAAGGATAGGCGAACGATATTGAGACGCAAAAATGCTCCTTTCAGAGATATAAATCAGCTGCTTTTGACCTGTTGTCACAGTGGTTGCCTTTTGAGGAGAGGTGCATTCCTAACAAGAAATATTATACGAGGTCAACGAAACACGGTTTATCAAAAGTCATACAATGAACAGAATTACTTCCTTTCAAAGCTCATGGAAATAAAAGTAACCGAAGGAGGAAAACGTAGAGTAGATTATACCATACCACGACTGGGAAAGGTATGTCGGACCGCATTTAGAAAATGCTATGGATTCTCATCAAGCAAGATACAACTGTTGCTGAAAAAAATTCATCTGGATGATTTTTCTGTAGAGCCCGATCAGAGGGGCCAGAGAACACCCAGAAAATTTTTGCCCCTTGTGAAAAACATGGTGATTAACTTTATTTGCTCATATGAGGCGAGCGAATCGCATTACCGGAAGTCACGGACCAATGCTAAGAAGTATTTCGACTCTAAAGTGTCCATGCGTCAAATGTGGACTGCGTTTCTTAAGGGAAACCCAGATTTAAAGACAACCAGTTTAAGACGGAACAATAGGGGTCCAGTTTTAAGTTTTTCGTCATTTAGAAACATATTTAACAGCGAGTTGAAGGATATGCTTAGTTTTAGAAAAGCGAGACAAGATACATGTCAAACTTGCGACAATAATTCCAATAAACTGAAGGAACAAATGAAGAAAAGTGGACGGCACAGGTCCGAAGATGAAATTTGTCGGCTGAGAAATCAACGCCAGTCGCACTTAAGAGAGAGCGAAGCTAGATTCGCCTCATTAAAATACGATATTACTATTCTCGCTACAAAAGTTCAACGTACAGGGTAACCTGTTACAATAGACAATTTAATGAAAAAACAATTACATTGCAATGAGCATAGAAATGGACTTCTTATTGCTGTTCTTGATTTATTGTAGCTTGTTCATGAGAGGCGGATGCATTCAACTGCAAACGCAAACCCCACAATGTGTTAAATAAAGATAAAGTGTTTCTAAAGATGAGAAGTTGAAGAGGAGCATTATTCCACTAACATCAGTAAGTCGGTCGGTACCTTTGCCGGCTTGTCACATCTTCAACCTCGCGGAATATTTCTCTACGCCTGTACTTTGCTGTTGTAGTCATATTCGCTGTTGTACCGGCCCTTGTCACGAAATACATTTCCACTTTACAGGAATCAAAGTTTGGAATTGTAACTAAACTTCCAATAATAAAATGCACTCCTCTTTATATTTATAGAGACTTTCCGTGTACAACTCCACAGCAGTCATTTCCCATGTCACCTGTAATTTGTTTGTTTTATCGGTACTTGGATATTTTAAGATTACAAAGCAAACAAAACGAATTGAAAACGTCGGTGATCCCATCGAAGCTGATCATTAAAACCAAGAGTTTCGAAATTACATATGATCTGATTGAGTTCCTTTTAGACGGTGACAGTAGCGGAAAAACGTTCTCACGGGTTTTGCTACGTATGTCTCCTGACGCGTCGCCTTTGAATTCTTTGTGCACACGTGCAAATGTTGGTTTGTCTAGCCCTGGTAAAAACCAAACCGGATAATATATCAATAAGAACTTGAAAGCTTGCAGATAAACCCTTCCGGTGTTTTATAGGTTCGTAAGGTTGCTTCTATCCTAACAGAAAATAAATAAGTACATTTTGCTTGCTTCGTCCACTGCCAAACAACTATCTCACCCCCACACCAAACGGTTCATCCTACGCAAAATACGAAGAATTTAATCGTTTCCCTCGAGTAGCTTTCCAGCAATTTTTTGATCTGTTGTTTAGTTTTGTAATTAGCAATTCTTGTTTTTTGGGCTAAAAAGCACTCTTCGATATAGCAATATATATCCTACTTTACTAGTGTCACCAGTGAAAGTTCATTTGCTGATTTTTCTTCACTAGTGAATTACTGATTGGCTTTTCTGATTGGCTGATCAGTCAGCACAAGTTGTTTTCTACGATTTTTATGGGTAAATCTTAACCTATTATTGAGACGCTTTGAGCTCACAAACACCTGTTGGAGCAAAGCGAAGATGCCGCCAAAATTTGTGAACGTAAGAAGAGTTATGCTTCAACACAAACGGGCAGCAAAATGTCCCTTTTTAGAAGAGTTTATCGTCAAGTCTGTTGCTTTGGCAGAAGAGACAACTTTTGTTTCTTCTGAAGAGATTTTTAAGGAGTACTGCAGGGTGATCTCATTGTGGACAGAAGAGGACAGTGCGCACGGGCAAACTCAATATCTTATGAAAAAGGGAAGTTTTTACAGGGTAAGTATTAAAATTCTTGGATCGCGACTACATTAAACTATTGTGAATGCCGTTGGACCCTACAAATTTACCCACTAGGTTAACCCGGAAAAGAAATTTTATTTGATCCCGTTTTTTCGAACTCTAATCTGTTTCCCTTGGATCTGCCCTGGTGTTATTTTAGGCGTTTAGCAACGGTCAATTCAAGCTCGGTTATTCAAAATTTCCGCTCTTTGGAACTGATTCTTGTCCCTTTGACCTGCAACGTACCTGCAATGATACAATTGAAACGTATATCAACATTTTTAACGTACATCAGATCACCGTTGAAAAACTAATGGTTGGCATGTGTTCATCACACTTAAATCTTTTACCTTAATGTTCTTCCTGCGAAATAGCCTTCTAGCTGAGCGGAGTTGTCAAGATAAAGAAAGAATTACCAATTAACTCATCAGTTTTAGGCCCATTTAAAGCCCATTTATCCAGGCGATTTGTGGTGCCCTTACGTTTGTCGAGCCTAAAGTTGTAACTATTTTCGGTACGATTCGGTCTTAATTA
>OFEP01000089.1_pt1 | contig 10975 bp, 4 predicted proteins | sample 1521161 | NCBI WGS metagenome assembly OFEP01 (sample SAMN04272335, study PRJEB24112) | coral metagenome | biome: Coral reef; feature: Shallow seawater; material: Coral tissue | host: Coral | place: China: South China Sea | collected 2014
TAGTAAAATTTGTAATTAAGGCATTATTTGGAGCAACTTAGCGTCAACTCGCGCCTTTAAAAGTTTTACAATGCGTAACAAAACAATTCCGTGATGTTTATTCAGTTCGAACAACACTCACTGCAACTTGTTGACAACTCTTTCTGTTATGTTTCTGGGAAGGAAGACACAGATGGTCATGCAAGCAAGACAACTGTTCGATGAGCATGCGCGAGAGGCATCGCCGCTGTAGATACAGACTGTTTCTACATATCCTCCGTTTTGATTCTGCCCTGGGTATGGGGAATCTCCAGAATATTTCTACAACATGGCGGCTTCTTAGCCATCGAAAGTTCAGCCTAAATTTTTCCATTTCGTTGTTTGTAATTCGTGTCAATCTTCACCATCCTTAACCATCCCGGTTCCTCGATGTTTTATTATTATTATTATCTCTTTGGTGTTTTTTTATCTTTGTGAAGTATTATTTTCATTTTTCCTTTAATTTAACGGCAATTTTGTCGATGGTCAAATTCAAAATACCGTGGCTGTTGTTTCTTTTGGCAAATTTGGCCGTAGCTAGTGACTGCCCGCGGCTGTGAACTCTTGTAATCTTTTGAATGGTAGCGTGACGATATTCGAGTGATCCTTTTCTTGATCCAAAAGCCCACAGCATTTTAACAACTATGAATTTAACATCAAACAAATTTGAAAGTGAAAAGAAAGACTTTTGTTTATATCAGTGATTATTTCGATCTAATCGAAAATCGATTCTTGCGGGTTTATTCGGCTTTATCTGGAATGTACAATCGCCAAGGAATGATAACTTTTCTATGTATGAAGGAATAACCTGTTTGGATTATTGTCGCGCAATAATTACGTTTCTTTGCTATAGGTTCGCGTGCAAACGTTTTTAATGGACCAGTGTTTTGTTTGTGTCAATCGGAACAAAAGCGAAAAGTACATATTTATCAAAAATAAACTCTTTGCTTCTTCACAGGAAGGATAAGTCTTATTTGGCCGCATTTCAAGCAAAACAAAATTTTCCGTATCGCGTTTAGACCAATGGCACTTTATGCTTCGCTTTCCCGAAACGCCCCCCTGTTTTGCAGACTCTAATTTCATTCAACAGCGCGTCAAGGTTGCGCGACTCTTAAAAAAAATTTAGCTGAATTCACGACCAAACAAGACTCAGCTCCAGTGCTTCTTTTTACAGCCTCGGTAATTGTGTCGCGGCAGCTTTCCTGGCTCGAAAACAAAACAGCCTTCCACATATTTTCATAATTTGGAAACAGTGTTTTTGTATCATTTTGTTGATTGCGTGCAGCCCGATTTTGTTTGCACCCATGGTTCACTGGTCATATAAAAGACGCTTTCCTGTCCAAGCGTTGTTGACTGAGGAAACATATGCCCTTTCTGTTACGCGCGTTTCTGTTATTGGCTCTTCCATTTTTTGTTTGAAAAACTTGTTGCGTCAGCGAAACCAATACGTGGGTCCATTCTGAATAAATTGACCTATTCCTGCTCAAGGCCAAGGTTGTTGATTTCGTGGAAACTTATGCCTCTTAACTATTATTAGCTATTCCGGTTTCAAAAACCCCGTACGTCAGCGAAATCTTACTTGGGCGGGTTCTAAATGACGCGACGACTATACTGTCTTTAAGTGTTTAATTCTCGAGAACACTTAATCCTCGGCCAAGTGGAAACAATATTTGAGCTACTTTTAAATGTTCAAATTTAGCCTCGTTTTTAACGAAGATTTTGAGCTTGAACCACGGAGCTTTCTCGCTACACATGTTTTTTACGTATCAGCGCCGTAGCTAGTAACAGGCCAACCGAGGCACTTGCCTCGGTCATTTCTTTGGCTTTTGTTGTTTATAGTACCTAATACCTAGGAAGAGAACTCAACCATGGACTGATTGCCTCAGTCAAAATTTTTTTCTGGCTACGGCCCTGCGTATTGGGATGCAGCGTTTCTCACACTGTAAAACGAACCTTTATTGAATCCCTCGCATTTAGAAGATGATTTCCTTAATTTGCCGTATGATCGTTGAAAGACAGACTCGACAAAAATGCGATTGTTCATTTATTGCACAATATTCAGGCGAGTGGATTAAAGCATCCGCTCTTTTGTTCCGTTCTTTTCTTCACAATTAATTACCGAGTCACTTGGGATTCCCTGGGAATTAATACGCGACCTCGAGCCTGTGTAACGCATAGATTAACATGGCGCCCTTTAAATATTATTGTGAGAATAAGCGTTCTTATTCCGCCTTCACGGAATGCTTGAAAAAATGCTACCAATTAGAAATTCTGCTCCGAAATGTCATTATGAACTAATTATTCTTCTCCGAAAAAGCTGTTTTGCTTGCTCTGCTCAGACAAGTCTTACGCTCACATTCTACAGCGAGAAATAATTAATAACCTTAGTTACTACGTTTTTTCCTTTCTCTTTTGCAACCTCGGAGACCGCAGTATTCCCGGGCAGAATTCTGCTCGAAAATTTCGTACAATTCTCAAAGGATCGAAATATTAAACCCGTTCTCTATAAAATTCTGTTGTCGGATTTTACTAGCAACGTTATCGTAGCTCAAAGTTTCCTTTAATTATCCCTAGCTTAAGCTCCGCCTCGGCACTTTGGTAAGAGAACAAATACGTGTTTGTCGAGTCTCTCAAAATACCCAGCCGACATACCGACACATTTGATCTTTGGTCTCCATCAACGCACGCGCGGAGAGCGAGAGGCAGAATTTCAACCCAACATAACGGTGAGAACTGAGATATTATATTACCAAGCGACGCTGTATCTGCGCGAATGTTTTCCCCGATTGAAAACCGCGCACACTTGCACTAGCGTTACGTTTCGTACACTAATGTAGCTTCGCGTGCAGAAATGAAACGTCGATGTTTGGTCATAAATTAAACATTGGTTTAAAAGGCTTATTAAATCCAGTCGTGTCAAGCGTTGACAAGCGAAGCTGCTACAACCCTTCAAGCGAAAATAATATTTATTCACGCCAAGCTTGAGCTTTCGTCTGTCTAGAGCTAGCTAGAGGTCACCTAAAAAGCTGCTGCGGCCAGATTGATTCTGCACTTTGGGTGTGACGCTCAAAAGGGCAATTTGCATTAGTGTTCTACTTCAAGCAATATCTCCGTCTGCGATATACGAGAGCGGAGTAACGAAATTAAGAAAGAAACCAATACTTTGTTTACCCCAAGAATAATCGAATAGAGGTGTCGAAATAAAACTCGAGGAAAAGTTTCCAGCGGGAAGCATAGCCATTAATTTGTAGTGTGTGGACATATCTTAATGTACTTCAAAGAAACTTTAATTGCAGTTATTTTATAAACATATATGTACGAACAAGAAGCAACTTACCTCGCTCGCATGATCTCTTTTGAGACTGTCAATCTCGGCCCTGTGCTTGCGGTACATCTGCTCAAATTCATTGAGGTAGCCCTTCGCTTCGGAGATGTGCTGGATCGTGATGTCGTTCCCTCTAGAAGACATCGCGAGGTCGGATGCCTTGTAAGTGACAGTGCGTCGAACAGAGGGAGAAATTGGTCGGCCTCCAGTGGACGTGACTTCTAGCCGCGTCTGCTCCGTCTCAGACATCTTTCCAGTTAGTAACGTATCCTAAACTGCTGTAACAGTTTCCAAAATGACCTGGTGTCAGTGAATCTATCGAGCAGTAGTAGTCTGCGTGTGAGAAGACGCCCTTTTATACTCGCACACACTCGACTATTCAAGACAATGCTAGGCTTCACTTGAGCTGGTGACTATGCGTAATCGTGCAATCTCACGTTGTTTTGTACTCGCACCAAGGTATTTGCATGCTTTAAAAACCGCCTGTCAACACGCCCAACGCGAGCTGACATTCAATAAAAGATAGTCAATGACCTAGAAGTTTCTGATTATATTTGGGCAGGGCGCAGACTTAATGGAATATAACTGGCCAGTCGGATTGTATTGAGATTGTTTTTGCGCACAATGGGGTCGTGACACGACTCGCAAAATTACTGAGGCCTGTATTTTTGTTACGGGGCGCGTTTGAATATTGTGCAAACGAACTTTCTGGCCACCTTATGCGCAAAGCCTATCCAAAGGTAAGTATAACAATTTCAAACTGCAAGTTTTCATTTTTTCGTTCAGCTTCGCTGATATAACGCTTCCGTGCGTCATGACATTACAGACGCCCTTTCACCATTCGAGTTTTCCGAGTGTTTATGGGAATTTAAGTTTGGTCAAACGTCCGGGACTTTTCAAGCGTGAAGTGCTAACAATGAAAAAAGGCTTTGGTGTATATAGTCATTATCTAGGATCACTTAGAAGCCATTTGATCAACCAACCGATTGTTCAACTCTCTAGCCGTCCTGGGAACATACCTCAGTGCACTGTTGTTCGAAATTGTCTGAGAAAATGCTGTTACGGACAATTGCACGACGTAAGAATTTGATCACCGAATGTGGCGTGATCTGTTGACATCACACCTCAGTGCACTTCTATTGTTTACAACTTTAAATTACTATGCTAATGATCCTAACAAGTAGCTATGGCGTGGGAACTTTTTTCAGTTCAACTTCTGAGAGGTAGCTTATGCGTTCTTCTCTTGTCTTCTGTAGTGGTCTTTTTAAGTTTGGTTTCCTTTCCAGACAGAGTCACGCGAGAGCAATTTTTTTCCTTTTGATTTGTTAAGCGTCATTTTAATGATAATGATATTTCCCACGTATTTCCGGTGATTAAACACATCGCAAAGGCTTTTGATGAAGTGCTTGTTAATTTTTCTTCGAAAACAACTCTTTTTATAGAATGTAGAGACTATATGGACTGACCCTTGTTCTAATTATGCATAAATTATCCCGTGATCTTTTCCACTCTATCAAGGAAAGTTTTGCGAAAAGAAGCAAATTAATTTCCTGTACGCAATAAAACCTGGAAAATTCTAGACATGGCTCCAAAAGGTCTTTTCAAGCCAAAAACCGATCTCGTCTTGAGCACCGCGGTTCAATGGTTCATGACATAAAAACTTTCGTTCATGAAACGTCGATTTTACCTCTGAGTCAAAGAAGTCTGTCTAAATATTCAAATATATTTCTTTCCCAGCTTAAATATCATGAAGCTTTTTAAAAGGCACAAAACGAAATTATATTATTAAAGCGTTGTATAAGAGCTGTAGGGTTTTGTTTAACCTCTTGTCAGGAGCTTAATAGGTATTAAGGAGCTTTTGTTCGGTGATATTGTAACCGTTTTCATGGTTTCGGTCAGGATTAAAACTTGCATTGCCAAGCAGTTTTGGAGAATCGCAGTTATCCAACAGCTTTTCGCTTCCCTGGACTTAAGAAAACATTAATTTCCGGTTCACCCACAACGATATTTCATATTCGTGTTGTGGCGTGATAGCGGCATTTTACGAACCTCTGCAGTTTCCACTATTCTTGTCTCTTGGGAGCTGGACAACGCGTATTGCATTCCTAGAAATATCGGCTTTAAATTTTTTCGATATAATTTTTTTGTAGAATCACAGTGTCCTATATATCGCACCAAGCTTTTGACCCCCTATCGGTGTCACGAAAACTCTTATCACAAACTTTCAAGAGTATTCTTATTAATTGAAGAAGAAAATGTTGGACTGCACTATATTTGGGGACTTAAAAATGTCTCCAGATTTTTGCGCCCTCTTCAATGTTCTCGTTAGCGACTTTGAACAGCGATCGTGTAATTTAGTGCTTAATTGAACAGTACCGTTTTTAATTCAATATTATTTTTATATTTACACCCGCCCTTTCTTAGCACCTTTTTTCAGAGGTAATTAATTGCTAAATCAATTTTTTCAATGGCTTAAAATCCACGTCGCAAAAACTCATAAACCTGGGTACACGGAAATCGAATTTTATTCAATTTCTTTATGTTGGACCAGAGAAACAAAAACACCTAAAATTAGACCTCTTGTACCACCCCAAAAAATGTTGAAAGTAGCGTGCTAGATATTTTCTTTCTTTTACTGATTATGAATGGCAATGTACCAAAGAACAAAGATCGTCGCTCTTTCGTGGTCTCATGTTTTTATTGACTTCCTTCCTTTTGATACAAGGAGAATTTTAAACAAAACGTTAATGACTTGTTCGCTTTTGTTTTGTTATCTTTACGTCAATGATTTGTAAGTCAAAATCTAACGCCCTTTTTGAGTCGAGTGTTTTCTCGCGGCGATTACTTGTGTATAGTTGACAGATTCTTTCTGCTCGAGTTACTGTTTTTGCTTGTCTGAAACAAAATATTATCCTCTAATTTTCAGATAGAAAGCTTTACGCTTTGACCTGACAAGACTGTGTTTCCATTGACCTCATTTTGAACCGAAAGCTCTTCACAACTCATTATTATGTTCTATTATTGGCACTATTAAACTTAAAATCAAATGAGCTGCTTGATTATCTAGGCCGAGGGGCATTTCATTATGGTGATCAATGTCTCAAAACACAGGAAGAGCTTGCCCTGGCGCCAGAAAAAAATTACACAAAACAGTACAGGCGCCGTAAAAATTAAGCGACTAGCTATCAAATGAATAATGGGCTTGTAAAAAAAGTAGCCTCCAAAAGGCGCTTGAAACTTAAGTTTCCGTCGGTGACAAAGCGAAGGGTGTGCCAATTCTTTGCCTCACTGGGTTTGCGCGTTGTTTTGAAGGACTGAATTTTTGGAAAAGATTGCTTTTATGTATCGTCTAACCAGGCGAAATTGTTTTATTTTTTTCCCCTTGTTTACGTAGCGATCGCTAGCTAAGGCCTCTCTACGAATTATATTTTGAAGTGTTTTTTTTAAATTTTCTATTGTAGCTATCTTAGGAATAAAAAATTTTAAAAATGGTCGCGAGATTATCAACAGCTGTTCAGACTTGTTCAAGTGACATAGCGAGCGAGCGCGCGAGCGCGCGCTAAGTTAACTGCACTTAGGAGTTTACCCCTTATAAGATAAACGCTTGAAGTGTATTCCTGCAATATTTGATTTCCGTAACCGCGAGATATATCAGCCTTGAATATCTGTGTTTTCAATTGTCACACGTTGAACCGTTTTCTCCATCTTAAAACATCTAAGTTACAGTCTTCGAGCTCAAACGATAGTGGTGCCCGCTAATAACCTCTACAGAATTGAAAACTTTTGGTTCTAGGTGACAGAAATTTCCATCCTCCGAGGTTGTTTGCGATCTTTCATGTCCCAGACCTATACACACACCCTTCGAATGCAGTGAAGCGATACGTGAAGTTTGTCAAATTTGCATATTAGTTAAACCTGTGTGTTGACGGTTCGGCAACCCCGACTTGCTATTTCATTAGCATAGAATTTACGTGCTTCGGAATGTTGTTAGTGGCATAAATTAAGCAAGAGAGTAAAGCCTAAATACTAGTTCTGTACTTGCAGGCGTGATTCGTTGTTCACCTGCATGACAGTAGGCTCGCTACCGACCACTGCCATTACTGTCAAGAGGTCACCCGCCTTCAAACGATGAGCACAAAGAAAGGAGCGAGCAGTTTCTCCAGTGTGTCTGGCGCTGGCGAGCGAACAGAGTCTTACAAGAGCAACACAACTGAAGCTACGAGTAAAACCAAGCTTGGAGACGATGTCTATTCGTACACTCGAGTTTCGAGGATTTCACAAGGGTTCTTCGACAACGACGACCTTGCTTTACGGCACTACGATGAAGCGAAGGACACATTTACTGCGCTGGAGGCCGCTTACAAGAGGCTTCTTCTTCAAGTGGAAGCCACCAAAGAAGAGCGAAGATTCGAGGTAAATTGTATTTGTTCCTTCTGTCCGCGTTAACTTATGAAATTCCAAACCTCTCAAAACCGAACTTAAGCAAACTTTTTCACAAGTTAAAAATTGTAACGGTGATTGTCAGAGCCACATTAGGAATCGTGCGTCGATCAAATTTTAAGTGATCTAAAGTTTTATTCTCACGACAGTTTAAAGTTCTTTTGCATTTCACTGTGGGTAGTTTAATCTAACATATTTATATCAATTCAAGCAATTCACTGGGGACATCGTGTCAGTGTTATGTTCATAAGCGTTCTCACGAAAGATCACCTTATTCCCGTTTAATATGTCAGACATTTAGTGTGTCTTGCGTTCCATTGTTTACTTTTTTTCTCGCGTGAAAGTTCGTGATTGATCAGAATTATATTACAGATTGTAACACCTTCCTTTTCTACAACATTGAAAAGCGCGTATTTAATCACTACTAATTAACTTGAATTGTCTTCTGAATTGTCATCTGAATTGTTAATACCAATACAATGTCTATGATCTCTTGCTATCGAAAAAGAACCCAGTTACTTTTTCGTATGTGCCGCGCGGACGGCTAATACAGATTATACACAGATACATTGAGTCAATATAGATTAGGTGATAATTGACTTGGCTAAACAAATGTGGAATTTAAGACCCAGGAGAGAGTTTTACGAGATAAAAAAAAAAATATTCTATTCACAAAATTTGAAAGGAAACTTATATTCAGTTAAACAAGACGAGGTAATGAGAGAGCCCGCTGGGTCAATACTAAAGGAAAAAGTTATCAACTTCTAAAGCACCCCAAGAAGAGTAATATTGATCTACTTGGAGTTTTATCTTAACCTTTCACGAAAACCTTAACTAATTAACTTGGAAAAAAAAATGAAACCTAAAAGATGACTGCAATGGTGTTTATTGTTGTGTGACACGTTTTTGAAGGTTATCTCTGATTGACATATATTCGCACCAACTGGCTTTCCGTACTTCAGTTACTTTAGAAAAGTTGTTTCGATCTGTTGTAATAGCTTCACATTGTTTCTTATCCGTCGCAAGTTACCCTAAAAACTCGCTGACTATTTTATTCCTTTACGACTGAACTACTTCAACAAGCAATGGTAGACTAAATATGTAAGTGACTTTGAAAGATACTGGTTTGAAAGCTTCAGCCGATGAATATAAATGTTAATTGAACTTGCCTGCCATTTTGTTAAAAATACAATCACATGATAACGAAATCAACTAGAGGAAGTGTAACGCAATGAAAATGTTGCAGTAAACTGTAGTCCAAGAATCGATTTGACATTGATTTTAAGGATTAATTACAAATCTTTTCTGCACAATCAGCGTGTGTCTACTTTAACTTCTTATCAACTAGAATTTGACTAAAGGTAAATAAAACATTGCTTCTACATTCTAAATGAATATGTTACCTGCCAAAACGAGTGAGCTATCTCGCGTATGTTTTCGTCAGACTTTGAACCACTGACAACGTAGCGAAATGCTTTCCTTTGTTGGGGGGTTGTTTAATCTGCCTAATATTATTGGCAGATAAACATTTATTCAGACGTAACATTTCCTCCTAATAACGTATTTACATATTTAATAAGAAACATATGCGTCTGCATTTCCGCAGAATATGAAACTCTAGTTCCTTTTTAACTTGCGGATAGTGGCAGAAAACCTTCCGTGACATTTTCATAGTTGTTAGTAAAACTACATTTTCTCTTTGTCTTGCTGAAGTAATTTAAGCTTTCCCTGTTTAAGTTGCTTTTAACCCGAATTTGAGAGTTGAGAGCTTAACTTTCAGCTTGTTTTAAAGTTGTTTGCACAAGGGTTGAACAAGAGAGTTGGAAACTTCTGCTCAAAAATGACATGAGTTCCCATTTTGATGTAAAATTCATTCAAATCTTTCCTGTTGAAAGCTGCATCACATATCGTTGTTGCGAAATCTTGTCTCATTGTCTTCCAACCTTCGAATATCACTTACGTGACCCTACTTCCTTCTTCAAGCGAACCTGCTAGCAACGCCTGCTTAATCACGTTTTAAGTCAGTTTTTTCACCCCGCTAAATCCTTTAGGGATATTTTTGGACACGTGCCTAATCTTGTGGATTGCTAAATTTAGTGTTTGTCAGAGAAATGTTTTACTACTTTATTTTTTATTGTCCCTTGTAAATGCTGCAGGCGTATTCCATGCCAATGGAACGTTTATTGTTTTAAGAAAGCAACATGCGTGCGAATGCAACTGGTCTCGATCTGGCCTCAATCAGGCTCTTGACACTAAAATAGATACCTGTTTAGGTTGCGTTTAGTAAACTTAATTCACTTAGCTTCAGGGCTTAAATTTTACACTCTAAGGAAAGTTATGCTTGAACTTATAAGAAGCCTTTTTTTGAACATCAATCAACCAGGGTAGAAATAACTATTGTTTTGTTTTGTTTTCTTTTTCTTTTTCTTTTTCTCTGATGATTCATTAGTGCACAAATATCGAACATCGAGAAGACAAGTTGCAAAGTAAATAACTTTGCTGTTAAACAGGACTAACCTGACTACAGTTGAAATTCTAGAGAGGTCGCACGGTAATTCGTGCAAACAGATGAGCTGCTCTCTTGACAATATTGTTTTACCGGCTCAAGCTGAATATTCTTATTTTTATGCCAATTTTAGGCTAAAAGTATTCTTTTGAATCTTACGTAATGGTGTATGACAATTCCGTTTTATTGACTTAAATGTCGTTGAAGTAATTTTGGAGCCAGCCTGCAGGCTCTGCAGGCAATTATTAGGCTTTTGTATATTATGCTTTTATTTCCCCACTAAAACGCTCCACCTTAATGCTCCATTTTTTCCAATGAAATGGTCGGTTTCCTGCAAAAATGTCACTTAATGCTCGGTTAATGCTCATATATAGGGGTTTTTAATTTTCATAATTTTAATGTCTCAACACAATTAACAGTTCAGAGTGCTTGATAAAAACGTTTACTTTGTAGAACAAGTTAAGAGCAACGTATGTAAGTCTTAAAACACCAGAAGAACTCAAAATGATCTGTTGTTCTGTTAATCCTTTGTCCCCTTTCAGTGATACCTGAGTGAAGAGATTAAGTCTTCATTTTCTCGTAAAAAAAGTTTTATTTCTATATTCTGTGGAAATAATATTAATTTTCCTGAAAAATGCCACTAAAATGCTCGAATAATGCTCAATGCTTTTGCCTCACTAAAATGC
>OFEP01000090.1_pt1 | contig 10970 bp, 8 predicted proteins | sample 1521161 | NCBI WGS metagenome assembly OFEP01 (sample SAMN04272335, study PRJEB24112) | coral metagenome | biome: Coral reef; feature: Shallow seawater; material: Coral tissue | host: Coral | place: China: South China Sea | collected 2014
GATAGACTAATATTCCATCCAGGGGGAGTGAAATAATCCTAGACGCTTTATGATACAGAAACCAGGATAAGCTCCAGCCTGATGGGCCACTTGGCCCATATGTAGACTTAACCTTAAAGGAAACATAACGCTAAAAGAGCCGAATTATGTTTCCATTGTTTATCTCGTTTTCATGAAATTCAAATAGTATAAAAAATTGAAGTTTGATCTCATGCTTAAGTTAGTGAAGTCCGCTAAGGTTGTACGTAGTTAAAAAAGTGTTCGAGGTAATAATAACCTTGACCGCTGGAGTCGTTCACCTTGGGGATGTGAGTGCTTTATAACTTCTCCCACCACGCATAATTTGGTTAATCTCCAGACTTTCTCAAATTCTTTTGTCCTACGACAAAAGTTACAAAATACCTGCTGTACTTGATGGTCAGCGTTACGGAACCACATTTTTGCCAGCAGCCAATCATAATGTGAATCCCCAGGAGTCCATATTGGATTGGTCATGCTGGGTTGTTGGAACAGCTGGATAGCAATAGGCACCAGATCCCCAGAGCTCGTCACGTAAAATAAGCAAAGAGGCTCCGCTAAATAAAATATCTTAGAATTGCTCTCCTCGCCACTCCGTTTGATACCCTCGAGTTCTTTGTAATCAACAATGTAAACATGACCAGCCTACAAGAAAGACAAATCATGGATTAGTTTGAAACCCAATTTCTTCCTAAGCGCATTGCCTGCATGATAAATTTTCTAATTGTCCGATTTCTAATTGTCTGATTTTAAATTACTATGTTGCGACAGGGCTGTACCCTGTTTTCTAAGGGTGCAACTAGACGGCTTTTCTCTCAGCTGAGGTAGATTATTGCACCAGTCACTCTGGAGTCGAAGGTTGCAAGGGTTAAAGTTTTAACCGGCTTGTTTGAAAAACACGTTTACGACAATGATTTCTTCACACAATACTGTCTGAAGACTCAAAGTTTATATGCCTCATAGGTCATAAAATTGCCTAGCTGTAACTTTGTTCACATCGTTCCCGAACACCTCTTTGCAAACCTTCAGCATGCATGGGACGTTTGTTTCAGGTAGTGAGTATTTCATTATTTTTCATCACCCTTTTTCACAAGAATCTCTATGGAAGTTAGAGATCTGAAGAAAGAAGATGGATGCCTTGGATTCAACTCTGCTTTTTGCTCGACAGGAGTTAACGTTTTACCTTAATTTCTTCCCCCAATGTCCTCCCGCGGTCAAGAAAGGTTTGGACCATTTCGTTCGTGACAGGGAAGTTGCTTGGTAATTCGTAACATCGTTCGATGACGCATGGGTTACAACCATTAAGGAACTGGTAGCCAAACATTCTGTCCTCCAACCACAGGTCATTGTCAGCAATTTTAGGTACGTCGCCTGTCCAACCAGTGAAGATCTTCTTGAAGCTGTCAAAATTCTCCCAGCTGTCGCATAGAGTGTACAGATACGAAAGACCAAGATTTGCAACCCCGTGAAGACGACCATGGTGGAACGATCGAGTCTTCTCGTCGGAGAACTGGGCGTCCTTAGGGAGATCGTTGTGTTTGGGAGCATGAATGAAGCCCGGCAAATCAGTCACACCAGGGGGTAGCTGTCCCCAAAGGAACTGTTCTTTTCGTTGCTGTACCTCAAGGATACGTTGGCCTCTTATGGCCGCCGGCTGATCTTGAAATGGAAGGAGAGCTAGACAAACCCAATAAAGAAAAAACCAAGCTTTATACTAACTTTATACTATGCCTGAAAAGATAGTGGATTGTTTCATTTAATAGTTGAACGAGCTTCTTGCGGAGAAAAGCCTTTCATATAAATTCACATTCGCCAGTTGAGAGAGACTAATTGATATTTTAAACTCTAAATTATGGTGTTCTATGGATGTGGACGGAAGTGGCTGTAGTAGTCCCTTTCCTTACTGTTTTGTACCTCGTACAATAAAATGCAAAAATGCAAGGTCGCTCAATAATTCAGCTGTTCAATTCATACCTAAACAGGCGCCCTGCCACGGGGTGCACTAAATACAACTTTTAACACTTACCTTTATCAATAAACTGCGTAGTGAAATGGCCGCAGGGTTAATGTTTCTTAATTCATAGGTTGTGGAGACAATAAGGCTTTCCACAAATTGCTCAGTCGAGAGTTTCCAAAAAGGTGCCCGCTATTTCTCTAAAAGTTGCTCCAAAGATGATCAAAAAAGTCAAAAGCTGCTTTTTGTAACGAAAGTTGCTCAAAAGTTGCAAAAAAATGTTGTGCAACAACAAGAGGCAATTTTGCGGCGAAACCAGTGTTGCTAAATAACTTTGTCGTTGTGGTAATATTTTTGAACCAATGGGGACCCCCTTACGGTTTGTGTTTCCTTAACATTTATGGGCCGCCCCACACATGAGCGGCCGCGTAAGGTAACATGGAGAACTTAATAAAAGTGGAACATTTTTGTTCGTTGAGTTTGTTGAGTTGATTCATCGTTAAGTTGTCGTAGAACTAGCTTACAACAGTCGGCAGGCATATACCTGGGTGTATTGATTTTGACACGCTGTGTCCAAGCTCAAGCGTTATTGACCTAGCTGAGAAATGCGATATGGCTGGGGTTGAGGAGGAGGAGGAGGAGAACATGGAAGAGAGTGAAAACAAAGGACCTGAGAAAATATCAAAATATCACCGTGTTGTACTTGTGCCAAGACATGTTTCTACCAGGAAAATACGCTAAGATTGTTTCCAGGAACGCCCACTACATCATAGCCTTCAAGAATCCACGAGATCAATTCGGCTTGAGGGGCAAAGGCTACACACATACATCTCTGGTTATGAGTGGTGAACGGCGTTGACGTGATCTTTGAGTGCTTTTAGCTGGAGGCTGACGTGATTATGTGGGAGTGATCACCTCCTCCAATGCGGGGGTGATCAGTGATGACGTGATTATGTGGGGGTGGCTCGCCCCCTCGTTGAGGGGGTGTTCGATCGCGCGCCGCAGTGTCTTGAGAGACTTGATATTGGCTACTGGTCCTTAAGTCGACAAAGCTTAAGCGCCACGTGTGTTGCATTCCCCGCTTAGAATAGACCGTAATCTATGATTTTTGGTGAGCGCACCACAACCTCTGGATGCGCGCAACCCTCACCCTAACCATAAACCACCTGCACCACTAAGGTCCACCCCTGCACCACTTGGTTGGTGGTTGTGACGTCACGATTTCACTAACTTTTATTGGCGGCCATATTGAATAAATTAATATGACGAGGCGATCCGGATAATTTGGAACCTATACTCCTACTCCTATTATTACTGCTAAGGAAATAGTCCTTGACACGTAACTCAAGTTCTGGAAAGTTCTGTATAAATACTAGCTCAAAAGGGTCATTAACTTTTTTAGGTTCTGTTGTGTTTTTGTATTGTACGTTTTGTTTTGTTTGCTTTTCTCAATGCTGAACCAGACTATAGAATCTGGGTTAACGACACCTTAGAAGTCTCACGGCGGCCCTTCTGAAATCAACTCTGTAAAATGTATACACAAACGGGTTTACGGCCGATTGAACAAACAAGAACAACAAGCTTAACCTGTTTAACAACGGGCCTTCTCCCTTTCCCAATAGCCTGGCGACATTATAGTACGCCCTTGGTAACCAACACAGCACAAAAATCAGTACGACTAAAACACACGCAATGGTGCCCTTTCTCCCTGTCTGACGTATTCGTTTATCATTATTTTCAATGGTGCAATTTAACTGAGTTTCAGTCACACTCCCTTCATTGACAGGACGAGGTTGATTGCTGTGCCTCCTTATTTCCAAGATTATTCTCAAGTTCACAATTGTTAGTATAGAAACTGGTAGAACCACCAAAAGGAAGATAAGACAAGAGTTGAAGACGCGATCCATGATCAAGGCTTGAGCTATCGGTAGTTTGATCCACCACGCTAAACGGCTCAGGGTTAAAATCACGGGAATTGTCCACACAGTTGTGAGAATTTTCAAGACTCTTTTAAAGTTAATTTTAGCCTTATACTTCAGAGGCTGCATCACCGCGATGTACCTGTCATATGAAATGGCGAGAAGATTGAGTTTTGTCGCCGGAAACACAAGATATCTTGTTGAACTAATCAACCAACAGTGTTTACTTATGAACTGGCTGCAGGAACTCGTGCAAAAGATCACGTGACCTGGCAATATCAACAAAGCCATGAAAATGTCGGAAAGCCCCAAGCTGACAAGAAACCTGTTCATAAAACAACGCCTGAAGTGTGCGGTTTTCAGGAAGATAAAACAGGCTAACCCATTGCCCAGTAATATGAAAACGGATATCAATCATTTAGCAGCAGAAACAAGAGGTCCAGCGAGACGTCGCATTCTGAAATTGATCCTGATTCCTTAAAAGGAACTGATGTCCTTGGATCCAAAGTGAAGTTTGATTCTTCCATTAAAAAAAAATGATTGGAATCGCTGTCACATAATCGAAGAGTTTCTTTTCGTTTTCACGAAGGCTATTTTGAAATTAACACTGTTCGAATTAAGCAGCAGAAATGTTTGTCAATTGGAAGCTGTCAGTTGAAAAGACAACTGGTAGGCTGAGACACGAATTCTACAACTGAAATTACCATTCTTCGAGCTTTAATTTCCAGTGTTTACCAATGAAAAAGCAGCGATTTGATTAGTACAAATTAGTTCCCGAGCTTACGAAATTGTTAACCTTTCAATTTCATTTATTAGGTGCAATGTAATTTCCACCGGATTTTATTTACGTGATAACAACAGGAAATTGAAATTCCAAGCAAGACGTTGTCTTATTGCTAACAGATCCTAATATCAGTACACGTGTACCGACGGTTCAACAAGACTTTCTACAACAGTTAATTGGAACGGCAAGAAAGAGGAGCACATTTTAAAACATTCTCCTGAGTGATGAAATTAGAAGGAAGCAAACATCTATCCAAAAATCAATCGATTGTTACTCATCCCTCGTAGAAAGCTATTTTGCACCTGTTCAGGCAAATTACCTTTAAAAAGGCCACACTCACGGCATGCCCCTAGGGACTTGCCCTATCTGAAATTTCAATCTTCTTTTTTTCCGGTCAACCCTTCTGACATAAGTAATATTGTAGGTTGTGAATATTCCAGGAATTGTCATGATTCTGAAGGCGTAAGTTATGTTGACCAATACTCCAGTTGTTCAAAGCCAAGTTATAAGAACTGCACTCTTTCTGTAATATCAAATTTCCTGCCCGGATATATGAGGATCCCAATTCAAACACTGCAACCCGCGAAACGGTAAAACTATATCAAAACATGAACAATCAACAATAGCAACATAACATAGCGATAATGGTTCAAATTCGTTTTACCGAAAACCTGCACCATTAATTAAATTAAAACTTTATCGAACACTCCAGAAAAGGGTTTTTCAGTGAACAGTACAATAAATGAATACAATAATTGAGAATTGAAAATCCTATCAGGGAAGGACTATTTCTAATTATAGAAAGGAAGGGTAATGTTTGCTGACTTGAAAACACAACTGGCTTTGGGCTTACTCGAGTCCGTTCTACGTTCCTCTCCGTGAAGAGACGTGGGCTCCTTTCCAGAACAGCGGCTGGCAATTGCCCCTAGACTTTCACAGCGGTCAAACGACTAGGCACTCGCGTGAACACGCGCATAATTTACGCACTTCCGGTCACTTTCCCTCTTCATCCCATGAATTTTCCGCTGGTATTCCAGTAATTAGTAATGCTTAAATACTTTCACTTCTACTGTTGCATGCGCTCGCTTGTTCTTATTATGCATAAATTGTGATTGGCTAGTCTCTGGTATTTATATCTTCTGTCACCGTTGAATATTCACTCACGCTAGCGATCCACGCAGTTTATACTTCAGTGCGTTAAAAATCTAGTTTCCTGATGCCGACGCAGAACGATTCTTCAACATCCTCAGTCCAGTTGGGAGAAGCAGGTGCTAGCAGCCAAGTTGGTGGCCCAGTTGTGGATCAGGTTTTCTCTTTGTTTAAAGATTACCTGCAGAACCAACTAGAGACGAAGACGAAAGAAATTGAACAGAAGTCAAAGATCGACAAAGAGGTTGTTCGATTAAAGTATAGAGGCAACCAAAAGCAGTTTGAGCTCAATGCGGCAATCGATTCCATTTTGGAGAGCATTGAATCTGAGACCCAACAAAGTTAACCCAGCAACGACCGCATTCGAAGTCTAGCACAGGACGCAAGAGAACTTCTGCGAAAGAGGCAAAAGTTGATCAAGATCGCCGATAAAAGTAGAGATGGTTGGCAGGTCATCGCCGAGTCCGAGTCTGATGAGCTGGCTTCAGGATCAGAAGACGAAAAGCGCCTCAAAAAAGCTTGGGAGACTGCTAGTCGTAGATGCTGGCAGGAAGACCAGGCAAACAATAAGCGCGGAAAAAAGGTAAGGATAAGTGGAAGTGGTGATAATCAGCTTTTTCATGCGCCAAAACCTTCAATGACTTCGTTTTACTTTGTGAATTCTCATAATTTGGATCTGCTTGCGCATCCTACTGTATTTCTTGTATGTCTCATTATTATGGGAATTGAAGGGTAAAATAATTCACATTCGGTTGAGCGAAGCAAATTAGAACGTAAATGAATTTTCTGCTGGTATTCCAGTAATTAGTAATGCTCGAATACTTTTACTTCTACTGTTGCATGTGCTCGCTTGTTCTAATTATGCATAAAATGGGATTGGCTAGTCTCTGGCAGTTATATCTTCTGTCACCGTTGAATATTCACTCACACTAGCGATACACGCAGTTTATACTTCAGCACATATCCCACCTTCTCACCCAGCTTACTGCAGTTGTTGTTGTTTTCGATATACAGGCCATAGGGATGCTTATTACGAAGGCTTCTGATGTTTCAACTGTGGAAAATACGGTCACTGGGCCAAAGATTGTCGATCTGCCTTCTGGCCAGGATCTGGAGGCCACAGTTATCAATCCTACTATAATCACAACTCCTTTACCGGACCTTCATACAACAAGCCAGCAGGAGGATTTCAGTCAAGCCAACCAGCTATCAAGTATTGAGGAAGACTTAGCGAAGGTACTAGAAATTGTAGAAAAATTTGAAGTGGAAAGTGATCTACCTTTAAGCGTGAAGGGTAATCTGAGACATAACATCAAGTTTTGGAAATCTATTGGCGCCCCTTATTATATATTATCGTTAATTGAAAATGGTTACAAACTACCTTTTGCTAGTTTGCCCGAGCCCGTAAAGTTAAGAAATAATAAGTCTGCTAGACTCCATGCCGAATTTGTGGACCAAGCTATCCATGAGCTTGTTCTTTCCGGTCGTATCTGCGTAGTTGCCCAAAAACCCCTGGTGGTTAACCCTTTGTCTGTGTCAATACAGCCATGCGGTAAAAAGAGGCTAATTTTGGACTTACGCCACGTAAATAAGTGTTTAGTTAAACAAAGGGTGAAATACGAAGATTGGAAGGTTGCTCTTGCTTACTTTACAAAGGGTTCATACATGTTTTCCTTCGATTTGAAAAGCGGGTATCACCATGTAGAAATTTCACAGGAATACCAAACTTACCTTGGATTCTCATGGAAGGCACCGGATTCTGGGGATGAAATATTTTATGTATTTACCGTTCTTCCTTTTGGTTTATCCACTGCCCCTTATGTCTTTACAAAGCTCTTGAAACCCTTGGAAAAACACTGGAGATTACAAGGTATTTGTATAGCCATTTTTCTAGATGACGGTTGGGGCACAGTCCAAGATAAACAAGACTGCTACGCTACTGCCCAAGCTGTTAGAAACGACTTGGGCAGTGCAGGGTTTATAGTTAACGACGAAAAGTCGGTATGGGAACCCACACAGGTTCTAAACTGGTTAGGCATTACTTGGAATTCGATCTTGGGCACTTTGAAAATTGTGGATAGAAGGATTACAAAGATTTTGAACACCATTGACCATATTATCAACAAAAATTTTTTGGTTTCGGCTAGAGGTTTGGCTTCTTTTACGGGTCAAATTATTTCAACTGGTCCTGTGGTTGGTAATATTGGTAGAATTATGACAAGGCATTGCGTCATGTCCACACTGTGTAGTGACGGTTGGGATACCGAGTTTCACCTCGACGATTACTGTCAGGAAGAATTATATTTTTGGAAAACAAATCTTGTCAATATTAACAATAGATATTGTTTTGCATATACATGTCCTAGTTCATTTGTGTATTCTGATGCCAGCGCTACTGGTTGTGGTTCTGTTATTGGCTTCAATAACGAGTACGTGTGCCATAGAATGTGGACGGATTCTGAGAGCCTACAGAGCTCCACCTGGAGGGAGCTTTGTGCGATTGAATTTTCTTTGCAATCTTTTGCTCCTGTCCTTAAAGAATCGCATGTCAAATGGTTTACTGATAATCAAGCGGCTGCCAGAATTGTCGAAGTTGGTAGCATGAAATTAGAATTGCACAGAATGGCGAGAAGAATTTTTGATATCTGTGTTCAGTCAGGGATTTACCTAGACATTCAGTGGATTCCCCGCACTTTAAATCAACAGGCTGATTACATTAGTCGTTTGATAGACGTCGATGATTGGCAGACTACCAATGATTTGTTTTTGTCCCTGAATGATCGCTGGGGGCCGCATTCTGTGGATTGTTTCGCTAATTATTATAATCATAAGCTACCCAGATTCTTTTCTAGGTTTTGGAATCCTAACACTGCGGGCGTCGACTTCTTTATTCAACCACTGAGAGGAGAAAACTGTTGGGTGGTCCCGCCTGTTTCAATTGTACCTAGAGTTCTTCATTATATGAAGTCCCAAAACGCTGTGGGTACTGTTATTCTACCCTTTTGGCCTTCGGCTCATTATTGGCCTCTACTGACGAATAAGTATCTCAAGTATATATCTGCATATAGCATGCATATTGGGAACCAATCCCTAGCGCATGGTAGGAATCTCAATTCCCTTTTAGGATCTAAGCGCTTTAAGGGTCATGTCATTGCTCTTAGAATGGAATTTTTGGACTAGACTAGCCTATTGTTTGTAACGTCTGGGGGTGGCGGTACTCTTGCGGCAGCGTATGTGCTATGATTGCTTTTCAGTGTTTGCTTGGGCTTTTGGCTATTTATGGTGACTGCACCAGTGACGTAATGCATTTTCGTGGCACTGGCCACATTAAATCAAGGGTGACTGCACCCGTTTGGAATGTATGAAGGATAACCAGTTCTGACTTTGAAGGCACTGGCCTTATTGGAAGATAGCATTATTGGTACAGCCGCTGATGGGTGACCTGGCACCTGTCCGATGAAGTTAGTTTTCTACAATTATAATTGTATGGGTTTGATTCCACTTTACTTTGGAGTGTTTCTTATTTTGTAATTTCAGATACTTAGTTCAAGCGGAGCTTGGGAACCCTTCCTGTTTTCGTCTTCACCTAATTTTCACCAAATCGTGAGCGTCATGTTACAGTCCCGAGCGAACTCTACAACTAAAGCCTACCTTCGGGTCATCAAAAGGTTTTTAGAGTGGTGTGAAAGGAAGAATCTAAGTGTTCAACTGCCTTTTCCTGTAAGCACAGTCTCGCTTTATTTATTTGAAAGCCATCAGTCTTGTGCTTCAAGCGCTTCTTTAATTCAAACTCATGCTGCGCTCAAATGGTTTCACTCGTTTGTGCCTAGCCTCGACCGTAATCCTTTGGATAGTGAATTTTGTAAGAATATAATTGAGTCAGCAAAGCGCACCAAGTCTAAACCAGTTGCCAAGAAGAAACCATTTTCCTCCCAGATTATTAGAGATATTCTGGATGCTTATAATAAGGAAGATTCTAATTTAAAAGATGTTAGGATAGCTGCACTATGTTCGTTAGCTTTTGCCGGATTTTTTCGTTATAATGAATTGTGTAATATTGCTCCCAACCATATTGAATTTCATAGTCAGTATATTAAGATTTTTGTGCCTCGTAGTAAGACTGATATTTATAGGGAAGGTAACTATGTCTATATAAGTGCATCGGGCAGTCGATATTGCCCTGTTAGTGTTTTAAGAAAGTATATGAATCTAGCTGGCATCCACGATAATAGTAATTTGCCTTTGTTCAGGCCTCTGGTTTTTCATAGGAGTAATTCTAGTTACACTCTAAGGGATGGAAAAATGTCCTACTCTTCATGTAGAGAAATCCTAAGGGCTTCCTTAAAACAACTGGGTCTTAATCCGGATGACTACGGTCTCCATAGCTTAAGATCAGGTGGGAAAACATCCGTTGTTCGCAACAGTTGTAATTCAGTTTCGGAAAGGCTGTTGAAGGTGCATGGCAGATGGAAGACGGACACTGCCAAGGATATGTACGTTGAGGAGAGTCTCGATAATAGGCTACAAGTAACAAAATTTCTAGGGCTTTAATTTAGGTAGCTATAGTGTTTGTAGCTGTATTATTTATCGCTTCCTAGTTTCCTGTATCAACTTATTACTTATGGTAAAGTAAATAAATCAATCAATCAATCAATCTATAAATAAAGATTAAAAGAAAAACAACAGCAACAACACAGGAATGATACGATATTGTAAACGCCTAGCTCATTGCTGATGAAACAAAAAAATAGATCGATACGACATTGTAAATGCTAAGCTATTTTTTATTGTAAAAAAATTGTGATATGTAAGAATTATCGGCCTGAAGCTAGGGGTTATGTGATTTATTCTCGGCAACGCACGAGGGCAATAAATCACATAACAGGACATAACCAAGAGCTGAAGGCCGTAAAACGGCTTATTTTTACATTGGCGAGGATTCCTCAAGAAATGCAAAAATACACCGAAGAAAAATGCCTCTATTGTTCATCTTCCTTTTGTTTTTCAACACTCCATGCTGGCACTGGTGGGATTCACAAGTTTCTCGGCTTTTTTTTATTATTATTGAATTGAGCTTTCGGAAAACAACTTTGAATCTATATTTGCGGGTGCAGACAACGAGAAAGCAGTTGACAATTTCAATTTA
>OFEP01000091.1_pt1 | contig 10965 bp, 5 predicted proteins | sample 1521161 | NCBI WGS metagenome assembly OFEP01 (sample SAMN04272335, study PRJEB24112) | coral metagenome | biome: Coral reef; feature: Shallow seawater; material: Coral tissue | host: Coral | place: China: South China Sea | collected 2014
GATGCGCCTTATCTTCAAAACGAGTTCGGTGACCCCCGATTTTTTTTACGTTTTTCATCCAATCTTATCATTTTCTACCTGCCGTCAAAGTTTTAAAAAAATCTGTACGTGGGAAGTTTTTGGGCGCGAACGTCCTTAAATCTTCAAAATGTTACTTTGCGAAAGTAGACCAGAACAGACGAGATCTTAAGTTGGATTACGAAACAAGATTTCAGTTATAACTTTCAACTGTCTGAGATTCTCTGTTCCCTCCTGTAAATTTCACTTTTAGCCAGAAACCGGCCGTCATCAGTTTGTTCCGCTTGTGGTAACTTTTCCAGGCGCGTGGCTCGAACAATCAATTTGAACAGGTCTCTCTCTCCTATCTGTTGTTTAATTAGCTGGACGTTTCATCTTTCAAGAGAATTTCAAGGAAACTAAATTAAGAAGAAAATTCAATGAGGTGCTTTTCTTTCCAAAAGTTCTAGTTAAACGATTAAAATGCCGTGCAAAAAACTCTCTGGATCTTACTGATGAACATTACGGACGAGGAAAACTCTACTTTTTTAAGTGCCGCTGAAAATAAGCATGGGCTGTGTAACTGATATCAAACGATCGATTCTCTCAGTTCAAACTTCTGGCATCCTCTAGAAACAACAATATTCAGGCTTGTATTGTTAAAAAAAATCAACCGAAACAAAGTTGGACAAACAACATCTGGGTTACAGCTGACTGACGAAACATGAGTCCCATATCACTCCCGAATAGACAATAATATTTACATGCCTCAACAGCCTTGATTAAAACAAAAACGCTCAGAGAAAGGAAACCACCTGCATTGATTTAACGCGCGTGATACCAGCCCTCCTATTCAACCGTGTTATTACAAGGAAACCTGGCTTTGGTGGACCGGAAGGGCAGATGCACAGAGACTTTTGTAGCCGGCCTGCATCGGTGTTGTTTTAGATCGGCTGTGGAAACCCATTCAAAGACACACATACACACGTGTAGCACCGAGCGACAGATCTTGAATCATCACCTACAACCTTTAATCCTTTCGTGAATGAAATAATAAGCCAATTATCGCAATCATTTCCTAGCTGAATCAGAACACATTTTGCTTTAATTTTTTTGCTCAAAAGAATTAAATTTTAGAGAGATATTACCTTGATATACTTTTGTTTTGTTTCGTTTCTCATTTTGGCAAGTACATGTACTGTGTTTCAATCAGTTATGAGCCTGATTGGCCGATAGCTTTGTTCTGCTAAAAATTAATGGTAGCAGTAAAGGTAAAATTATAAACGATTGTTTTAGTGATTTATTATTTTGATTAGGTCAAGTGGTGGAGTAATTTAATTAATGTTTGGCTTGTCACAACTTGCATTAACTTGTTAACTTGTTATAAATTGCCTTTTAACACGGAAGTTAGTTCGCGAAAACAACCGTTGCCCGAGGCCATTTGAAGTTTTGGAACTCACGTACTGGCACTTGAGGCTTTTAAAATATTGAGGTCACCGCCTCAAATCTGCTATAATGCTAAACTCAACTTACTGATCAATTTTGCAAAAAAGAAAATTTTGTTTTTAAAGGCAGCCAGCCTTTGAAAACTTTCTTTAACTTTTGTTCCAATTTTATTTTGTTCTGAGTTATCTTGCACGTGTTCTTGACAGGTGACGGAGACCTTTTGTCTTATTTACTTCTTCGCTGTAAGATATGACAGGTATCTTATCAGTCAGTCATAATTCCTTGTTTTCTATTCAGAAATTTAAAATTACAATCAAAACTAGTGTTTCAGTGAGATTTCGGAATCGAAAGAACTTTTAAACAGTTTTTCAAATAGTCATGTCAACAGCTGCAACACGTGTCAGTGCAAATTGTTTGATATCTCATACAAAACTGTACTTCATCTCTAGATGTTAAGATATTTCCCAATCTGGGTGTTGTCAAATTCACTGCGGAACGAAACCGTGCGCTAGAAATTTTTTTCCTGTGAGCTTCTTTGAAGAAACATCTAACACAGATAATCACGCACTTAAGTATATCGACCAAAAAAATCTTCAGTTCCTTAAGAATCTAAACAAATTAATGAGTGTATCAACACGCCAACAAAATTTGTTTTAAATGTTTTACATTGTTTAATTCAAACTTAGTTAAAATTGCTTTGTGTATAAACTTGAGTTCTACAGACTTAGTTGTGCTACACCACTGTGCGCATGTTGTCAATATGAAGGACGCGCATTGAACTTGAAGCTTGCAATGAATCAATTGCGTCGTGTATCCTAAATTGAATACAATGTTGCGGAAGTAGAGCCGCGTTCTACGTCTGCGATATTGCGCGCAACTTCACCTGGCTGGACACACAAGTGAAAAGTAAGGTGTGAAATATTGCACTAAATGTTGCACCTCACACGGGTCCGCGCCTTGCATGTGCCAAAAGTGTCTACAAGTTTGCATTGTGTATCAGGGTTCGTTGCCCATGTTCTCGCGACATTTTCTTGCCTGTTGATTACCTTTAACACTAGTTCTGATCATTTGTTTCGATATTTTAATGAAGCTGCTAAAAACGTTAAAAAAGTAAATGAAGAAATTGATCTTAGCTATATCGATACTGTGCACGACTTTTTCAAAATGTGCCATTTTAAAACAGGAGGTAGCTTTGTTTACTGTTGAGAGTGAAAAGTTAATTTAGTTAAATTACAGACTGGAATGATTGAATCAAAACCAAAGATCACAAAAAGACAAATATAGATTTTATCAGGTTAAATCTTTTGGAAAAAATGGAGAATCCAAAGGAGTAAAAACCTTCAGGTCGGCGAGAGGAGAGGTGGTTACGGCCTGGTTGCAAGGACTTTTGTAATTATCTGAAGGTCCTGAAGTGTTTGTGCTGGATGGCGAGAGAAAGTTTAAAGCTTGATAGTTCTCGCTTGGGTCTTAATGTGATGAGTCTTCTCTAAAAGCCCAGGAATAACCCTTTTGTTGCTGTGTTCCTGGTGTGGTCCTTAGATAGGGTACCTAAATTGTATTATCTAATACTGGAGTGTGAAAACGCCCGCCTAAACGAATGCTTGAGCCTTAAAAAGGGTATCAGTTTTCGCTTTCTTAGTCCTTAAATAGGGTTAGGGCTCAAGAACCTTCGCTGCACACCTTTATCCAAAATTCGCGGGAGTGCCTCTCCCCCTTCCCGGCAATAACGGCGCAACATTTCAACGCAACATATTGCGAGACGCTTGCGCACGTGTGAACATGCTGCACATGTTTGGCTATCCCGCTGCATAATCCAGGCAACATCTTGTGGCATAACGGCAATATGTTATATTGAAACGTTGCGCTCGTTTGGGTGACATTAAAGTATTTCGTATAGCTTGCACATACTGACCATATTGACCTAACAGTAATTACAGCATAAGCACGAGACATGGCATGCACGACATTAAATTTTACGTCTGCCTATAGAGTTTGCGTATTTCTTATTAGCTTTCAAAGAATGTGTGACTTGACAGTTCGTCTCTTAGTTGTCACGCAGTGGTTATTAGCAATCAAATCTCACCTGAACTCTAACACAGGTGATAACGAATGATTGACACCACAGACCATGTATGTCATAGCTAAATGGCTAAATGCGCCTAATCAAACTTTCAAGAATAAACAATCCGTCTCTGATAGCGAGTTTTTCTTTTTGTATACAGAATCAAACGGTTTATTAGACTACCTAGAATGATATCCTGTTATTTTAGGTTCCAGGGGAAATTTTCCTTACAAAAAGAGAGAAATCCAGCTCCAAAAAGCAGTGGGTTTATTGGTCGAATTTTAAGTGCTTTATTGAATTATGCAAATTTAAAAAAACATAGTAATTTTCATGGCAACCAAATTTTCTATTTACTATAATTTTTTTTTTCTTGAAGGAACAAAAATCAGTTTTTCTTTCAAAATCTAACCAGCGATCCACTGGATTTTTGCGACAATTTTTTCACTTTTTCACTGAGGCAAAAACCTAACCAAAGCAACCAGCTGAAACTACACATTGTAAGATAACCAACTCAGAAGCGAAAAGCACCTTGATAACTCAATCTGCCAAAACTTGTGTATCCAAAATGCTTCTTCTTCGTCAACCTCGCTTCTTTCTAATTTAGTAATTTAGCAGTTATGTTTAACTTTGTATTGAAACATACTGTTGCGTTTTTTATGGTACTAACTAATGTCACTAATTTTGAAGTGTGATACATATCTTTCTGTTTAAATCAGCGTCGGAACAAATGTTTTCCCTACGGTAAATCACATTTCCATATTAACCATTTCCTTGTTCGGTTGAAAAATATCTTTCTGAATATCGCTAAGGGAATCAAAAGGCTTTAAAGTTAGTAAAAAATAAATCGAAAAATATCAATTTTTCACTTTATGATTGCTTTTTGTATACGTCCATTCGTGATTAATTCAGCCCCAAGAATGATAAATACTGAAGAGGTTTCAGTATGTTCAATCAGTTTTATTTTCAACGTAAAATCCGTGGCAGGCGTTAACGTTAGATCAGGAACTGAAATGCAAATTGATATTTCTGTTAGAAAAAGCACTGACTCTTAGCTGTCGATCGCAATAACTTTGAAAATGTCAAGTACAGAATGTGTCGAGCGAATTGAAATTTTGCCAGCTGACAGAAACCTTCAATTGCTGCTGCCAGAATCTTTTATCGAAAGTAGACCTTAAAAATGACAAAAGCAAAAACAAGTATTACCAAAAAACACCTTGGTCGGTAAAATTACATATTCAACTACGGATTGAGCCTTATCAGCGTTATTAAATTCATGTATGCGGACACAAAGAAGAAAAGTGAGAAAACTCGCCCAATTTAATTGAGGCTCCGAATTGTCGAAGGGGAATTGACTACACGTTGACAATGAAATGGCAGTATTTGTTTAAGGATCTCTTTAATTCCGGCATCTGAAAACTGAAAATACTTAAGAGAGACCATCTTTTGTTATTGAGTTTCAGCTTATTCCAATAAAAGAAAGTTTGACGTTTTTGTGTTTTTCATTTTAATTTTTTTCCCTGTCACCTTTCGGCGCCTACGCGACTTTGCCTCTCAGAGTGCTATTTCACTTCTTTAACAAAAAAAATTCTCTTATTTTTTGGACCAACAATCTAAGTCGTTTGAGAGGTAAACAGGGAACGAATTTAAAGGACCCCCTAAAAGGCAAAATTCGCGAGAACATTTTCAACGCCTTTGTAGAGGCTAAACGATGTACGTGTTTGAGACTCAAACAGAGCGTAGGAAGTTAATAATACAGATAACTTTCAGCAACGCACATAAGAAAATAATATTAATTTTGTGTTATTGGCACCCCACTGAAGTATTCCATACACTGATGGGTTTTCTTGGCTTTAAGTTTTGCATCAAAGAGCAGATGTTTTCTATAGAGCCCTGCCAATCATTTTCAGTGCAGTTTATTATTCCTGATATAACTAGGGACGAAACTCATTTGGATTCTTATAAGTTTTTGTCCATTTCGAGAGTCCAAAACTTCATTCAGTTTTACGTGATGAGGTTTAAAGTGGAATAAAAGAGCGGAGTAAGTTGATAGAAGAAAGGAAGAGAGGTGGTATTTACAAATAGCGCGCGACCCTTTGTTAATGATGTGACCTCTGTGCTCTGCGAAATCGCCGTTCTCCATTTAAGGAAAGCTCTCACTACAGGTGCAACGAAATCAACCGCTCGTGTGAAAGTTGTCGCTGACTAGAAGAAATTCTCGAATTTGCTGCAATATAGCAAGGGCGTGTAAGATCAGAACGTACAATCGCATTGCTTGAGATCGAGTCCTACACGGCTCCCCGACGCACGGAGCTGCCGCCGAAGCTTGCTGCATCGATTTCTAAGCCGAATCGTCTAAATGTATTAATTCGCTCGCGCTCCGCGTTGATGCCAGGGAGGCAGATGTAAATAATTCACGGAATTATATCTGTCAAATGCCGAGCTTTCGTTAATTAATGATGACATGCACTTTGTGGAAGCAGCTGCAACAGCTGCCTGAAGGTCCCGGATGTGCAGGTGGTGATTCGCCGCGAGAAAACTCCTCGATTCGTTACGCCTTTACGTGCAACAGAGGTTTGTTGGCGAGACAGTCGCGCATAGTCTTCAATACAAGGCCTTTTTTCCGCTGTTTTTTTCTATTCATCGAAGGGTCAATGAAATTCGTCGGCGGAATGCATCACCATAAATACAACGGTATGAGCTTTTTTTTTGTCCTAAATGAATTTGCCATTGAATTTTTTTCCCGTGCATTTATACCTCACCCACGATTTTGTAAATATATATTTTTATGAAATTCATTTTCGCTGATGGTTACCGGATTATAGTGAGAAAAAGAATTACAGATACCATTTCAAATTTCGTTCAATTTTCGCCAGTTTCACTCTGTGAATTTATTTCTTCAAGTAACCGGTATTTTTTGTTTTAAATTGGAGGTAAAATATCACGTCGCTGTCATATATTTGTGGAATATATATTTTTTTTCGCATCGCTGGGAAAGCAATTACGGCCTGCAGTTGGCCTTGTTGAACGGCTCGCCGCCCCAGCACCACTTAGAAAGGCTTGTGTAAATAAAACATAAGTTGTCAGTGGAAAGTTTCGACAGGAGAAAACAGCTCGCTTTCTTTAATGTCCCTCGGTGAGTGGCTGAAACAGATGTACACACGATACAATAACTACACCAACAATCAGACAATTTGCACGTGCAGAATTCGACCAATCACAATGGAGCATGCATTGCAGGGTTTTACCGGTTATCGTTTTCCTCTTGTTCAATTCATCAGAGACACGACAAAAACAATTTAAACAGGCCATTTTTTCAGTTTTTCGTTTTTGCATTTTTGCACTTCATTTACTCGCGATCGTTTTTGTGTTTTGAAAGTCATGCGATCATTTTGTTTTCGGCACATGTAGGTATCACGTTACACGGAAACACAGTTCGAATTCGGTCAAAATAATTATTCCTTACGGGGGCACGTGTGCGAGAGATCTATTTTAATGAATCTGAGCTTAATTATTTATTACTTTAGCAACTGAAAAGCTTTTAAAGCATATGGTTTCTTTAGTTCTGTAAAACATGAGGCGGATAACGAAATCTTCTCGGGTTTTCATCGTGTTAAAAATAGTTCATCCTCGACATCACAGATTATCTCTTAATTTTTTTAATCTTTATTTTATGTTTTACAACAAAAGAAATCTTGCTCTGTCGTAAGGTGTCGTAGCATCATCTGCATTGGACCCTTGGCTCTCAGTATTTCTTAGCAACGATGCCTGATTACCATATTAAGAAACGCAAACAATAGGGCGAGGGTCTGGGAGTGCACCTGCTGGTATCGAGTCGCTAAATTCCCGTATGCACAGCTGTTTACAGTCGCTTTATACCACCTGATAGTTGATAAGGAGTGTTATCTCCTCGCCGATATTGCATATTGGGTTTGGAAGGCGGCTGGGAAAATCTCAGAGAATTGAGCCACAAGACACACTTTTTGGTTTTCGCTGCAGATTTAAATCGGATCACTTTATTCCGTGCTTTTTCATTAGCGAGCGAAAATATTGCAATAAAAATGACGGTGCTTCCGCACGGAATCGATATCAATTTGTGTTTTTGCTTTTCAAACAAGAAAATGAAAATTGAAATTACTTTTGTGTTGGTGACAGCTAGTTAAATATTAAGCAAGACATTTGGTGATATTTTTCCAAGGAACAATATTTTTCCCACGAAAAGGCCTTTCCAGTTTGAAATGGGAAACGCTTTCGACTGAAATTTCACAAATTTAGATTATGATTTCCACAGTTTGATAGACCGTAAGGCACGCGCTATAGAAATACGATAAACAATACCTAAAAATATCGTCTGATATTTTATACGTCAGCTTCGCATTCATTTATTCATAACACACGGTTCACGTGACCCACTCCATGACGTCACTAATTAATTGCTTCACCGGTGGCTGTGTTACTCGATGGGAGTCAAACTAAAGGCTCTTTCTGGCGTAGCAAAGACTTGGTTATGCCGGCTGTTACTTCAGGTATTTGCCTATATATTGCTCATATCCCGTAGCAGTGGACTGCATTCATTGAAGTTGTTGTTTCTCAGAATCGTTTGTGTTGCCGTTCGTGAAATTTTCAACGCGCCACCTTGAGTAATGTAGCCAGTGTTGATGAGTTTCTTTTATGGCGTCCGATTTTGCTTCGCTGTCTATTGTTTTGTTTAGCAATGGATTACCAGAAGGACTCCGGAATACGCTTGGTTATCTTTCTTAGATTTGAGGATTTGTTATGAAAGGATCTTTACTTTATAAGACCATCTTAGACGCCGAGTTCGTTTAGATGCAAATCAAATGTCTTTCAATGCTTGCCCTGTTTAGACGGAGCCATGAGCTTTTATTTATTTATGTTTTTGGCGAGAGGAGCGACACAGCGTTACCAAAATTTGTTACAGCGACTCAGAATGCTAATTTTAAACGCAAGGTATGTCTTAGGGACTCGGGCGGTTATGTTAGGTAGAATTACAAGTCCTGATTTTTGTACGTACACTTCATTTTCGTAAAGTGCAGTTAGCGAACATGTCGAGTCATTAAATCCCTTTCTTCAATGAATATTACAATATGATATCCCCATGTTTAGCTTCCTATTTCGCACTCCTTCGGTAGGTTTGTTTGTTGTGAGGCAGGAATCCGTCGATTCTTGGGTGAAAAGTTAAACGATTCGATCGAAAAACACATGTTTCTTTATATGGAATAAGGTAGCGATGTAATAGTTGCAGGCAGGGTGACACACTGTTTCTAACCAGAAGTAGTAACATACATGCTCGAAGTTCAACTCGTACCGTTTCAGTATATTTCTCAATGAATCTTGTGCATTTTCGTAATGTCATTAGAGAGCCATGATGACAGCGATGCGTATTTTCACGGTTATCTATGGAGATCAGAACAATCTTACTTCTTTGCTCGTAAAATTGTGAAAATCAATCGTTTTCGTGACGTTTTCATTCAAAGGATCTTTTGTGGCGAAATTTGTTCATGGTAGAACGATGCTTGGTAAAAAATAACTTCGGGTGGATGTGTGTTGTTGGATTGGATTGTATTCAACAAACAAGGCGACCCACTCGATCAAATCTTGTGACGGTAATTTTATAGATGTAAATTGAAAACTAGTATTACTCATTATTAACGATGTTTTTGTGTATGTACAAGAGGATTGCTGTTGTGAATTGTGTAGAGTAGTAAGGGTTTGTCCGGATAATTTATCTCTGTATGCAAATAGGTTTTCCGAACATAGCTATTTTCTCTAAAACTTATTTATGAACGAGAAACCATGCCAATATATACTCTTTTGAATTTATGATGTTCAGTCAAGCGCGACTGTTGTTTTGTGCGCAGAAAATTGTAGTAAATGATAATGGCAACAACATTCCAGCCAGCTTAATATTAATAGGAGATGCTTTTTTCTGGTCAGCGACCCTAGGTTAAGTGAAATGTCAATCATTGTCTAAATCAAGTTACTGGCATTCTTAGAAGTTATATGTGACCAGTTGTTACATAACACATTTTTTAGCTTGATTTCATAAATGAGTGTTTTTGTCTTTATCATTCAAGCCAAGACGATATTATGAAGCTTTTTAAATATATTGTACAATATCAACGCATTTGGTAAAGGAATAGGTACAACATATCAGCTTAACTGTAATTAGTGTACAAAATTAGGGCATAATTTTTTCCAACTTGTGATTCATAGAGTTGGAATTATAGTTTATAAATTATGTTAAAACTGATAAATTTTCATGAATACTTAAAGTTAAATGTGGTTTAAAAGAAACACTGAGGTTGGTTACTTTGTGGGTTGGATGAGCTAATTTTGCCTTCATAAGGATTACTTTATTTTTTTTTTCAGAATTTCTATTTGAACACCATTCTAAACATACAGTCACTTAAGTTCAATCCTGGGATTTTTTTGTACCTGGTGCATTTACTTGTGTTTATAAATCTCTGGTTAATTACAGTGTAAATGCAAGTTAGGGATAATACAGGTGGTTGGGTTTGATGATTAAGGTCTATCAGTCAGACAATCTGCGTCAATAATATTTTATATTTCAATCTACATGTGATAATCAACACTTTTATTTCTAACCTGTTTATTTTAAACTTTTTTGCTACTGTTTGTAAAAAAGTCCTTTTCTGGATTGTTTGGTTTAACCAGAATACAATATAACTAGAAAGACAATATTCACCAAAGTTGAGATATTCTAGTACATTATATGATTGCTATTCATTTGATTTGAAAGTGATACGGTGACTTAAACTTTTTGAGTGTTCTTTTTTTGCGGTATAAATGTAACCAACAGTAGCTTGTTCAGTAGCTTGTCTAAATGTGGTGGTTCAGGTTTATTGTCAGTTCAGTATTAACTTTCTCTTTGTTTTTATGTATGCAAGTGCATGATACTGTCGTTTGCATTTAGTCATGAATATCTTAGAAAAAAAACATGATCTAATTGGGTATAACATTGCATATTAATTCATCATCAGTGATTTGAAGTTTGGCAGACCAGCTATGCAAACATTTGAGCTCAAAGTCCAATACAACATTGGTATTGTTTCATCAAGTTATGAAAATGTTTTCACTAAGGATGGATGAAACCAAACCAGGAGTTCCCAAGATATCACAGTTTGAAGCGCATATAGCCCTGTACAATTCTTTTTGACAACTCAGCAACACAATACCAATTGTGTTGGACTTTGGATTATGGTCTACCAAACCTCAGATGATTGAAGAATCATGCAATGCTTGACAGGTATTTACATCATGTTTGTTTGAGGTGCGTTGTTGGAAATGATGATATGAGTATAAACCAAAGGAAAGAATGAAATCGCACTAACATAAAATTGAACGGCAATACATTTTTGCTACCTTTTCCTTATTAATTTTGAGTTGTCTGCAGTGTTGAATGAAACATTAATTCCAAGAAT
>OFEP01000092.1_pt1 | contig 10932 bp, 3 predicted proteins | sample 1521161 | NCBI WGS metagenome assembly OFEP01 (sample SAMN04272335, study PRJEB24112) | coral metagenome | biome: Coral reef; feature: Shallow seawater; material: Coral tissue | host: Coral | place: China: South China Sea | collected 2014
GTGGACGGAAAACATTTGATGCGATTTCAGAGTGAAACCTCTGTTTTTAAATTCCTCCAGTGTAGTGTGGACGGAAAACATTTGATGCGATTTCAGAGTGAAACCTCTGTTTTTAAATTCCCCAACGTAGTGTGGACGGAAAACATTTGATGCGTTTTCTGAGTGAAACGTACGTTTTCAAATTTCTCTGGGAGTAGTGTGAACAGGGCCATAAAGAGACTGAGTCACGCTTGTCACTTATTCTTCGTGTTATCAAGCAATGAACTGTCTCAAAAATATATACCGTAAATAAAGAGCGATAAATTCTTTTCATTTTTTGCGACGGATAATTCCAAAGAGGGTGGTGTGAAAGATGTATCATTCTCATATAATAGAATGGAAGTTTACGTGCTTTAACTGATGTAGTCGGATGTCGGCACGAACATTTACGGACAAATTAACGCACAGGAGAAACGTTTCGCCTCGTACTAATTTATCTGTAGCGTGCAGAGTCGTTCCGGCTCAGGCTATATGATCACCATTTTTTTAGGTACAATTTTGGAATGTTGTACAGATCATATTTTACGAAGAGTATTGGACATCTGTGAGTTTGATTCAAGCGCCGTGATATTTGCGTCCTTTTTTGTTACATGTAAAAAATCTTCGTTGTCGGCCAAGAGAGTAGGACGGTACTGCAGGAGGTTCTTTTGGTGATTTATGATAAATCGCTGCCATAATAAATAATTGGAGAAAAAATGCGAAACGTTTTTGATATTTGAGAAAAATGTGTTTTTATATTTATATATAAAAAGTCTATAACAAAGGAAAAGGAATCCACTCAATTGCACCAATGAGAGCCGCCAAATTAAAAGCCCAATTTATATAAAAAGGAAGCCATTCGAGTGCATTGTAAAGTTACACGGTCTTACAAGTAGACAGGCCTGAGTTGGTCACGCTCTTTAATAATGGTTGTTAACCAACGCAAAAGGAAACCATTCGAATGCACTAGTTGCCAATGAGAGCCATCAAATTAAAAGCTCAACTAACGTAATAAGGAAGCCAATCGAGTGGAATTGAAGCTACACGCCCTTGCAAGTGACCATGGGCAACTGTAATTGGATGCCGGAGTCGGTCATGCTCTCAATGGTTATTAACCAGCGTAAAAGAAAACCATTCGAGTGCAAGCACTGTCAGATTGTAAGCCCCTGTAAGTGGGAAGCTGTCCAGCATTGGCCATCTAAGCTGCTCTGGCTTTCATAAAGTACATTTTCCGATAGCAACTGTCAAATAACAAGCCCTTGCAGGGGACAGCTGAGCTAAGCTTTTCGGAAATGACACGTGCTCTTAAAGGACCAGTCATAATCTCGCTAAGTGCGTGAATGTGCCTCTGACGCCTGTTCTTTTCACTGACTTCATCTGGAGTGGTTATTAAGTGCTGCTAGTACGTAAGAAATGTGGAAAAAGTCATGTTTTGGCAATCACTTGAAATTTTACGTCGCTACACTGCCACTACGAAGAAAATAACTTTAAATAAACCACACTAAAGAATACACAGCATGTTGACAAGTTTTCCTTAGACGATTTTGTTCTCTGCCATTTTTTATTTTTTTGCAAACTGTGGCATTACATGCAATGATATGATTTAGAACATGATTTCTCATAAATTTGCCATTCGTTTGGCAGCTAGATATAATACTAAACCTAACACTGATGTATTATAGCTACCAAAAACTGCTATATCGGCAAGCTTTCCCCGAGTTTAGTTTTTCGATCAAGTCACCAACTTTGTAGCATGAGAGTCGTTCGATCAAGGTGTTCATTTGTTCTCTGTAGACCGTTTAGAGCCCGAGCTATACTTTTATGTGGAGCAAGTAGTTCTCGAGGCAAAGCTAAGTCGACCATCGTTCACTCAGAAGGTCTGCACACTCGAGGAGACTAGTACCTGGAACTTGTCCAGTGAAGAGTTTACACAAAGGGACTGGTCGCAGGGACTTGTCCCACGAACAGTTCACACGAAGCGTTTTGAAGAAAGAAGACGCAGGGACTTGTCCCCGAAATTCAAACCAGTTTTAATTCGTGGATCTAGACGCAGGAACCAAGTTTTAGTCCTTGTGACTAGATTTTGTGGCAATAATGGCCAGTTCACACGATAGGACTCAGTTGTCCCCGTGACTTGTTGCAAGGACTAGTCGCCGCAGGGACTAGTCTCCTCGTGTGTGCCGCCGAACTTTAAGTTTATTTGATCAGTAGAAATAAATTGGTAGGCCATTTTAAAAGCACTTTAATAATACACACATATGTTACACTTCATGGCAGGTTTAAGCATATTCTTCATATCAAATTTGTGACCTCTTTTTTATGTTGCTAAAGGAAGCGCGGTCACGTTATTTTGAGTTATTTTGGCCTCGTAGAAAATTTATGAAATAAACCACAAGGGAACAAGAAAATAAACGCGGATTTCAAAGGACGAACTTAAAAAAACTTAGGCTGAACTTCTCAAGATGCCGGCAAACCGTGATGCACTCCATGAAGTACAACCTCGTTCCCAGAGTCTCTCTGACGGGAGGAAGAGAGACCCTGGGAAGGTGTTTGTATAAGTAGTGAAGTAAAGTGACTGACACCTTTATTTAAACAGGGTAGTCCCTTCAGGACATACTTATACAAAAGACCTGCTATCAATGAGAGCTCTGACGAATAAAGAGTTAAAAAAAAGAAATAACTTAAACCTTTAAACCTCTAATCATAGTACTCCTAAAACAGTAATGACTATACCAGGAGGAATAATTAATTCACAAAAGATTAATAATTCACAAAAAGAGTGAAATTACGATGACAATCTTAAAAATTACACAACTACTGTAATAAAAGGAACTTGGGGGGGGAATTGAGTGTTTCGACACTGAACATTTTACAACACTCAAACAAGTCTTCAAGCAGTTGTTGAATTTAACTGAGTTCTGCTAAGAAGTTTAAATGCCCGGAAATTATTTTAGTCTTGTCTGCTTTCAGAAATTTCTTTCACGTATTGAAATACCTGCATGCTCTTCTACAACAGCCGAGCGGTCACCTGAGAGAAACCTGGTGAACACCGGCCATACTCGGTGTCATTGTTTTTCTTTCGATACAAATTTTTCAGATAGTCTCTTAATTCTTGGAGATTTTGTTATTAAGAATTTTATATCTATATTGTAAACATTGGTCACAGGAGTGTGAAATAATTTTTTCAGTTGGAAGAAATCGAGAGACCAACAGCAGGGCATTTTCGAGTTGCCTCTGTTTCAAAACGAGTCTTCGTGGGAAACCATTCATATGAAAGGTTTTGCATCGAGACTCGTTTTGAAACAGAGGCGCAATGAATTTACCTAATGAAAAGCTACCAGCAGAAGGCGAGTTTTGAAGCAAAGAACTTGAGAACTTTTTTTACGCGAAACAAAAGTTGAGACAAAGTTCTTTTCTGACTGAAGTCTTTTAGCAACCTTGAGGAAAACCAGGTGCATAAACAATATTGTTCATTTCTTGCGCAGATAACTCTGTTGTCTTTTTCGAGGGCCTAACCCGAAAGATATGACCTTGTTGTTTCTATGCATTTGAAATTAGAGAGATTAAAGTAAACTAGGAAATAAGCAGCTTTTCAGATCAGAGCATTACGAAGCGCGCAACTTCCATCTCGTTAGTTGTTACGTGGACATGACCATTTTCGGGGCAGCCGTGCCATTTCTTATTGCTTACTAACAGTGGAAAATTCTTCGGATGCTCTACGAAGAATTTCCGCCCGAAAAGTTAGACGTGTCAAAAACGCGTTTATGCTCAAGGTGCTCGTATTTAAACGTCTGAAATACGTTTAAAGGAAGATTAAACTTGACGAGTATAGGAAATCGTCAACCGAGGGAATTTTTCGTCGTGTTGCACCAAATTCTAACAACTGAACCATTGTGACGAAAAGTTTATGAAACTCAGTAAGGGAAATTATTATTTCGATCATGGCATGAAAAGGTTATTGTTGTAACGACAAAAGATTATGCTTTGAAAATTTTTCTGGCCGGATTCGTTCAGTGAGGCCATCGTTCTTTGCAGTGTGTTTTGACAGCCTAGTCAAGAGTTGCTGTTGTTCTGTTCTTGATGTTTATGTTGATGTTAGTGAATTGGGCTGGTTGATCTTAAATTTCTCATTTGACTGATGTAGCGTTGAACAAAGAACCGTAGCGCCTCTGGAGTTAAATCGACCATTTTATCGTTAAATTGTAAATCGGAAGTCTAACCCCTACCGCCTTTTTTATTCCAAGGTCAGAGAATGCATCGCTCCACAGGAGTTTTATTCTTCGCAAGTGCGAAGTCACAACAAAACGAAACCCCCGCCGCGCGCAAGTCTTGGGTTAATTCAGGCCCCGTGAGAATCGAGCAGGCATCTCTTCGATAGCAACACTCCGCAAGCATGTGGTCGTTGTATTATGTGAAAAGCCGCTAAAAACCTTATTGAATTCAGAAACTAATTCACTGGACATCCGCATAGCAACCACAGGAATCACGTGGCTACACTCAAAATGGTGTAAATTGACCTTCGCACATTGCGAACCTCGGAGACGGGCGGCACGCTTCGTTGTTAGCGTGTTCGTCCTGGTTACACGACTGCTAACAGTCGTTGTACAATTTAATTTGGGATCAAATTCTTACAGTTGTCTGCGAACAATGAGCCGCGTGTGTTCAGAATACTTTTCTCTTTGTTTAGTCCACATAACAGCTGCTGGAACAGCGTCCGCATTGAAAATGTGCGAAATTTTACACATGGGTGAGAGGAGCCCGCGCTTAATTTAACCGTTGTGACTTGGGTAATAAAACTATTCTGAACTCATTGACAAGGACAAAGGCAAAAAGGATTTTTCGTGATCTTTTACTCCGAGAAGCCAATCAAGTAAATTTATGCTCTGCTTGCAAGAGCTATTAGGTCAGCAAAATGGCATGTTCTGCTGGGATGAATAAAATTGAAAGGCAATTTGGCCGAACTGTTGATTAGAGGCAAGCCTGTTTATTCTATAAACATTGCACCACCGTCATCACATTTTTACCTCGGTTTTAGGATCTTCACGGAGCGTTAAGTTCAAACAAGATAAAAAGGACTTCAAGATTATTTCTGCTGGTTTTGTTTTGAAAAAGTGTTTTCGTTCGAAAGACAAACTCTCGTGCCGTTACCTAGTTACCCGCGCGAGGTTTTCTGTAATTCCTTCCTCTTTTCGCCTTTTTCCTCATTTTCTTTTGTGTGGCATTAACCATCTGTTGCTCCTAGTTTCAAGGTTTATGATAAATAGCGTTGCTACTGTGTTTATGGTTTACCTCGCTATGGACCGTGTTTTGGTTATATTCGATCACATCGTGAATTTCACCTGTCGAATGAATGTAAATAAGTTCATTTTCTTAATGACAAGAATGTTTGAGCAAAGAGCGTATTGTTTAAGCTTGATTTGGATTTTGTTTGAAAAGACAGTAATTTGATTGTGCGGAAGTTGTAAGCCCCAAGACAACTCCACAATGGCAGGCCATTTGTGCTGTAGTTTCCTCGATGTTTGTTTGATTATGAACCCCCGTAAATCAGTCAATAGCTTTTGACAGCTTCTTTCTAAGTTTAAACCAATTTACATCCATCGAAGGCTTTATTAAAATGCTCTCCTTTTCAATTCTGCCTTGTATGAAAACAAATTCAGCCATTTAAAATCTTCGCGGCCAATTGGAACTCGTGTTTGTCATTGTAAAGCTTTGAAAAACTTGCCACATTTTGCCTCAATCGTTCGATTAATTTCAAGATGCTTCGTTATATCTATAACCCCGGCTCATAAATTCGCCGTCAAATTTATCAGATCATCTCGGTTAAATTAGCCGTTTATCTTCAAAGAATCGCCCAAGACGTGTGCTGTGAGTTTCCCAAGGCCAACCATCTTACATGACGGAAAAATTTTGCTTGATCAAATTTCACACTTCCCCTAAGCAACGTTTCAATTACTAACCATACTCTGCTCGCACTGTTGCTTAGCGACAACGAAGCTCGGTGCAAGAACAAAAGAGATTTCGGAACTTCATTAATCAGCAAGCTGACATGCAATTATTTACTTTTTTTATTTTCGAAAAAGGCGTATCTAAACAACGGAAGGAAAGATTGAGCTCAAAGTTTATATAGTGGCCTTTCCTTGTGTAGCTTGGGCGAACAACTGGTTTTTGTCGAGTTGAATTTGCGACAAGTCCGCGCGAGATGGTAGAACTTCGTCGATGGCTCCCTGCAGAACAGTCTCGACTTAACATTTGATTCGATTTGCTTCTCCATTACAATGCCATTGACTTTGATTTTCAGCTGTTTGCACGTTTTTTGCATAGGTAATGATTTGACGTTCTCGCCTCAACCTGCAAACCCAGCGGGGTATACATTCGTTTTGAATGACTTCCCGGGGTTTCGATATATTGCTGGACTGTGTGATAGAGTAAAAACAAGCGATAGAGCTGTTTGATCGCGAGCGTGTGATCAGCCAAGGCGCAGTTTACTCGTAATAATTCCAAATTGAACGCTTCTGGGTTTAAGTGTAGCCATGATGTCTAATGAGATGTGCGCTCAAAAGCGAAAAGCTCCAATTACGCATCATTACCTCCTGTTTCGGTGCTTTTACGATTTTGCGCGGTTTTGCGCGACTTATCGAGCGCTCTCGCGTCGCAAGTTCAATCGTCAGCGTTGGATTATCTTTTTCGCATAGTGTATTGAACAACCCAGGGATTTTCTTTCTTGCGGCTTTACATATGAGCAGCTCGCGCTACGGCACGCGTCGCCTATTAAGCAAATTGATGGTTTTGTCTCGGCGACCAATCGGCGTTCGAGGCCAGGTCTCGATCAATGCGTGCCACGCCCCCGGCAGGTGAGGACACAATGGAATTGGCGCTGAACTTGCTGAGTCCCTTGTACCATGGTTGCAAAAGGCACTATTGATTTTAATGGACAACTACAGCTGGATAACTACAATGAGTTTTAATGTGCAACGAATGCAAATTTGTGGTTTTCTTTGTTGTGCTTGGGTTTAGCATGCACGGTTTTTGAGGCTCGGTCGGTCGGTCACAAGGTTGAAAGCGGTTGGCGGTATAGAAAAATGCGCATTTTTTTAGATTTGCAAACTTTGATTTTGCGAAGAGCTCACGTTTTTCTTGAAAAGAGTCAACCAACCCGTGCCAATATTCCTGATGTGTTGTAAAAACTCTGCGCGGTAGATCTGCGAGGAACTGTCGTTGCAAGAACGTGGCCTTAACAAAGGCGTCTCCAGGGGGCTTAAGAATAGACCAGAAATAAAAATTAAGTTGCGCGCAGTCTTACCAAAGACGCTGATTCGAAATTCTCTCGAGAATTAACCGGGTTTTGCGTCGACCAAGTCACCCAACTGACTAAGCCTAGCGTCCTTTGTTAACCTTTATCGACTGATCTTTGGGAGACTTCTAAAATAGCTACGCTATTAATATCAAGGCAAAAAGCAATGCCCACCGACTGGAACAAAAGAGTGCGCCCTTTCGCTTCCGTGAGCGGTGGTTTACTCATGCAAGTAAAATATCGCGCTACGAAAATTACCCATGCGTTATGCGATGAAAAATCAAACGAACAACAAACTTAATTTGCAAATTGTTGCATTCTTTTATTGAGAATTCATAGATTATTTTCTTCTTTGCAGGAGCACTTTTTTCCGTAATGGTAATATTATTATACAATTGTTTACAATATAACTTGTTTTATTTTTATAAAAAGCATAATTTTCTTGCGAGCTTCCTTTTCGAAACCTAAGAACTGTTTTGCGCACGGGCCGAAAATTTACAACCCGTTGTCACTTTACAAAAAAATTTGCATTGAAATACTAGAAAACTAGATTGTCCATTGCGCGGCTGCCTTAATGGTGACCACAGTTAGTGTAGTCTAGTGTTTTCATGGCACACCTGAGAGCAACAAACTCTGTCGTAGTCATTGACTTTTTTTTCCTCTAGTATATCTCTGGTAAAGCCTTTCTCTGTAGATGCGATTTCTTGCAGCTTGACAACAATGTCAGAGGCTGCAGGTCTGAACTTAGCCTCGGCTTGCCAACATTGTCTGATTAAATTTACATATTGTTCATCTCCTGTAATTTCTTCGTTTAATTCGGGCCGCAGCTGATACGCAACGACCCCGAAAATGACTACGTGTTGATTCTCGTTTCCATAAGGCTGCTCTCTTGTTAACATTTGCCAAAGGCAAACTCCGTATGAATAAATGTCCGCTTTTGTTGTTGGACTTTCGCCCTTGAGAAGTTCCGGTGCTCTGTAAGCATAAGTTCCCGTCAAATTCGACTTTGTTGGGCTGGCAGGTTTGTTATTCTCCTCCACGGCTCGACAGCACCCGAAATCTGCCAGTTTGCATTGATCGTCTGCAGTAACGAGCACATTGCCCGGTTTTAGGTCGAGATGGGCGAGTCCTTGTTGGTGGGCAAACTCCAAGGCTGTGGCAATGTTTAATGAGAATTTTCTGCGCCGATCTCTACCTAACTCCTCAAATGGATCGTTTATAACGCTTTGTAAGTTCCTTTCGCCGGCGAACTCCATTATCACGCATCTAGCGTCCATAATTGTAAGCACGGCGAGGGTACGCACAATGTTCGGGTGACTGAAGTGTAGAATGGAACTTTCAGCTTCGAAACTTTCCAGCGCAGCTCTCTCGTTCTTTGTTCCCTGGTGAAGCTTTTTAACTGCCAGCCGCTCACCGCGATACCTTGCCTCGTACACACATCCAAAACCCCCACTTCCTAATAACCGTCCGAGTTCAAGCTCGGAAGCGTCAAACTTGCCACTGTGAATCGTGTTGTGAACCATGTCTCTTCGTCGAAGCCTGCTGCAGCTCTCGCACAATGTTCTCTGAACTTCGTGCAGCACCATGACTCGAAAGTGAAATATAAATACCCCGTCTGCGAGCTGAAATGTGTTATTCTCTTCCTTAGCTCTTCGACTGTTGACAATTGCTGCTTTTTGTGAGTTTGACTCGAGGCTGATTTGTCCAGGAGAGGCGAAGTTTTCCAATGTGTACTCTCTTTGTAGTGTCGTTGAGCGCGAGCCGGCTACGGGAAACAAATGGTTTTCTAAGGGACTACTAATAAGCCACGCGCAAAGCCTTTCTCAGGTGTGAATTCGGGGGGTAAAACACAAGTTGATGAGTCTCTTGACCAATCACAGCGCCGGAACCGTTCAAGCATAACCAATGAGCGACAGTCTCGCTTGACGCCCCACGAGGTTCATTCATAGTGTGTATTTCGCAAACGGAAACAGCCGTGCTGGAGAAACACTTGGGAATGGTGAAAAAGTCCTCATTTCCCCAGCTGTAGGCAAGACCAGAGCTGCTCAACACGTGTTCGTGTGTACATTTCGCATATCGCACGGGTTTCGGAATTCTCTGGTGGTCTTCGGCTGTGCACGCTCGTTTGCTGGGAATGCGTGGAAACACGTTAATTTGCATAGCAATTGATGCGATCGAGCGTAAACGAAATATTGACACTAATCTCTTAACGCATCAACTGCGTTGGTGGCTCACGAAAATCATTGTGCGTTGAACTGCTGGGAGTATTTTGCACGTGGGAAAATATTTCCATCCTTTTCCATCCAAACTGCATGTGCACTGCTCACTCAAGTGGGCGATCGGGTTGAATTTTCTGTGGTTGAACTGTCGCTATTGTAGATTACCTTGCATGACAACCTATTTTGCATTTCCACCGCAGATGGATGGGCATTAATTGTTGAATGGAGTGACTCGAGCCTTTGCTCGCGTGGCAACCATTAAAGAACGCCATCTGATTGGCTTAAGATCTATCGCCATTCACACGATGTGCGCTTGATTGACATAGCATTGCCCTCAGTGACATTTGTGGGTTTTATTCACGATGCGATACTCGTCAACAATGAGGCCAAGCAGCAATTGCAAAAGGCTCGTTTAAAAACATTTCATCCACAGACTTTATAGGAATTTACACGATCGTTTCTCACTGTTAAATGCGCTGTTGTTGTGAAGTAAAGGGCCTCTCTCTTTGATTCCTGCATTGCGTGTTCCTTGGAATCACTGACTTAGAAAATTAATGTTTCTGATTAGCACTGCGTGTGTGATTATGATGTTCCATGTCACCTCTCAAATCCTTCGCTCTCACGCTAGTTACACTTCAGCGCGCAATTTTCTTCTAATATTTCATACACGTTTGCGTGACTCTCTATTTTTAGCGGTCGCGGGGATTTAGTCTTTTTTCGTGCTTCGGTCTAATATTTACACTTCTTAGTTTGGCACAGGGATTCATTGTAAATTCCATAGTTAATATTGCTCCTACATACGAATACTCAGTTATTTTCAATTTCATATTTCGGCGAGTCGAAAATAAAAGTTAAACCCGTGTAAAACTTTCGGTTGTGATTGAACTCTGCGAGATAAACATGAACATCGTTGCTCCTTCCTCTGAAGCTTGACAGAATGACTTTTTTTCGTCGCGATATTGTATTGAAAACCGTATGTTATTTTAAAAGAATGACCGAATAAACAATTCCATTAGGTTTCAACACAATTTTGGGAAGATATTTAAATTTTTAATTGTCCATTAAACTCCAGAGCAGCTATTGAAGGTGTGAAATGTTCTTATCATTATCAAAGCTAAAAGCATTTTAGTCATTAATTTGATCTTAACTTTCGTATTTCGAAAAGTTGCGTATCGCAACAAGGTACCATATGTTGCCATTAAGGAAGCTTGACTCGCAATGTACTTAGTTACTTTGTCAATGCCCCCGCAACACTTGTTAGTATTAACAGGCAGTAGCTATGGTAATTCACACACGCATACACGCATCTTAGATACAAGACCAGTTTCTTCTACAAGTTTGAACACGGGATAAATTGAAAGGGAAACTTTTATCTCGCGGTAATGAGTAGTCGAGACACACGTC
>OFEP01000093.1_pt1 | contig 10925 bp, 2 predicted proteins | sample 1521161 | NCBI WGS metagenome assembly OFEP01 (sample SAMN04272335, study PRJEB24112) | coral metagenome | biome: Coral reef; feature: Shallow seawater; material: Coral tissue | host: Coral | place: China: South China Sea | collected 2014
ACACAATTGAATTCACCATGAATATTAATAACCTTAAGCTTGATTCTATTTGGTTTTCAAATTTAAACCCTTCTATTGAAATAAATTATCCATATTAATTAGTAGGGTGTTTCAAAAATAGATCAAAAGGTCACATTTCTGACGTGGCTTGTTGAGTGAACTAAAACGGGGAATGCTATCTTAAGATGAATGAATTGGAAATGCTAAAAATTAAATATTCATTCAATTCCACAAAGGAAGGCAGTCAAGCATGATATGATAATTAAAAAGGTCTGGACAAAGGACAAATTGTTCTTCTTCATAAACAAACAAGGAAGTCTAGTCTGAAATTACTCGAGTCTGAATTTGACATCTTTGCAAACCACACACACTTCTCTCCGCATGACGTTGCACTGAAAATGACGCCATAAAAAATAGTACAAATTTAGAATGGGATAAATTTAGAATCATGCTAAAATTAAAATGCACAATGCCACAGCATATACAGGCACAGTCATTCATGATGTCTGTACAAAATCAAATAGTCAAGCCATTACTGTCAAAAAATGAGACAACACTTCAAATGAATTAGGAATGTAAAGAAACTAAACCCCACAAAAAAACAAGACAGATAAAGGTAATGCAGTGTGTGCATTCATACACCATGGAGAGCTTTTAGCTTTTACAAATTAATGATCTGCAAATGGCAGAACACAAATAAAATTTAACACTTTTATTCAAGACCATTTTTGGCTCAAAAATGTTCAAAAGCCATGCATCAAAGTGGAAAGCTAGTTTAAAATATAGTTGAACTGGACATGAAAAATATAGTTTTTCTGTGTAGTATTGAACATTTAATAAAATAATGTAAATTAGAAAGTTTAGAGAAGCTATAACAACAGCCTTATCTGGTTTCCATACAGGTCCTCTATCCTGATTGAATCAAAAATTGGAGATGATGGAATTCTAAAATGTTTTGTCATAAAGCACTGCAGTTGTTTGTTTGAGTTTTTCTCTGCTGTTTCATCGTGGATTTACACGGCTTTACCTTAGACTTAACCAGTCTGGTACAGAGTGTTTGATTCTTTTTTGGTATTACTAAAAGAACTGCCGTGAAACTCCAGTACTACAAGTCAATAATTTTAAACGGAGACAATAAAAAAAACAAGAACTATATAGCTAAATCTTATGTAAATGCAGTGGTAAACAGATCTTTAATGTTTACAATTTGTCACTACATCCATGAGCATGTATGTAAATTTTCAAGCATTAAATTCAACAGTATCCATTTATACACATGGGTGGAGAGAGACACGGTAGAGAAAAGTGTTTTGCCCAAGAACACAAACACAATGTCCCCAGCCCGGGTTCGAACCCAGAGGACTCAATACATAGGCAAGTACATATGATTAGCCATCACGTCACCACCTCCACATTCTCTACATACCCCTCAGATAATTATACTAAATTAGGTGAGGGATATCACTTATCTCAAAAAAAAATTTTTTTAAACAAATAAAAAAAATAGTTTGACTTTAACAGTACTTACTGGCTGCCATTGGGTCCCTGAAGGATGCACCCCATAGCAACTCTCTCCAGCATATCGGTAATGTCCTATTTCTTTAGCAGTTGCCACAGCAACAGCAGTCGCATCAGTGGGGGTCCCTGCAAGTCTTCCACCTTGCTGTTGCCTGAAGTATGCAGCCTGCACGGTGTCAGGTGCATGGTACTCTTGGGAGGGTGATGGCGTTGCCTGGGTTGACACTCCTAATGTCTTTGTCATCTCAGTGGGTGTCTCTGAGTCACTCATCATCCTTTGACGCGAGTCAGGAACTAAGCCGCTAACAGAATTAACAGGTACCTGATAGACAGCTGGCGAAAACACAGAGTGATACTGGTAGACAAACCGTGGATCTTGGGCATACACTGTGGTGGGGTACCATTGTTGAAAAGAACTTCCATCTGGGTGATACATCATATAGGGTGGTTGCTGGAACCTTTCATGCCACATTTCGTTAGCACTGCGTGAAGTCTGCTGAACTTTGACACGATCGGCAGCCTGCTTTAATAAGTCAACTGCTGACTGAGGTGTAGATGCTTCAGTTACTTTCTCTGGTACGCTTTGTTCAGCAGAGTGACCAACTCCATCCTCTGAAGTAGTCGAGCTAAAGCTGTCACTGTTTCGTTCTCGCAACAAATTTAATGCTGCTCCTTCCAGAGGCAAATCGCTGGGTCTCTCACGGGGGGCACTAGGCTCGTGGGTACTTCCAGGTGTTGATCTACCTGAGCTCCTACCACTATCGTAACCACTGACTTGGAGGTGATCTGTCTTGTCCTTCACTGGTCTACCCTTGACCAATTTTGATAAATTTCTTGGCGAGTCCACTCGCTCATTACCAACTGCACTGTTACACCCTGCGGGCAGAGTTTCACTGCAATTCAAGCTGGGACTTCCTGAACCAGGTGTTCTGGAATCACTGACACCATTCACATTAGCAGTATGATGGTTCTCAAGGTGTCGCCTCAACGAGCGCATGTCACAATAACTCTTGTCACAATCACTGTAGCTGCACTCATATGGCTTTTTGTCACGATGTGTAACCATGTGTCCATTTCTACAATAATAAACATTAAATGTAGTTTTAGTTATAATCTGATTTCTGATGCAGAGCTTATGATTTTTTTTTTCATAAAAATTAAGCTGCAAGGCCCGGCAAGCACAAGCATGTTAGCAATCTATTTTTTAATTGATCTTCTGCAGTCAAAACAAGGCAGGCTTCTCTATTACATCTATCATAATTTTTATCTTTCTGCAAAACATTTATTCCAGTGGCGTTCTTATTTACATGTTAAATCACATTTTCCTCTGAGATCAAAATTTTCTACCCAATGAAAGCATTTCATTTTTATCACCTAATGTAGATTCACTCTCAAGGATTGAATTTCACTTATTTGTGTTGATATTGGTAAAACAGCTGTAGAAAATCTGATCCTGAAATGCTTTATAGTGATGATGAAATTTAGGTCCATCTCTGATCAGAGTAACAATCAGCAGATCTGCAGAATATGATGCACCAGTAACATCAAATATCAGCAATATTTTTAGTAAGTTATTCCGTGAAAAATATGAACAAGAATATTCACTCACAAATGATCCTGTCTTTTGAATCCTTTTCCGCAGGTCGAGCAAATATATCGTCTCTCATCACTGTGAGTGAGTTTGTGTTTTGCAAGAGCACTAGAGGAACCAAATGTTTTCCCACATTGCTCACACTTTATTTCAGGTTTTGCAGCTCCGTTGGTCGGCTTTGGCTTGCTCTTCACTTTAGCTTGAGTGTGTTTTCTGTTTTCAGGGTCTTCTCCAGATGGTGGAGCAGGGCTACTGCTGTCACTTTTTATAGCTGGAGAATTTGTTGATCTTCTCTCCTCCAAGCTGGATGCCGGTGAAACTACGGGATGAACAGGGCTTGCACAAGGCTTGGTACTATCTGCAGAATTTGAAAAATGAAACTTACAAGTTATGTTTCACCACAAAACATTCATCAATCAAAACCAGTCCAATGGGAAGTTACATGTGGATCAATTTCTTCTCACCACATGGTGCTGGTAATGTATTTGCATACATACACTTTCAGTGATTTAAGTTCAAAGCATGAGATCTTTGCAGCAGCCATTCACACTGCAGATAATTCATTGCAAAAAATGAAAACTGATGTGATTAGATACATGTATCAAATTACAGATTGTAAGTTAGAAAAATTCCTTTGGCTGTTTAAACCTCTTCAGAGTTGAGGTCAAAAGCAACATATCTAAAATCTATTTGATCTATTTCACCTGGGTATTTTCTGGTTAGCTCAAAAAAAGAAATCAACACCAAATTGTTAATTTCTAGACTGACTAATGATAAAACTAATGATAAGTGGATAAACCAATATTTTTAGGATTTCATTCACAAATGAAAGGAATTTGTATTGCTCCAGTTTATCATATTTATTCAGAAAAATCAGGTATTGAAAGTTTATGCTGTCCCAATTTTAACCATCTGAAGATAAAGGCCTAAGTATTCAGCAGTCTCTGTCATTGTGTAAACAATAAGTTTGAAGCATCTGCCCTCCACACAAACTCCATTTGTCATTTTTTCATGTCATAACACAACCACCATAAATTTAAGCTAATCATGCAAATAATAAATTAGTTAGCAATAAATATTTTCTCAGATCAATATACAGGTGTTTTAAGTGTAACTCACATTTCACTCAAAAAATTTAGGCATGTGATGTTAATTTACACATTGAAGGCTTTGTATAAAACACCATAAAAAATAGCGTAAATGAGTTATTTTACGACCAAACAAGATAAATCTCAGAAACTTTAATAGTAATAGTCACAGCAAGAACACTGTTTTAACCTTTCTCCAAGCACTGCAAATACAGAGATGTCAACAAAGATTGGAAAACAGGTTTTGTAACTCTCAAAATACTATCGCAAATAGCTCAGGGTTTTCACAAAGGAAATAAAAACTTTTTTGAGTTATTTTTTGACATTGCATGCAGGAAGAATCCAAGCTGGGTGCAAAATATCAACACAGGGCTTAACCTGTCACATTCCCCAACAATACAAAAGATGGAGGATCTTTGTGGCAAGTGAACCATGCAAGGTCTCTTGGGGGAACAATGACGCAGAATTAGCGAGAGTGGTCCTGGATTTAAAGCTGGCTTAATTAGTCCACTTTGTTCAACAGTAGAGGTGACTTTGTCACAATCAGAAACTATATTGGTATGGCAGGAAACTAAGTGCAATACTGGGGTGCAAACAATTCTTTTATATTAGCACAGATCTAATTTGATCTCCAGACATAATAGCTAAAAGCCTACTTGACACATACTTAGCAACTTTTCTTGACCTCGATGGTTTACTGGATCTGTGTTGGAAACTGATGAGACAGTCAGCTGAGCTTGCGGTTGGGAGGCTGTTGTGTCAGCCTGCATATTGCCCATGGGTACAAATGAAGGCACTGATCCAAAATTCTCGTATCGGCTCTGATCACCCCCCAAGGGAAGCCCCTGGTAATACATCCCATCAATAACCCTGACGGGTCCAATACCAGGCACCACAGCATAACCTCCCGAATGCACAAGACGCCTGTCCACATATTGCAGTCCAGCAGCGCCGTGCTGTAAGTTACCAAACACATTCCCCTCATTGGCATTCACAGTGCTTGTAGCCACAGGGACTTGTTGTTCAGGTCTGGTTGACACGTAATCCATGCGCTGACCGGGAAATCGCTTCACCTCACTTGCGCCTGCATGCGCAAAGTGCTGATCTCTTTGCGGCACGTTCGCATTGCTGATAGCATTTCCTCCGGTCATAGCGGCTACCATGTGTGGATACGTGCCAGCAGGCATATAATAAATCGGAACAGCCTTCGTTTCACCATGTACACCTCGGATAAACTCACCACGAATGTTCTGCAATTTAGCATTCCCTTTGTCTTCGCGCTTGTTGACATCCTCGTGGTGTGCATTATAATTATAATAAAGTGCACGCGACGAATGCGAGAGCGAGTTCAGTTTGTCCTCGTTCACATCCACACCAGAAATATTCTCGTCACAACGAAGCTCGCTCGCACTGATCTTTCTTGTTGTATCTTGTGACTCGTTGTCCGAGTCCGATTCGACCTCTTGTTGCCCTTTACTCGTTCTCTTTATGATGACGCTGGCGCGATCCGCATCTAGAATTCTGCTATTTAAGCTTAATGCGCCTTGTTGTTGGCGATCGATCGCAATTGCGGAATGCGTTTCGCCAGGTGCCGGATTTCCGTAATTTCTTAACTGAATCCAGTGAGCTCTCTCGTAAACATTACTGCCTTCCACCATGCGCTGTTCTGACTCATCTGTGTTCTTTTTAGTCTGATCAGACGTCTCTGTTACTTGTTTCTTTAGCTTCAACGCATCGCCACTAGCATTTACTTGAGCGATTTCATCTTCGCTCATCATCTGATCTTCAATATTTGCCGTTTCGGCGAGCCTGGACGGTTCTGCGCTCACCGGCTTTTTGATTAGCAGTCTTGCGCGTTCCTCGTCGGGATTTTCAACGTAAAGCGACGGAGCAGGTTCTTCAGGGCTTTCAGCTTCTGGGCTCCCACAAGGAAAAGTCTCAAACGACATACCGAGAAACGCTAGCAGTTTTTCCCGCGCGTCCGATTGTAGTAGTCTCACGAGCGCCGAAGCAACGACGCGGACGAGCAAAGAAGTAATTCACTTTCGTCAGCAGAAACTATAAAGAAAGCAAATAGAAAGGTTATCAATAAAACACGACCTGAGAACATATTGGCATTTAAAAGAAAGACAAAACTGAAACCTTGGCGAGGCTTGAAATTACGATTTTCTTGATTTTTCCCACGCTCCGTTTCTGAAGAAGCAATCCCAGACAGACCGCTAATTCTGCATGCACTTTATTTGGGCACGTTTGAAAAATAGCACCCGTATTGTATGTATTGGAGTTCGATAACTGATTACATTCAAGGTTGGCTGTGACTGACCCCGGCAGGATAGAACACGTTCGTAACACGATTTCTGGTCCTCGTGACAAGCAAATGCAATTGAAAACTGTCCTTTTATCCGAATGATATGATGTAACTGAGGGAGACAGAATCACGAGAAAAAACAACGATGGAGAAAAATTCAACGTGAAACGCGAGACAATGAAAGGTTAACATTGCAGTGATCGGTGAATAATTTTAGTTTCATGCGAGATGAGCAACTTTCAATAGTGCGGCGTTTAAGAAAGAGAAAAAGGCACAACCAGTCTTCAAAAGAAAACAACACAGTGCTAGTCGTAAGAGAAAGAAATGAGTCACTGCTGCCTACGCACTAATTCAGCAGCTTCACGATATGAATGAACCTATGCAAAAATGAAACAAGGAAATAAGCTTGGTTCTTTCTTTCAGGACGTTACAGATCGATAGCCAAAACATCAGGTTTTCCACAAAAGTTACCATTAAGAGCGCCATTCTGCATGTTGGAGTACTGTTGTTCAGAGGAACATTTGTCTCGCCGATAATTCCACCAAAGCGGCGTGCGTATTCCTCATGCAAATGCTGTTATACTGGCCGTCAATAAACATGCAGCTTCCTTGATAAAGAAAACTCGTGCAATTCACACAACACGAATCTTACACTCCCATTTGGCTGAAAAACCTCAGAGGAAATAAAATCGTTCGAGGAATCAACAGCCAAGTTGAAAGAGTAAACAAGTCCCCAACCTTACACGTAGCGCGAACCGACATGACGACACAACAGAAAACTCACTTTTCCACGCGTTCGAAGGTGAAAACGACATTTACTTACCGGAAACTTGCTCGCTCCGCGAAATTCTACATTCGATCGCTTATAAAACACCTAAGATTCCCTCTCTGGTGCTCGATCACAGTTTTGACGGTGAATTGAAACAAGAATATCGCAAATAGTTTTCCTCACAATTTTTGAGTATTGGAGTTTCCAGCTTTTGCTACGTTCGTCAACCGGGGGCCTTTCACAACTGGCTATTGAACTACGTCACACATCAGCATACAATAACTTCCCGCCCACGATCCAATCAGTGTAGCCATAGAAATCCCTTGGGAATGGGTGGGCAACAAAGTATGAGTCAGATTTCACTAAAAATATAAACAATGCGGTTCCGCGCCAAATCTAACCGTCCATTGACCTCCGCTCTCAGCAGAACTGTCATTCAAAACATCAATTTCAGGTAAACATTGCACTGATCAAGCGCGATGCAAACGCAAATTTCTCGGAATGCAGCCGGATTGTAGTTTAAAAAGCGACAACGCAAGTCAGTTTTTGCGGAAACTAAAGATTTTACATGCAGTCTAATGGGCTGAGCTTTCGCTTTCTGGGTCGATGCTTCACGGAAACGAACGGAAGTGTTCGATACGTCATCCGCTTTCCCCAGCACATTCGAAAGCCAATACGTAATTTGACACACGCCGAGGAGTTTTGACCCTGTGCGAACTGAAAGCGTGCAGACATGTATCTTAGCAGCTCCACTAGGTTGACGCTTTTGCAGAAATTTCAAATAACTTCAGCTTAAGTCAGAAAGTTTACTAATCTTTGTGATCTAAGAAGCCTTTAATGAGCCCTGCAACAGGAAAATATGCTCGCTTTGTATCTGCTGGTATTGTTAATCTTATTGCAACTGCGTAATAACAGAACACCATATCAAATAATTTGCCCCCAAATAAGGATCGACCCTTTACTCCTAATGTTCCGCTTCGTGCTGCAATTACATCACGATTTATTTTCGATCAAGAGTTCTAGAAAGTATCTTACAGGTGAAGTTAAGTCCTTCGAAGGCATTCCTAAACATCCAGTTTTAAACGCTTAAATACAACGCTAGTGTTTTCAACCCGCCATGTACTTTTGTGATTCTTTCTGGTACCCGCATGAAATAGAATCACGAGCATCCAGCTTGCATGGACTTCGCCTAGGCGCTACTGAGACGAGAAGCATAAATGCTGAATCGAAGCCAACATTTTTTGGACACAAATATTATTAATAGGGGCTCTAAATATGGGTGGCGTGATCGTCAATACCTTGCTACTTAGCTCATATGACACTTGCCTGTATGGAAGTGCTGAAAGTGCAAAGTGACCCCATACACGGAAGTCCAAATGACATACCACGGGGAAATTATGGGACTTTTTTGATGTTTTCGAGTGGAATTCCACTAATTGGGTTCCTCGTGACGTGAATTTTGAACAGTTTGCAAATCTTGTTGTCGAGAAACGATCGAAATGCTGTTATTGTTTTCGAACTGCGAATTCTGGAATCGACTACATGTATACATGTATTATCCATCCTGCTCCATATAAAAATAGATCTTGCACAAATAGAAATCTGTTTCGAGTCTTGTACCGTTTTGGAGGTTTTGGAAATGCGTATTTTGTTTCATATTGTGGTTTGCACGAGACACCTGTTGGACTATCTGCTTTTGGGCAGACAAAGGAACGGAAATAAACAAGGCCTCTGGAGATTTCAAAGCTTGCTTCGCTCACCGAACAATCGATTTTTCGAATAAATTTGCTTACACGTCCATTGTTTATCATCTTTGCATGCAAATTTTTCAGGAAGGTAGTGAATTGAAGCACGCGCAAAATGCTTTAGAACAACTGGCTAGTAATATAATTTATTATAATTTTCACTTGTGTAGAGGAAAATGAAACTTGAAGAGCCTTATGCACGCAGAGAGAAACTATTTCCCTGTCGATACTGAATAGCTAAAATCGCACTCTGTGTTTTAGTTTTTTCCTCTGAAATCTACGCAAGGAATAGAACTGAATGTCAATCTCTTTCATTTCCGGAGCCATTTAAATGTGCAAACCCCACTTAAAGCAAATTTAAAACCACGCAATAAAAATTCGCTATTAATAGTAATTATATCGGCATGCATCCGTTTCTCGATTTTTTTTTTATTCAAGCCTTGAAAGGAAAGCTGCTGCTCAAGGAAACGGCTTAAAATGAACTGATGCAAGCTGTAAATACGGTGTAGGATCATAAAGATCACCATGATATAATTTGCAAGTTGAGTTATCACCAATTTCACTGGGCTCGCGCGTGAACAATAAAAATCCCACCTGGTTCAGGCTTTCAGCAGCTGCAGGGCGCCACACTCTGGTCTCGCATGGTCACCAAAATCCCTTCCGGGTGCCTTACTTTGGCAGAAAAATAACTTTAGGCCTGGAGGAAAGCCATCTCTCAAGTAGAAACTGCTACGAATATTTGGATCTCTGAAGAAAGGTTTCATGAATATTACATGTCACCAGGGTTTCTTGCTTTTCATCCCATAAAACTTTTGTAAACGAACACCGGCAGGTCGGCAGGTCTTGCATGGACTTTTACAAAAAGGAGACAGCTATTACCAAGGAATTATATCCCCACAACCAGGGTTTTTTGGTTAATTTCAGTATGTCTCCACAAGAAAACATGCACATGCTGGTCTTTGCTGACTCGCTGCTATATAGTCGCGCGGAAGCGAATCAGTTCAATTCTGATTTCGCCTCACGGATGATATCTAGAAAATCCCGGGAAACCCTTGCCAGCAGAGCCAGGTGCCGGCAGTTTCAAGTGGTATTGTTGACTGGATATATCAGGCTAACAGGATAGGGGCATTTTTTTTTGTAATTTAAGCCGAGCGCTGAGACCACACCTAATGTGATCGCTCATTAGTTGGGGGGCCCTTATAGCTCAGCCAGTTTCATTTTGTCTCAGGTTTTTGCTAAAATCAATTCACCAGCACGAAATTTCGAGGAACCCTTTGAAATTCAGCTGAAAAATTTTTTGAGAGCATGGAAAATTTTCCCTGCAACGAGATTCTTTATAAAAGTTTGCGAAGATGTAACAGAACTCATTGCAGAGCAAGCAACTAGCTTACATCATACGATTGATGAACCCCAATCTGATCAACGGCGCATTCTGTTTAACCTTCTGATGTTAAAATGTTTTACTCCCAAAGCTCATTTTCCTTTAATAATTAAGTAACATAACTTGGAACAAATTCGGCCGATAGAAAACGCAAAACCTTGCCACGATGTTTGACGCTGCACATCAGTCGTGTCAGGTAATGTTCTGAACCACGAACTGCTCCGTTTGAGGCGATAATTTTTATGAAAGCTGACCTGATCTCCGAACTGATTTTGCTCTGGACCATTAATCAGTTTATTTAGCTTCAGGGTACCCGTGTGTCCACGATATGCTAAGACAACACACGTGAATCAAATCACCAATGAAGCCCGTGTGAATCACTGGGGCGACTCTTGAACTCAAAATAAACGGTCTAAGATTCAGTTGAATACACAGTGGCCTCTCGCGTATTTATTTAGTGGACTTGACACAATGATCTGATGCAGGATTCAGCTCGAGGAAAAGTTAACGCCTTGTCAGTGGCGAG
>OFEP01000094.1_pt1:0-2500 | contig 10919 bp, 3 predicted proteins | sample 1521161 | NCBI WGS metagenome assembly OFEP01 (sample SAMN04272335, study PRJEB24112) | coral metagenome | biome: Coral reef; feature: Shallow seawater; material: Coral tissue | host: Coral | place: China: South China Sea | collected 2014
TGTGTTCTTGGGCAAGACACTTTACTCTCGCAGTGCCTCTCTCCACCCAGGTGTATAAATGGGTACCAGCAAAGTTAATGCTGGGGGTAACCCTGCGATCAACAAGCATCCCATCCAGAGGGACTAGAAATACTGTACATCGTCCTGCTCCTTCCATGTTACAGAAACCAGGATATGATCCAAACTGATGGACCACTTGGCTCATTTGCATACATTACGTTTACAATTTATTCGTATTTGTCAGAAATCCGTTGTTAGCGTTACGCGTTACATCTCTGGTCAGATGTTTAGCTTCAAGTTGATTGACAGATTAGTCATGTGCTTGAGGGGGACAAGGGCTAGGTGTTGATTGTCGACGTGAGAAAAAGAGTAGTAGTGTTTAGGAAAGGTTGTTAACCGATTGTTACAAGATGGTGAAGTTACAGTCCTCAGACGGAAGAAAATAAAGATTGTGAAGCCCAAATTGTGAAGCCCATTTCTTACAGTATTTTTCTTTGTTCTGTTATGTGACCACGTTACCTAATATAAATAAAACCAGATAAAAACGGCATTGCACCAAGGGTCATGCATGTAATTAAAGGTGCAACGTTTACAAGTGTATAGAGTGCGAGGGATTGTAACATTGAGCTTTAACACTCCTGCCAGCAACAATGCCTGTTGGAAAACTTTGATTTTGATACTGCATTAAGTAGTCAGAGCTCTGTTCCAAAAGACAGGGCTGATGCACCCTGCAGAAATGTCAGCGCCAAGAGTTTCACTACTCTTTACAACTGACTGCCTGGGCAGTGTAGGTTAAGTATTAATCATTTATATGCTTGATCAAACCTTTTCCAAGGGCAGACACACAGACCACAGCACTTTTCAAGCCCCGTCAAATTCCTTTCTGCTTCCCTCATGTCAACATTGATCTGGTCCAAGTTTTCTTCCACGCGGTCTAACTGTTCTCCTTGCTCATCTAGTGCCACTAATGTTTTAATTCCCACTTCTTGACTCTAGAAAAAAATTGAATTGTTTACAAAAAAGTTGTCCTTCTGTAACAGTACCATTTCGTTATGACTGTATATTTTTAAAATTTTCTTAACTGTCAAAGACGTGTAGCTCTGCAGTTCTATCTTTCATGTGTCTTGCCAAAACGAGTTGTTAGTCTGACAAATAACTGGTCAGTAAATTGAGTAAAAAGTCTGAACCGAGAGCTGCTACAAGAAGGGCTTACTTGCTATCCACTAGTAAATATCTGACTGGTTTGCAAAGTGTGTTGTAATCCTAGAACAGATGTTGCTTGTGTATAGCTTCCATTTCTTGAGTGTAAAGCAACTTGCAGCAGGGTTGTCAAAAGTGGGTTACTGCTGGAGAATATTGCCATCTATTTGTTTTTCTTGCCGGCTGAGCTTGCGAAAGAGGCAGGAAATGAAGTTCTCTCACACTGAATGGGAAACCTGGGTACGAGCCAGGATGTTAGTTTCACGCTCTGTCATGTGAGTCAGTTTTCTTTTCTTGCCGGACAGTGCAACAGTTTCGTTCGTTCTTTACGTAAAAAACAGCGCTTTTAATTCACAGTTATCGAGTTATGCCGCCTAAATCGAGGGCTACTCAACGTCTTTTGGCCCATAACGTTAGTCCCGCAAGGGAGTCTCGAAAAACGTTCACGGAGCGAACGCCAAGAGGCAGAGGCTCGCCGCGAGTCATCCAAAGGTTCCCGCCATAATTCTCCACCACGGAAAGAACCCCGCTCGAGGTCGAAATCATCTAGCCGCTCGAAGTCGAAGTCTTCTGGCCGCTCAAACTCGCCGGACAACACACCATCGTGGGCAAAAAAGCTCCTAGAGGCGCACGAAAGGAGTGAGGAGCGGCTGCAATTTCTCGAGAAGGAATTGAAGTCTCGGCCGTCTACGGAGCGATGCCATACAAACTCGCCACAACCTGAATTCAAGTATAAAAGAAACAAGATACAGTATGAACTAAATGAGAAAGTGCTGGATAAATTGGAAGTGGCCGCCTCTGCTAGTGACGAAAAAGCCCGGAACGATGCCTTGGAAGAAGGTAAGAAAATCCTCAAGGAAAGAAATAAACATATTCTGTTAGCCGAAAAGTACGGATGGGAGTCTGTCGATTGTTATGTTCAGGAGCCTTTAGCTTGCGACTCCAATGATGAAAAACGTATCAGGCGGGCAGTCAAAGAGAGCAAAACGTTGAAGGCGGAAAGCAAGAAGCATTTGAAACCTCGGGCACAACTAATTGGCCGTTCTCAGCAGTTGTTCACCTCGAACCAGAATTCCTCCAGTGCGAGGCGGATAGTTATTCCCGCGTCGAGGCAAAAATCGGATGCAAGCCAAAACGAAGGGTGTTTTCATTGCGGAAGACCCGGGCACTTCGCAAAAACCTGCCGCACACCTATCCCCTCAACCACAACGGGAAAAACATACTAAGATAGCTTCTCAACCACGTTTCAATTGTGATGTTGATATTTATTTGAACTATGATTTGGATGCACAGACCGAGT
>OFEP01000095.1_pt1 | contig 10909 bp, 7 predicted proteins | sample 1521161 | NCBI WGS metagenome assembly OFEP01 (sample SAMN04272335, study PRJEB24112) | coral metagenome | biome: Coral reef; feature: Shallow seawater; material: Coral tissue | host: Coral | place: China: South China Sea | collected 2014
ATGTTGGGTTAGGGGAGGGGTAGGTACGCAGTTGCCCAGATACTGATATTGATCCCGTTTTCTCATCTGTTGCGGTAAATTGACATTCTCACAAGGTTTAAGCCTGGCATTTATCTATATTTATTATATGGCTAGCTCGTTGATCCGGCAAGATGTGATCGGCTACCCGAGCGCAAGATGACGATATTTTGCCCGCTTGGGATTACGCGCCGAGTCGTGCAGGGAAAACTTGTTTTTTGTCCCATTTATTTATCCCATGTTCGGTCAAGGTGGGTGAATATAGGCCTCGTTATTTTTTTGGCCTGTTTTTTGTAACATGCAAAAAAAACTACTTGGTCAATATCCAGCCATCTTGATGTCACGTTTGGTCAATAACTCCTAATTTCCAGAGGGAATTATGGTTTGAATGCTGGACTACACAGAACAAATGATTTTCAACATTCTCCCTCCTCCTTTTAGGGCTTAGGTCTGTTTGCCAACAAAGACATGGAGGCGGTAAGTTGTTTTCTTTTTGCTCCACCTTTATGGTTGCTGGCATTTTTGGTATTTCTCTTTTATCTGCAAGTCCTTTTTTTGATATGAGGGTCCTAATTATGAATATTGTGTTGTTTGGGCATACAGGGAAGTATGGTGATCGAATATATCGGTTCCATTATCCGAAACGAAGTTGCAAACAGAAGGGAACAAATCTACGAGAAACAGGTAGGTACATGTAAGATAGCTTTGCTTGCTTTCGTGTGTTGCCGTTGTTTCTTTTTTTAGCAGCTGGTGCGATCTTTTCACCCCTTTTCTTCGGGTGTTCAACTATGACACTGTGTAGGTCTTTTCTTCGATAAAGCTATTCCCAGTTACTAGTTGTTGGACCAAAAATGTTATTGCTATTCCCCCAAGGAGAGTGTTATTCACGAGCATAATTTTTTGTCAGTCTTAAACTAAAACGTCATTTATTTCTCACCATTTACAGAGTTTTCCTCAGTGAGTATCGTAGAAATAGAAAGAGAAATATATGTTACATTGCTTGGGAAAAGACTTCACAGAATAACCAGCGTGCGTGGTAACCAGAATAACCATTGGTTTTCGACCTTGGTATTAAGCAGTGTTTTATGTGTCTGTTATAGAATCGCGGTGTGTACATGTTCAGAATAGACTCCGATGCTGTGATCGATGCAACAATGGCTGGCGGACCTGCGCGTTACATAAACCACTCGTGTATGGTAAGTTTTCCTCGCCGTAAGTTTGCCACATTCGTATCGCCAGTAGTCGATCTGGATTTATATTCCAATAGTGATGACCGGCTCCATCCCGTCTGCGTCGTTGGAGAGTTATTGGACGTTTTTTTTTGCGCAGGTCACAAATTCAAGCGATGATAATTTTTTTTAGTAACAACGAAACATTCTTAGTCACTGTATCTTCGTTACCACATAGTATATTTTTAAAAGTTCTCTCGAAATTTTGTTTATGTCCTTTTGATGCTAGTCACGTCCGTTTGGGAAAATGTCAAATTGAGAGATATTTAGATCCCAAACTCCGATCTTTTTAACTTTTGCCGCCCTGGATACGCTCTTTCATATGTTGACTTGTAATAGAAGTTGCTGTAGTATTTTGATGTGTTCTTTTTGTATTTTTCTTAGCCAAACTGTGTCGCTGAAGTGGTGACATTCGAGAAGGAGCAAAAGATTATCATTATTTCAAACAGAAAGGTTGAAAAGGGAGAAGAGGTAAACAATTGAACTGAGTTAGGGACTCTTGACGATATGCAGCTGTGAGTAGACGAAAGCTGCAAACAGAAAATTGTCGCAAAAGTTTGTTTCTTAAAAGAAATTAAAAAAAACAAACCTTGCTTTATTTGTTACCACAATGTTATGGAAACACATAAGTGCGAGTTTGGGAGAATTCGAAAGAGGCTGGAAATACTCGGCTGGTGTTTTTTTCCTTGTTCTCCTGGACATCTGCTAGCGTTAAAACAAGTTAATGGCGGTTTATTGAAAATGTTTATTGCGTGTAGCGTTGCTATTTTTTAATTACGGCTCAAGAAAAACTGTTTTGTGGTAAACAACCTGATGACTTGAAGGTCAACTATTTCAGTCGTGTTTGAGTTTATCTTGTATACGATACATGTGCGACCACAGAGAAGTTTTTCCTTGTTGGGTTTTCGTCATTTCGAGGTCAAACGTGCTTGCATTTCTTGTCATGGCTCTGAGCACGTACATATACTAAAGCAGTTGTTCCCACCTGGCCGTAATTTTTTTCCTTTTTAAGCCAATCCTGTATCCTATGGTTTGAATAAATAAATTCCGAATGAACGTCTGTCATTTGGTTTCCAAAGTTCAACCGTCAACATATTCCGTTGAAATTATTTTTTAATTTTTTTAAATTTGCGTCGACTTGTTATTGAAATTTGCTTTATTTTCACAGCTTACCTACGATTACAAGTTCGACTTTGAAGATGAAGAAAACAAGATTCCATGTCTCTGCGGCGCGCCCAATTGCCGCAAATGGATGAATTAAGATGAGGGAACTTTGTGTTTCTCTCAGAAATTTATTTATCGTTATTTATTTAACGCATTTCCGTTCATGGAATGTTCTACAGTTTTTGGCCGGTACAAATCTAGAATTTTCTTACTCACAAAGACAGCGAGGAATATTATATTGCATGGTGTATAATTAATCAAGTTTTAGTTCGCTTTTTGCCCAGCTCCAGTAAATAGCAGTTTCACATAGGAATAGCTACATTCAGTTAACATATTGAATTCGTGAGTGTTTTCTTTTGTAGTCCAGTATTATAATAATAGTTCCAAAGAATGTCCAGAGTTTTTAAGAAATTTTACACGCTTCAAATGCGTGGCTCATCAAATGTAGTGTACATAATACAGTATTGCCTGAAGTGAAGTTTTATTGAATATGAAGAAGAAGAAATAAATGCGCGAGACAGACTATTTGCATGTGACTTTTAGCGTGTGTTCGTTTGTGTCTTATGTTTATTTTTTTTTCTTTTATTTTTTTTTAATGTGTAATTACATAAAACTTGCGAGTTGTCAAGTTATTCGCTGAATGTATCTGTGTAGACTCTAAGGCTATTTTTTTTTAAGAAATACCGAGGAAACATAATTGACTCTTGTTTATACATGTCACAACAATATCGGCGACAGGAAGGGGTTTCTCTTTTGCTCATTAATTGGAAGCGAGCTGCCTTAACAAGAAAGAGAAAACTTGACAACTACGGGGGGTTCCGACTAGTTTGACAAAAAAACCTGCTTTGAAAAATTATTCAAGTTGTGACGGTGGTGTGAGTGTCGGTGAATGCGCTTAAATCGGCTTCTTCCAAAGGCTGGTACACATTGTGGGGGAATGATCGCGTGTGGTGTTAAATCGAGTTTGGTGGCATTCAACTTGTCACAGCGTTCAAGTGAATGCGCGCGGTTTAAACACATTAGGTGCTTGCGTGCTCGAAGCATATTACCGAATTTTCTGCTGCGAAGCACTTAACGAATGACGGAGATCGGTTAAGATAAGAGCTTCCACTTGCGATCGGCGTGCTTTGAAATTATCCCAGTTAACGATTTTTTTGTGAAGGTCGACTGAAAAATAGTTTATCGCCGTGGGCGAAATAACTTACACACGCTCACGATTTGGTGGTGTTAATATATTCAGTTCAGCGAGAAGCTGTCGCTAATTATTTTCTTCATAGCGAGCACGAAACAAAAGCCTGAAACAAAAGAAAGGAGGTGCTTAGCAAGAATCGGTAATAAGGGTTTGGTGCTGGACAGGTTAATGTGAGAATAGACATTAAAAAACTGAGCTCGAAACGCAGGGAAGATTTCTCGGGCATTTGTCAGAGATCCTCTCTGCCGAGATAGACAGGTGTCGTTTTTGAAGTACAGCGATATTTGACGTTCCTTAATTTCAGGGCGCCGTATTGACGAAGATGCATGTTGTTTAAGACAAGATGTCGCCTTACATCTTTTCCAATTATCTTGGACAAGCGATTGACGGACAGAAACTCGAAGCTTTTTGTCATGACAGCCAAGGACCTCAATTATGTCTTCAGACCTCTTATAGGTGTGCACGGAATATAGAAGATGGTAGAGTCGGACCTTAAAGAGTCACTTTTTCCATCTATTACCTGTTACCTGTTACATAGAGATACATTTTCACTGTAATTGCAAATTGTTTTGAGTTTTACGTTGGGTTAAATACATTGTGTTTGAATTTGAAAAGCCATCTGCTTGTTTGAAACATCCTTGAAAATCCATCAAGACCTTTTTTTGCAGCGTGTTTCGCGACAGTTTTAATTTCATAGTATTGTTTCGATTTTAATCTTTTACAAAACGTGTGTATGGCGGACCGCATGAAATTTTTATGTCATCTCTCGAAGACTTTGTTTATACAATTGTACCACCTGCACCAGCTCCGAAAACCGACATAAAAAGTCACTTTTAGGCTCAGTTCACCGACTTAACAATTCCATATAATAATAGTGATGGCAGAAAGTGAAATTATATTAATTTTCCGGGGGAGATGGCACTTCATAGAAAGGAGGGCCCCCAAATCTTAGATTGGCTGGCCGAAAAATGACAGAAGAAATGCAACATAGTTGGGTGATAAATGAACCTTGGCTTAGAAGCTGGAGTGTGGTTAGAACTATCAGCCGTCGTCGATAAAGTTCTATGTTCTCTATAGTATGGTTCCTGTGGTCAAAGAAGCTGGTAAAACCCTGGTCACCGTGGTTTGATCGACGCCGTTATTAATCTCCGGTATATTGTGGGCGGTAAACAGTTTGTTAACAAAAAAAAAATTGGAAAAGTAAAATGCAGCATGTTTGTCCAATGAAGACGACAACCCTTTGTTCTGCGAACCCTTCACCTCTTTCGCAAAGGTTGTGACAGGTCACCGTAATAACATAACTTAAACATAGTAAATGGTCAGTCACCAACAACAGTTCTTTTCAGAACTACCCTCAACCGGACGATCACACAATACCAACTAAAATAACTTTAGAGGGTCCTTTTGACTGTCTCATGAAAAGGTTCCATAAATTCCACAAATTCCAGTAAATGTTAATTCAATCATTAATTTAGATTGTTGCTGTTGCCCTGCTGTTGTCAGTCTACTTAACATCGTTTTTGCGCTTTTATTATTCTCGTTCAGATTGTTGTTGTTTTGTTCCATTCGGGAAACGCCTTGTCAATCTGGAAGGGGTCAGCTGACACGGAACGCCTCCAGTTGAGGTTCATGCACTGCGTGATCTCTGCCGATGCGGGGTTAGGTAACCTTTTTAAAAAGGTTTTCTCTTCGCTTGATTGATCGCCTTGCTGGTTACCGAAGAGGCCTCCTGATTCAATTTTATTTTGTTGTAATCGCGGAGGGAAAGACGAATTTGACACTTGAATTTTAAGCTTTCGCAGCATTGCTTCCAATTGAACAATGTAAAAACATGCGTGGAGTTTCGGGTATTTTCATCACTTTAGTCCTCTGAACTTCAAACGACTGAGGCCGAAATAAATGACACCGGGGCCAAGGTTGCGGTAAACTCTTAATAATACACTTCAAAGCTTCCGTAGCTTGTGTGTTGTTTGTTCTTTTGTCTCCAACACAAGAAATTATTAAAGCAAGTGTTGTAGCGGGTGTAGCAGGCTTTAAGTGTACTTGCATCATTCTACACTCCAAGGCAAGTTTAGACTGCATTCCAAGGGCTTCCCTCAATGGCCAAGTTATGTGAAAACGGAAACAAGCACATCCGGTCTACGTGGCTCAAAATAAAACAATACTACAAAGCAGACTGCTTGTCGAGTTCTTGGATAAGCATGGAAAGAAAAAGCCTCGATATTGATTTCAACCTTCCTTTTTACGACTCCATGCCATATGCACCTTTACAATGAACTTCTTCGTTTGTGATAAACCGCCGGCTTTGTGATTTAAGATACTGGATGATATTCGTGCCTGGCCGCCGGCGCCTGTCCCGTGCAAACAAAAGCGAATGCACGCTAGTCAATTTAATGCTTTTGTATGGCAGAAAATTTCAACTTTGAGCAACTGTTGTTATGGCGAAGTAATAAAGCAACGCTCTTCTCTGCCGGAGCCCACCCAGCCCTCGCAAGACAAATTCTTAGTCCCCCACGGAGCGCGACGAAAATATGGCCGAAAGCAGACACACTCAAATTCCAGACAGACAAACAAGACGGCCAGACGTTAGTATTCGGAACCATAAATTGTACCTCCCAGAAAAGCGATTAGACGAGACAAATCTGACTTTTGAAATTTCAGACTACACCTGGACTGACGCATACGTGCTAGGAGCTCGCGTGACTATGACAGCACAGTGAAACTGTGTTTTTAAACAACGCTGTCAGAAGCTGCCTACAAAAACACGAACATCACTTTTGTTGATATTTTACTTCATAATATATAGCCAACTTTGTCGCCCGGTGCAAATGTACAAGGAACACCTTGAAGATAAAATTAATGGGGACAGAAGAATTCGATATTTCTCTTCGTTTTGAAATTAGATTTTAGCCCTGGTACAAATGAATTTTCGCTTCGAACTAACCGATGTAAATATTGGCCCCTAATGATCCAGAACTAAATGAGACAAAAATTTCTTTAAGTTTTTGACCATAGATTAATAAAAAAGATCCGATATTATATATGAAACATTTCAAATGGGTCATTTCTTTTCTCCGCCGCTTTTTAGCCGAGTTGAATTCATATCGCTTCAGCTCTCGCCAAGTGACACCGTCATTGTTGTTCCGATATACGTTGATTAAATGGACGAAAAGAGAATGCGGGGGCGAAAAAACACACATGCTTTAAGAGTGCCAAATCATTTGGTTTTTGCCTCTTTTAAGGTGCCGAAACCAGAAGGGAGTGAAATTTAGTTGCCAAAGCTTTGAAGATAAAATTAGCATTCTGATACGGCTTTCTCTGGCGTGGAACACCCGTCAAGCTGGTTTTTTATTTTCGAAAAAGAAGTTTTGGTTTACAGTAATACGGGACGAATATTATTCGGGAAGGTTTCATTTCAAAGGAGTAGGCGTCAAGAAACGTTTATAAAATTGCAATTTACAGGTTGAAGAGAACGTGGGTAACAAAGTCCGGAAACTTCTAATTCGTACGTGAAAACCCGTGAAAACGTGTCACAACACAGTCGAACCGAGATGGCCCGTTTAGTCTAAGTAAATAATGGATTATTCTATTTAAACAAGTGTTCGGGAGAAATGTGTCTCTTGACAATAATTTAGTCCAGTTTTTTTTTCGTGTCTCCAGCCTGAAAGTACCAAGACGAGAAAATGCATTGTTTACCATCGCCTTTCAGTCAAAGTGATTGACAGGAACGCGTGTAAGGATTAATTGCTATCGTTTTCTGAGTGATGTGATTGGACAAGAGGCTTGCTATGACATGACCGTACTGGGTTCAATCTGAACTTGTTCTGCGCATATAGAGTTGTTTGGGAAGGAAGGTTCGTGGGGTTTTGGCGGAGGGAACCTTCTTGAATTTTGAACTATCGACGATGAAATGAGGACTATCGAAGGACAGGGCAATGGAGAAAACCTTGGTGCAATCGGCTTCCCCGAAGAGAGGACCGAGCTCTGCCGATGCGAATTTAAGCATCGTGTTAAATCTTATGTGTCATACAACTTGCCATCGCCAAGGAGGCGAAACTGAGAAATTTGCAAAGAGAGCCATCGAATCGCTGGTGAAAAAACTTCGAAAGAAGTCTGAAGAGCTCGACTCTCTGATCACTGCTATCACGACTAAAGGATCGAAGTCGTCAAAATGTGTTACGATTCAGAGAACTTTAGATGGCAGACTTCAAGTTTGTGAGCGCAAGGGCTTTCCGCATGTGATCTACGCTCGGTTGTGGCGATGGCCCGACATTCAAAAAATGGAGATGAAACATTTGGAATTTTGCCGATACGGTTATGATTTGAAGTACGAGAGTGTTTGTGTCAATCCGTATCATTATGAGAGAATTCGCAGTCCAGCCGGTAAGGGTGATTTTTTTTTCATTTTTGAAGGTTGTATGTTGGGTCAATTGTGTGATGTCATGTAGGGCAAGAGAGACCAAGTGAACGCACGCACAGTATATGAACGTACGTGATAACAAAACTCAAACCAACGCCATGATATGTGACATTTGTTCAGTGTGCAGCGTACTTAACCTGCATAATTTAAGTTAATTCTAGCAAATGACCTTACCAGAGATGTTTTTTATGTTCGTTCTATCAGAGAAATTAAAACAGAACTTTTTCTGTAGCATCTCGATCGGGGGTAATATTTTTGTAATTCACTCAATGTTTCCTTCCGACATCTGATCGAATCATTCGACCGTATTGTCGTAATAAGATCATTCTGACCTTTGGGAAAGCGTACAGCTCTCCAACTTTCCGTACCGTGCGATTGGTTTTGCTTGAACATTGCGTTCATTCTGTTGTACATTATTCGCTTCACGAATTCATCAGCGATAAACTTGTCAAAGAGCGAAATGCAAATTTCCTTGGGAGTGGGTTTCTTGTAAGCTTCGCCATTGTTTGGATAACGAGCCAGCGGCTATTTTGCATTTTTAATTTCTAGTTGAAAGTCGCTTCGTTTTTTGGCCGATTTTTCGCGCGATTTTGCTGCGACCGCCAGCCAGACTTTGTCTCAGACGGCCTGAGCTCTGAATCACGCCAAATGACTGGCGATCGTTTCGTGTGGGGCAGGAGAATTATTTTGTCTGGGTTTTGTTTAAGTATTATTGTTGGTTAGTGGTCATTGTCTGGCTGGAACGTTTCTTGTCTGAAAACGTCTGAAATGTCGTCTGCTTTGGCTCTAATTTATTTTGGGACGTGAATTTATTTTTGTCTAAGGCCTTGGCGGGCGCGCGCGCTATTTGGAACCAATTTTTTAGCCAAAAAACACACTGAGAACAGTGAACGTGCTTCAGTCAAGGAGTAAACAGAATACCTAATTAGTATTCATGAATGCGTCATTTGAATATATTTTTATTTCAGTCTCTTTGACTGTCTAGACGTTAGCGTGAAAATTATCGACAGTTCGCAATCAGTTTTGTAAGGGATTACATTCACGCCATGTTTATGAGCGAAAAGCACGCCATGCGTGTTCTTGGCCGTACAGATTTTGGAGCGCGGAATGCCTTTTGAAATTTAGAATGCCATTTCTGACAACGCTTATTGTTTGTAATTGTGTGTTTGACGTTTGGAGGGTGATTAATTTTGTCGCGAAATTCTGGTTTTTCGATTGCAAAAAATCGCTTTGCTTCGGCTCTTTCTCAAATTGTTTTCTAAATGATTTCCTCGAGCATGTTACCCGTAGAAATTCGAATGACAACTTTGTCGCCATTAATATTTTTCATCTCTTGACAAACAAAACCACAAAAGCCACGTAGGTTGTATTCAAATTGCTTGGTCGGTTTCATGTCACGTAATTAAAATTAGTGTTCGTTCGCGCGGCACGAAAACGTTTTTTCTCCGTAAAAGTTTCTTGTTCGATTTTTGAGATGAAATGTGGTATTTGAAGTACTTTTGTGCTTCTTATGGCTTACTTTCGCTCCATATGTTCGATGCGGCGGCTTCTTTTGTTTACATCATTTCTATTTTCAACCCTGGGGGATCAAAACCAGCACTGTAGACACACTAGTGGTACAAGTCTTCAATTATTGTTTGGCATTGTCTTGTTGTTTTTCCCATCCCTGTATCTGAAGTCCCAAGATAATAAATGTGGCGTGACTTTCACAATAAGAGATCACATTCCTAATATTGTAAATCGGAAAAGAATGTTCAAAATTAACAATTGTTTGTACCCATGACTCGACATTGCCTGTGGCAAAATAAATTATCTTTAACCTGAAAAGTGGTAATTTATTTGCTTTCCTTAGCTTTAAATCGTGTTTGTAAGAATACTCATGAAATGGTCAATTTTTTTTTAAAGTGTTCTCCCAGCAATGAGTATATGCAAAAAATATAGAAGTAAAACAAATCAAATGATTCTTTACTGGTGTTTTTTTTTCAGAATGTCTGAATACTGAAAACTTGCAATTAAAGATTACATTTGAGGTTGTTCTTGATACCAGCAAGTTTGGCATTGTCTGGGATGAGTAAAAATTTGAGACAGAATTTTTGTTAGAGATCAATTTTTGACACAAGTGTCTGGTTATTTTGCTTGGTTTCAAGTTTTCAAGTATATTTCTTGTGACCTGTGATCTCCACACCTACTGATCACGACAATGCAATCTAGGGTAGAACATGTTGTTATGATAAAATCTGGGCAAGCAACCCAAAATTGCTTTGTTTCAGCTATCAAGAAGGCGGAAACCATTGCTTGTTTGTTTTTTGCATGGGTAGTTTTTTGAATGATTGGATTGTTTGTCGCATAGATGATTTGTGACTAATTTTCAAACTTTGTTCAATATGTGAGAGCTTTTATCTTTCAAAAGCTATGTTTCCTTTCTTTTTTATAGTTAAATAATCTTGGCTACTCTGAATGAAATGTGAAAATTTTTAAATGTCTTCATCTCAAATGACTCTGGAAGTCCTTGTTGTTGTAACCAATCCGGAATCACACATGAAATATACATGTGGGTTTTTGTATTGTTGCCAATATTCGGGTGAACTGAGATTGGAAAGCTTAAAATTGTGACAGCATGACAGTGGTGTATAAAGTGTTACCTGTTGGTGTTCAACTGTGAAAGGTGTTGTCTTACGTTGAAAAGGAAATACTTTTCCTTTTTGGGAGGGGCAACGTATATTATTCATTACGTGCAGGTGGTGCAAGTTTCACCTTTTTTTTGTGCTGAAATTTTCACCTTTTTCTCAGGATCTTGTGAAAGCAAATTTTAGAAAGTTACTTTTTAATTTGTAAATCTTCCCTGAACGCTTTTTTGTAAAAAAAGTGCAGTTGCTTGGTAAGGTT
>OFEP01000096.1_pt1 | contig 10877 bp, 2 predicted proteins | sample 1521161 | NCBI WGS metagenome assembly OFEP01 (sample SAMN04272335, study PRJEB24112) | coral metagenome | biome: Coral reef; feature: Shallow seawater; material: Coral tissue | host: Coral | place: China: South China Sea | collected 2014
TTTGCTGTAGCTAAAAGTTTAGAAATTTTCGGTCACGTGACCAACTGTTGCAAAAAGTTTACTTTTTGCCGTGTTGAGATTTTAGACAAGTCTTCTTCGCAGCCGGTTTTTTGAATGTCACGAATCCCAAAAAACGGCTGCCGGCGGAGGGGACTAATTTTAGACCAGCCTTACTACTGTTTTTGGAGTTTTGTGTCCAGCCCTTCGCCATTTACAGCTATTGTAGTTCGTTGTTTATAGTAAGTTACGGATTATGTAGTTGGTTCATTAAGTAAGGCGTGTGAATAAAATAGCTTATACATATTAAAAGTCAGAAATAAGTCATTGCTAGGGATTAATTACAAGAAAACAGTTGAAAAAAGTGTTTACGGGATTGTTGTGAAATGCACGCCAAACAGAAATATGACAATCACGGGTAGAGACAAAAAAGCCACCTATACCTCAGACTCCAGTTGTCAAGTCTTACCGAATAAATCACAATCCAGGGGATAATATAGCTTTTTTCAACCCGTATCTATTTAATACTGGTTTATGCAGTGGATAGTGTGTTCTGACTTTGAACAACTTGGATTCAGCAGAGTACAAATAATGCATGAAACGAGCACAAATATCCATCGGGACAATGGTATTTGCACACCGGTTGACAGGTTAAACCAATTTTCTGTAGACCTCGTACATATCGTATATATTTTTGACCTGGAGAGCATGACAAACACAGCTCACGGCAAGATTTTGGGAGAGAAAAAAATTGGATATTAAATGTCGAAGTTACATCAACTCGGAAAAATGTCCGAGCTCAGATATGATTTGAGCCCACGAACCTCCGTGATTTAGCCGGACGCTCTAACCTGTGAGCTCCTGAAGACTCTAAGGTCAGGAAGGGTGAAATGTGGGTCGTTGACCGGAACTGCATCGCGCGGTCACACAGCGAAATGGTCAACTTGGCACATATGAACTTACCAACTGCATCGCACAGTCACATCGAGGCCATATAAAAGATCCAACCAACCACCCTCCAAAGGGAGTATTATAAAGAATATTAAATGTAGAAATGATATCAGCTCGGAGAAAACATTGTAAACATTAAAAATCTTATTCATTTTGGTCGAAATGCGCAGAGAAAGTCTAATGAGATATGTTTACCGGCAAGTACTTTTTTCCAGCATCCACTTGTAGAAGATACGTAGATCATTTACTAGTAGATTCACTGAGTATTTAAAAGTAAAAGAATATAAGCAGCATGAAATTTGCCATTCTAAATAATTATCTTAGCGAATTCTAGTAGACATAAATTGTCAATGAATACTTCACACAGTGAAATTTGTTATTTTAATGCTTTGTTATTTTAGTCCGAGTTGAACAATTATTGTTTTGCTATAGTATGCATGTTTAGATGTAGTGTTAGCACCTTTGAACTTGCTGGTAATATTCCGATTAGGCACACTTCAGCACAAGAATTTTGTTAAATCAAAATTGCTTTGTCCAGTTCAGTAACGTAACGCGCGTAATTAAACAGAGGATAAGGTTTAGCTGTTAAACAAAAAATCCAAGCAGTAAAACTAAGATAGGTAAGTGGATAAACAAGGAATATTTTTGTTAGCACACATAAAAGTGAACATCTTCTAGTTTTACTCTGCTAGATTTTGCTTTAGCTTAAACCTCTTACATAACTGTAGTTTAGGTAACTCAACCTCGTTTCCAGGGTCTCTCATCTTACCGCCCCCTGGGAACGAGGTTATGGGTAACTATGACTGATAAAGAAACCAGTGGTAAAGGTTTTCAGTTATCGTTCTGTATAAACCAGCACTGATCATGGCGTTTCCGTCTGTAATTTCGGATTACACTCCTTTCCTATTCGAGATCAAACAAGGCTGGTTGAGTATATGTCGGATATCTTTACTTTCGTGAGCTTTCCTTTAGGTTAAGAGCCCGCCGACGGTCTCTGAGATAATTTCATATAATGTCCTATAATGTTAACTCTTTGACTGATGTCATTGTTGTTTAGATACCACTTTGACCTTAGCATTCACGAGCTGTCCGCAAGATTTAGACCTGTAACATGATTTATCATGTATAGATCGATAGATGTCATTGCTTTTAATGAATTCCTTCTAGCTTTCGCGAACTCTCTGCAATTAAGTCCTGAAACTGGGCAAATTACAAACTGAACCATTACCAGATTGGCAATGTTTTAAACCTGTTTACGTGATCAATATAGTCCCATTAACGAATCGGCGGAATAAGGATGGGTTGAATGAACGACCAGTCATGACAAACGCAGTTGACTTTATAACCGCGCTGAACTTAACAACAACAGCAACATCTTTATAATTGTTATTCGTATTATTATCCTCGCTCTGTTTGTAGCTAACAAATTCTACAGTAAGTTCCCTTTCCGGTGACAAATCACGGCGGTATTCTCGCTCAGGTTCTTGGGGTGGATTTGTCTTCAGTAATTGCGATCTATCCAGTGTTTTTTTTTTTTCAGCCTTCCAATAAAATAAACCTTGAAGCCGTACAACCCTTTGCAAAGCGCGGGAAGACGTACGAATCGAATGTCGTCGAGTCCTAAAGACATTCAAAATGGTGATTTCGGGAGAAAAGTGAGGTTTAAGAAACAAGTTTCTCCGGAACTTTCTTTGCAATAAATCTATGCTACAGATCAAAAACCTCAGTTCAAAACGAAATGTAGTGATCTTAAATCATTCCCAACACCAAGGATGTATTCCGCGAATTTATGATTATTGATTATTTCCTTACAGGGTGAAACCTACTGTGAAGCTATGACGACTGCCAAAGTGACAAATTCTATAGCAGAGGAAGGGAGTCACATGAGGACATTGGGTTTCTAGACCAACAGAATGGCTTCAAAACTCCTTTCCAGGAAATTATTTATTTGAGACTATCCATTTGAATATTAAATACACTATATCGAAAATCGAGAGAGATGTTCTTTTAGAATTTAAAGAAAGAAACGTTATTATCACTATTTTCTTTTAACTGCTTAAGGAATTGACGTCGTCCCATTAAACTGTACGGATCATGGACGTGCTTTTTATAACAAGAACGTGCGCACGTGTTGGTGCTAAATACACTCACACACTGTGTACATTGGACAAATAGGCTGCAAGCATGACTCAGGTGTAATCTAACTGTCACAAAACAATAAAACCAAACCAGTAGCAGTATTTAGCATAAACAAGGTACTTTTCTTACCCATTGATTACTATCTATAAAACTTGTAAACTTTTTTGAAAAATAAACATTTTGAATTGATTTCTTATCTTGTCAGCGCTTTTCTCAGAATTGTCGACACTCTCTCGATGATATCACCCTTAGAGTAGATATCTTTCCAGTCGGAATAAATATGCATTTACATGGGATATTTACTCTGATGAAACTACTGGTGTTCACACATATTTTCCCACGTTTACGCAGACATGTTTTAGTTTATTTTGTTTCTAGTCTGCGAGCAAAGGCTGATTTTCGGCTTAAACTCATTCAGCATGTGAAATCCGTTTACGTTGCTAGGTTCTTATCGACTCCACTGACACACATGATGCAGCTGTCAGTTTAGAGTCGCCAGGTTTTTTGGCTTAAGCCCACCGTAGATGCAACGAAAAAACAGCAAGCAGAAAACGAAAAACAGTTTCTTTCGCAGCATGCATGATGACTGCAATTTTGTGCAAAGATCATTCATAACAAAAAATAACAAAAGATAGCCACAGGCACGAATCAAATTAAATTTTTCTTTTCGATCAAATGACAGACCAATCTATTTTAATATATAAGTGAAACAGGGGCCGTGTCATGCACAAAGGTATAAACATGAAATATTAACATGCGAAAGGAATTTTAACAAAATTAATTAAATATTTGAAATGACGAGGCAGGCAAACGATATTTCCAAGCTATGAAGTAGACGCCCTCTTGAAACAAATTATTCTTACAGCAAAAAAATCAAAATTTTGAAAATAATATTGCTAAGACGTGACGAGCTTCAACTGCCGCGGTGTTTAAGAGACAGACGAAGGTCTCCAAGGCGACTTTAATTTAAATTTAAACAGCATATATGTAAATATCCTACTTCAACGAATAAATATACACTGCTACTCGAATACAGCAATCATTTCTCATGACATTGCCTATTACTTTTTGGGCTTTTTCTTGAAAATCGTTTCTTTGAAAAAATAAGCTTTTGATGAAATTCTCTCTGCTGGCCGCGGCAATGACCAGTACATAGAGTACTCTTTAAAGCGAATATGGATCTTACCAGCAACCTGTTATTTCACGCTGGAGTTTATTTAGTGTCAGAAGTAGAAGTTTAAATAACGCATTGCCGCTTCATTTAAGCTCCTAAGACGACACAAAAGCTAAAAAGATAAATGAAAATTTATAGAGAGAGGAAGTGCTGAGCAAACCAAACACAGCGCTGCCATGGCAACCAAAACAAGAACAGAAGTTCATATTAAAAGCATCGAGTGGAATTTCAATCGCGCAAATGCATTCGCAGACAAGCCGATATCTAATATTTAGCAACAAGCTTAAATTCCAAATGAGGAAAAAAAACGATTTTTTGCCACAATTCAACAGCGCACTCCAGCCGGCAAAGAAAATATGACAATTTGAATATCACTTCGCATACAAACCCGAAGCGCAATATTTAATACAGACCATGTAAATTTAATTTGGAAAGCTAAAATATCGATTCCAAACTAGTGCAAGAATTCATGATATTGGCCTCTTTTCGGATAATTTATGCTCGCCACGTCGAACACCGCCATTCGTTTGGATTGCTGTTGTTTTAAACCGAAATATAGATATGAGAAGTAAAATATGATTCCGAGAACAAAGCCAAGAACGGGCTGACATAGTAAAACAGCCGGTGAAATTGATCCTAAAGTCACTGTAAGGACTCGCCACCCTGACTCGCTTCGCTTGGTTTATGTTCGTAAACGCTTCTTTGACTTATTTGATGAACATCTTTGTCACACAACAAAAAAGAAAATAGTAAACACGTTAAGACCAACGTGACGAAATGAAGAGATATTTGCGTTTTGATTAGCCTGAAGCGGGTATTACTGAACCAAAACAACGAAATTATTACAGTTGCTAGCGTTATTAGGACGGAAACCCAAATGAATAGCGCAGTATGGAGTCGACAAAAGCATTATGGTTAGCGAACAGTCACTTCCTAATGCCGTGAATCGGATGTTAAAATAAAAAGAATGATAGAAAATTACTGTCGCTCGTCTACCACAGTCGGGCTAGCGCATCCTAATATTAACATGACAGAATACATGTTATGTTGTATCCCTTATCGTCACCTTGCATGGCGACCAGAAAGCTCCAATATCGTCATTTTACTTCTGGTGAAAAAAGTTGACCCCCAAAGACACATCGACTACTGTCCCTAACATATCAAAAGATATAACTAAAAATTTACAGTAAACTGATAACGACGTTTAGAAATTCAGATACGGAAGTTATTTACCTCGCGTTCTGGTTCTTCTATTTGTTCTTCGGCTTGTTGGATTGTGATTTCTGCTGTTGTGTTATCTACCGCGAAAGCCGTTGCTGCCCGCAAAATGCCGGCAGCCCCAACCACTAACGGAGTACCTTTAACTTTGGGCGAAGCACCACCGTTTCTATCGCGCAACTCTCTTAAAACACTTGTCCTGTCTCCATTGAGGTTTTCGTCGGTTGCATCAAGAGAGGCTTGGTCTGTAAAACGGCTCGTTGCGGTCTGGTGGAACTCCACTCCTGATTCTCCATTGCCTGGGTGTGAGTGTAAAGATCTTAGCGATACAGCAGGGTACAGAGAAGGCAACCTCACTCTTCCACCAGGCGCGTTTTTCAGTGAAGTCAACTCCTTATTCCTCACGGTAGACGCTCTGTTGCGATGGTTGTTCACCTGAGCCCTTGCTACAGCAGCGCTGGAGATAACCGGTGCGAATCTCACCATTGTGATCAGTCTCAGTGTTTCATCTCGATTAATTTAAAATTGTGAAGTTTCACTCAAATAGAGCAAGTCTTCTAAACAATTGGACGAACTTAAAGCACAGATTCGTCGACGTTTGTTATAGAGAGCCTGAGAAGCTCTTTAAAGTCCTTCCTTCCAGAAGTTTCTGCATAAGTCTTCAGTGCTAGCTTCTCCCTGTGCATTCAATGCTAGACAATCATTTGCTGCGTAAAATTCACGGTAGCCTTGCTAATTCATGTTCAATTATTAAAACTTTAAGTTGAACGCTGGTAACAGGCGAGACTTGAAAAATACTGACAGGTTTGAAGTATCATAGAAACGCTTCAGTATCTTAAAACGTTTGACTCCATTGTTATATAGTAGCGCTATGTAGCACTCATATTTTAGGACGTTGTGGTGTTGACCGGCGGAGTTTTAGTAACTTGTTTTCATGTTTAATCTTCGAGGTGGCTCTGACAACTTGCGCAGAAGAGCAGGTGGCTCCAGCGCACCAAAAATAAATTTATGTAAATGAACACGAACATTAACGGCTTCACCTCACAATAAGTGCCATTCAACCCGCTGCTATCTCCTTTTACGTGATGGCAAAAAATTGAATTTTCACGATTACAATCTTAAGCGCCCCTCTATTAAACAAAACGAAAAGCTATCACATATCTATTTCAACTGTGACAAGGCTGTCTTTTCCTCGACTTCGAAGACTTCATTTTAAGTCGACCAAGTTAGTCTGGCCGCTAATAAAAGTTCACTGGATAATGTGAAGGTTTTCTCGGGTGGGCGAACAAAATGATTCGCCGCAAAAAATTAAAACAATCTCGTCTTTCTTTAATCGACAGCAGAGTTTCTCGTCACCAATCAAATTGACGAGTAACATGGTATTAAATTAGACGAGGACCAAAGGAACTTACAATTCGCCACCCTAATGGATTCAATTCACGAATTTAATAAATTGTCTCATTGTAAAGTTACCGCAATTCTGATAGGTTACCAATTTTGCAGTCAAGCGAAGAACTTACGTGCGGTTTATAAATTACTTAAGTTTCGTTAACTTTTTTTCCTAAATGATAATAAACAGGAAACAAAAACAACAGTCTTTTTTCCGCTGAGAAAGGAATAAAGGGGCAAAAATTGCAATATCCTGAACAGCGAGGATAAATAGAGAAAGACTGCAAGCTCATTTAGAGATTGTCTCTCTTGATAATCGCCGAATGCGTCAGAAATTGACATTACGACGGCTCCCTTGGATAAAAGAAACGCTTCATATGCAGTTACCCCGTTGACTCAAACTCTGCATACTGCAAATTATTTTCAAAATAATATTTTCTGTCTTTAGTAGTTCTAATTAAAATCTTTCGGCGATGCGCGGAACAGAAAAAAGATTGGATACGTTAGCGAATTTTACGTATTCTTAATACTAATTCGCACTTCCGATACAAGTTATCCGTATTTTTTAACGAGATCGTTTTCGTTCATGTTTTTTTGTTCGGCAAAACAAACGATGTTTGTTTTGTCTAGGAGCTGAGTTATTTTAAGTAGTAACTTATAGTTCAAATTTAAATATTACCAAAAGTCACTGCTCCAATTGTTCAGTGCGGAATACGAAATCGACGTGGAGGGTTATCTCTTTATAGCCGCGCAATTCGCAACAAGCTTCGTTACTTTTTCGACCAGCTCATTCTGAGATAAAAAGGCAAAAACTGCCATGTTAAACAAAAACAATGTGTACTGGATATCAGTGACCAAAATGGGTGAATACGTGAAAGCCTGAAAGCAAAAGAGATAAAAATGGAATCAATCAGAAACTGAACCACAAAGCGGATCTCTGTTTAAGATGACGAAATCCGTGGCAGAAAAGATATCTCGTGCGATCGTCCTGAAATGTTGAAAGAAACAAGGTTTTTTCTTTTGGTTTTGATTGGATTTTCCCAGAAGACATTCTCTTGTTGAATACAATCATTTGCTTGTTTATCCTTTTTTTCTCATCGGCGTATTTATCACTTCCAAGAAATTTTAATCAGCTTTGACTCTCAAGCCTAAACTTAAGGACCCCTAGAGTCTAGAAACTTTAAGGAGATAAGCGTTAAAACACTAAGCATGGATAAATTAAAAGGATATCTTGCTGATTACAAGCGGTAGGTTCTATTGAAGGATAACTTCATTTACTAATAAGTTTCGTATTTACTGCTTGGGTTTTACATGGTCATAAATTAGTTTATGCTATAGGCTGGCGGCGAGACTCCAATCAATCATTTGATATCATGACTTCAAATGAAAATTTTATTTTGCGTTCTCAGAGACCTCCAAGTTATCATAAAATTCAAAGCGTTTTATCGCACTAAAGTAATTACGTAACGTGAAATATCATAAGGCACTTCCAAAAACTCAAATTCCACTTATGATACGAAATTTAATGCGTCAAAAAAATCATTCAGGCTGTCTAATGAACTCGTTCTGTAATAGACGAATTCAAAACTACGTTTACATTTGAATGCCTTATTTTGAAAAACAAATACAATCCTGGATCGACTGAGTAACTCAAGTAAACAATCTGGCGATACCGTGATCAAAGCAAACACTTAAAAATTTTTTCCGAACAAAGAAAATCAAGAACACGCCAGCGCTTCAAGTTTCTGTCTGAAGCATAGAGCGACTGTGATTGTTATTCAGAATAATTCTGAAAATCGAAGTGAATAGGGCTTTATGATTTCCACATCCCTGCGAGGTAAATACACCAGTGCGTTGAGAGGAAAGCTCAATCGTTAAAATCCACCCAAAAGTCCTGTGCTTCATAAAATATTTACTTGTTGAATTAATTACCTTTTGGTAATTTTGTTGATATATGGCCTCTTCTGATTTCGAAAGTCATTCATTGACACTTTGAAACAATCAATCAATACTGATTTCACTCTCTGATAAAGTATTTCTGACCGAATCCTCATAAAATTAAATCCAAATTATATTGAACAAGACTACAAGTAAGTCGTCTGTGAGCCTTGTGGCTGTATTTTTATTTCATCTTATTTTGGAAAAGTCTGACTATAGCAATTCTGCACTGATCAAGGCAGGCCGGAATAACCGGATTTCTGGTGACAGGCGCTGGACTGGACCTAATGGGTCTTTTGGCGGGCGCATACGGTGCCGCGGGGATAGAGGCAGAATAGAGATCACTTGGAAATGAGCTGGAAAGAAAATTACTTTAAAGGCCAGTGAAGAATATACTGTGACATAACCACTGTAATGAAAATATTTCATGTGGAAACAGTGCTTGGAAAATAACTTGTTGCCAAGTCACATTTTAAGTACAGTGTTATACAAGGATACCCTCTCTGAGTTGTTCCCCGTCTGGAGTGAGGCGAGGGTGTATCCTCTCACCCATACCCCGATCCTCTCTGTCATCAAGTTGACTGGCCCATGAGGAAGACTTCCTCAGAAAAACACACAGCTATCTAATGGAACTTGTCTTCTCATTTAGAAGACCTCGATTTTGCTGATGACCTTGCTCTTCTCTCGACAAACCGTTCCAACCCACAGAAGACTGAAGACTACTAGACTGAACATAGGCACGCAAGGCGTGCAAGAGTTATTTTTTTGCGAATAACAAGTCCTTGGAAGTAGTGAATAATGCTTGTCAGTCGATAGTGTTACCAGTCAGGTCCGTTAAAAGTGATTGTTCATTAAGCCTTCATGGTATTGGTTGCAAGACTCTTGTTAAGTTTGTCATCGGTCATTGGTCGGTTTCGATCCATCTATTGTTAGTTGTTAGAAGTTCGTTTGTCGGTTTTGTTTTCGTCTTGGATAAGTCGTTTGTAAGGCACCTGTACTTGTGTACTTGACATCTGTTAAGAGGCTTTTGTTGTAAGTTAGTGTACCAGCTTTTCAGAGTCAGTCGTTGAATAGTTCCTACAGTAAGTTCTCGCTGATTTGAAGTGGTTTTTGATTCCAAAGGTGCCAACAGAATAAGAACGTGCTGTTCCGTGACTCGACCTGTCAGATGTGATTATCTCATAATTAGATTAGTTTTTGTTTATCCGTGAAATGATAATTAGTGTTTTGAAAAAAATCTTTTTTCTTCCATTTTTTTCGTAGATATTTAGAAAAAACACATCGCCCTTACGTTTTCGAGAAAACAAGGGGATCATATTGTATAACTTAAGGAGGAAAACAAAAGTATCATGTTACAAACGTTCCCGTGAAAAGTAAGATTGTCGCGTTTTCACCAGTCAACGTATAATTGAATTTAGATATTTATCTCCAGCAGTGAAGAAAAAGCACATCGCACTTAAGTTTTCGAGAAAACAAGGGGATCATGTTGTATAACTTAACGAAAAAAAACAAAAGTATCATGTTACAAACGCTCGCGTGAAAAGTAAGATTGTCACGTTTTTACTAGTCAACGTATAATTGAATTTAACTCAGTTTATAACAAACATGTTCTGATGCTAACAATGATCGTAGATTTTTTTCGGTTTTGATATTCCACGAAACCATTTCAAATTAATATCGATATCAAAACCAAGAAGACGTTATGAAAGGTAACCCTGAACTTGAAACAACCAGACACATGAAAAACTGTATAAATTTTATAAGACGCCACGAAATCTGCAGAGTTTGGGACGTTTCCTTGTCACATTACCCTTCCCAACGCCTGAGAGTTTTTTTGCCACCTTATGAGACTGTATTTCGCGAAGCGTGCAACCACTGTCTCCTCAAAGTCTAATCGAATTAATTTGCAGTCAGCTCGCCGCCAGAGTCTTCAGGAATACCACAAACCTTAACTTTAAGAAAATCTCCGCTAAAAGTTCCCGTTTTTTAGCAATTGCCATTAATGCGAAATATTAGAATGCCCCTGAATTCATTAAGAAAAGATAGGTCCAAACATTTTTCTGGAAGCGCC
>OFEP01000097.1_pt1 | contig 10872 bp, 6 predicted proteins | sample 1521161 | NCBI WGS metagenome assembly OFEP01 (sample SAMN04272335, study PRJEB24112) | coral metagenome | biome: Coral reef; feature: Shallow seawater; material: Coral tissue | host: Coral | place: China: South China Sea | collected 2014
TGATTTAAACCTAGAAGTCATTGAAAAATTCCAAGCGAACAATTATCGTCTTCCAGCACAGTATCTTGGATATTGGTCATGACAGAGATCGGAAGTTATGGCTAAGGATCTCATCCACCGTGACTGCGTTATCATCATCATCATCATCATCATTATTACTATTCCACACTGGAAAAAGACTGTACCCTTTGCCCATGGAAATTTTCTGAAATTCGCCCCGGAATTTGCGCCCATATTTTGTTTTGTGAACGTTTCGCCTATTAAAGGGAGGGGGCAGGGGAGGCTTCTGTTTTATGCAAGCGGAGTAAAAACAGCAGAAAATATTTTATCTCGGGTAATACTGGACAGATTTCTGACATTCAAAGTTCCTTAGAAAGCTTAGATTGTGTACTTAAAGGTTAAGGAATTTTTTTCTGTTGTGCCGATAATAGGAAAAGAGCAGTAAATTCTCGCAGAATTGCAATTGTCTGCGTAATTAAATTCCCTCGTGGTCGCCGCCATTTTTAAAAGACAATTAGATGCAAAAAAAATGAACTACGTCATCTAATGACATGCCTCGTGCTCTTATTGGTCGAGAGTTGTCACGTGTGCTGTATGCTGCTCTCTGATTGGTTATCGACCGGTTAAGCTTGCTTAACTATTGAGATGTTCGCGGCTGTGAGTGGCGAGGTGTCTATGATGATGATGACTTTATTTAAACTTTATTTAAACTCGGGAGCAATAGCAAATGCTAATATACCGAGATAAAAATATGTTAAAAAAGCTATATAGAAAAAATATCAAGATAAATTGAAAAAGTATAAACATAAATTATGGTGTAAAATTACAAGTTTCTAAGCTTTCTTATCTCATTCCTGAAAGGGCCACTGATGTTAGATTATCAGGTAAGGCATTCCACGCCTTAGCAGCAATGTATAAGAAGTCGATTTGAAACCATAAGTTGTGGTCTTAGCTACAAGTAAAACAAGTTTGTTTCTGTCCCCGAGTTTTTTCTTATTTTCTTTTTCATTAATTAAAGATTGAATGTACTGAGGCATACTGTTTTGAGGGCTTTAAAAAGCATATCTTGTTTCCGTCTACAACTCAATGAGTAACCTGTCTTATGCCATAGACTATCACAGCCTTTAGAGAAGTTTTGTTATATTCTTTTCCTGTACATGACTCATGTGCAGGGAAACGTAAATCACTCGCGATCGTAGACTCTGCTATTCGCGAGTCATTGAAAAGTCTTGCAAGTCATTTATAAGTGCAGGCTGCAACCTCTCTAGTTTATAAGTGCAGGCTGCAACCTCTCTAGTTCTTTACATGATGTGGAGGTTCTCTAAGACCCCGTTTACGTGGGTCCGGCCAAATTTTTGCCCGGACAAAAATTTGCACTCCACGGTTCCATCTTGCGTTTTGCACTGTATCAGTGGAACTGAACGAATTTTTGATTGGCTAAGTGTACAACCTAATTTTCACTGGATCATAAGCGACAGAGTCGTAAACATAATCGGAAGAAATTGAAACGTTCTGCTGATTCTTCCGACTCCGATTCCGTCGAGCTTATGACTTCGCTTACGACTCCCATTTTCGAGTTTCACATGAGTTCCCTTATGACTCTGATTACAACTCCGACTCGTTGTCGGAGTCGGAAGCAGAAGCAGAAGAACCAGCCAATCGCAAGGCCCGGAGTCGAGCATTGTCATTGGTTTATTCTTCCGCTTCTGCTTGCGACTCCGACAATGGAGTTTTCACTTGATCGTAAGCAACGGAGTCATAAGCAGAATCAGTGTTCTGCTTCTGACTTTGTCGGTTTGATTTTCACTAGATCGTATCGCTCTTCGCTTCTGGTTACGACTCCGACTACGACTTGGTCGCTTGTGACAAAACCAGCCTTAAGGAATATCGCCTCAGAGAACGGATGTGTATTTACCTTAAGCTTTTGTACGGTAGTTTCCATTCTTCGCTTGTAGCGAGCTCGTTTTCATCAACGTGTATATTTTCTTCAAGGAGTAGATTGTTTTCTTTCATCATCAATGTTTCCATTAGTAATCTCTCAGAAATACCCTGAGAGTCAGGAATACGGACGCGATTTTCATTCCGTAACCTGGGAAGAAAGAAAAGGAAAAGTTGTAGAAAGTTTTGGAAAGTTTAGCGAGAAGCTAAATCGAGTGATCTCGTTACTTTAAACCTTTTGGCCTTTGCCTTTTCGTCCCTTTTCGATTTGTAACTGCTCCAAGTAATTCCCATTCTAATTTAACACTTGTTTGCAGTAAAAACTATGAGAGCTTTTAAAAGCCGTCTGTTCAAGAGAATTTCTGTTTTCAGACTGAGTGTGTTTTTTCCATTGTGACATAACAAAGGGAGCAACAGCGCGTGCAGTATATCAGCGAATGAGAAGGAAGCGCGCGCAGTAGTTTGTTTGTGTTTTGATTGGTTCCGTTGACCCGTGAAAAAGAAATGATAGCGAGGCTGATAAAAGAGTAAGCAAAAGAACATGCTTTTATTAAAACAGTGCGTCCATTGAAAGAAGTGAACTCCAATCGCTACCGTTTTTTACCAAACCCTAACCATTAGCCTCGGAAGCAAAGGAAAGTCGTTTTATTCGTGATAATTGAAATGACGTGTATTTTGAACCTTGCGCGTGCTTACTATTTTCAAATCTAAAGCTCTTTCTTATTTCCCTACTCATTTCCGTTGCCTTTTACAAGTCCTCATCTCCATAAATCCTCGTTTCTCTTCTCAGAATTACGTAATCGGAAAAACGAGTATGTAGTGAAAACTTCTATGAATGTTTTACCTCACCTCGCCATCCTCATGAATGTTTAATGTTACTTTTTTATTGTTTTCTTTTGGCAAAGATGCATTTGGAAACAAAACATTAATATATTGATTTAGCCAAGCATAAAAGCAGAGCTCCCACAAAGTACTAATCATTTAGTCGACACAACAACCTTTTCTGAAAGGAAATTCATCAATAAGCATTTCAATTCATGCTCCCAAAACCGAATAAACTGAACAAAACAATGAAATCTACATAAGCACAATATGTATATCTTTACATCCCAGCATCAAATAGCCAATACTGCCTCGTTAATGTCGTTACTATCGGGGGGTCGTTAATATCGGGAGTTCGTTACTATCGGGGGATCGTTACTATCGATGGGTCGTTACTATCGGGGGATCGTTATTATCGATATCGATGGGCCGTTACTATCGGGGGATCGTTACTTTTGCGGAGCACAAAACTTCATCTAAAGTTGACGCGGCGGAGCTTTCTTTTCAAAATAAAAGATGGGAACTTGTAAAAACTGCCCTCAAGCAATAGCAGGAAATACACATGAAATTAACTTCTTCGTTCCAGTTTAAAGTTTTGTTGCTGCCAGATCGCAGTTGGGAGGCTGGGTCTGTTACTTTCCCCCGTCACATCCCATGCTATTTTGAATTAATTTACCTATGTCACGTTAGGTTTTTGTCTGTTTGAATTTATTTGTTCTTGTATTTTGGTGGCGAATTTAATAATCTAAACTAAACTAAACCAACGGAACGAAACAACGAAACGAAACTAAACTAAGCTAAACTAAACAAAGGGGCTTTTTATGTCTAGATCGTGTTGTTGTTCGGCAGGAAAGCTAGCAAGTTTTTGTAATGTTAATCTACTGTATTAATATCTCAGTGCGCTTGTCGAGTTTTCAATTTTTATTTAAAGAAACGTTGCCTTTAAATACCCTACTGTTTGCTTTGATGAAAGGTTCCTGTAAGTAAGTTTCTGTTGCTTGATACAAGTTTTACGGTTTTTGTTTTAAAATGGCGAAACATGAACTGATGAAGCACAAAGTGACATTTCACAACGCTTGGTAGCATAAGCGATACCCTTCCTTGTTGTAGAGTGCATTAATTTTGATTATCAAGTGAAGTACTTCCCGTAACTTTTAGATGACTCTTGATCAGAAAAATAATATTTTGAGCCTTGTTCTATGATTTCTCCTTCAACTCCTTTACCGTCCCTCTTATAACGAACCCCCATCTCTAAAAATCCTCATTTCACGTCTCAGAATTGCGAAGCCGGAAAGTGAGTATGTAGAGAAAACTTCCATTATGAATGTTCCACCTTGCCTCGCCACCTACGTGAATGCTTAAATTAAACAGGGTTTCGCGTGTTTTAGCTGCGGCAGCAGATTTCACTGATGATTTAAATAACCATTCCATTGAATGATTCCCTCCCTCTGAAAAACCCAGAAAAAGAACTAGACTAATATGGAACTTTTATAGTTCTTAATGTCTTCTCACTTCAACAGACTCGAGGCGAAAATGCTCCCTGGTCGCTGGTAATGAAACATTTTACAGAGCTAAGAGAAAGTAAAGGTTAGTACACTACGTGTAATGTCAATTTGTCACCGAACAGATCATTAAATATACGTTCATTGCTCTTCCTGGATAAAAATACTGTTTTGCAATGCAAGAACTGCTGCTGGTATAGTTAGCTTAACTGTATTTATTTCGGTTTTGTGTGTGTCTGTGTTTGTTTGTTTGTTTTGTGTCCCTGACCTAAATATGTAAATAAATATATGATTTTTCTTTTAACTTGTTTTTGTTGACATTTTAACTCACAGGTTATTTCAAGTAGTTATCGCCCCTATCGTTTCTGTTTTACCCTTGGTCTAATATTTTAATTTCTCTTCTAACTCTGTGGTAAAATTAAACTGTTGTTGTTGTTGTTGTTGAACAGCCCATCTTGTTATTTACCGTTTCTGCAAGAACATTAGAATATTATTTACGGATCTTTATCTTTGTATTTTAGGAATAGTACTGATGGTTGGAGAAGTAGATACAAATGAAATGGTAAGTACACGAAATCACTCTTTAACAAGAGAAGATGAAGGGAAAGCGATTTAATCCCCCCATACTGGCCTTATTCTCAAGGTAATCCCTGTCAAGTTATTTTTAGATCACTCCCGGCTTCAGAAATCAGGTGATCTACAAATAGTCAATCCTGTGGCGCGATGGTTACTCACGTGGACAACCCAGTAGGCTTTCCACGCAACGCGCGTGGTAAATTGTCCGAGGGAGAACTGGATACCATATCTAAAGGTAACTTGAGGGGTTATCTTGGATATCAGGTTTATATGAGAGATTGACTCTCTCACTCTTCATCCTCTCTTGTTAAGATTCAAAATGATCAGGACAGATGACGAAAAACAAGTTTCCAAAATACAGGCTGCATTTTTCAAGGTGACTTACCAACTTTTAATGGGATAATTTTGTCTGATCTGAAAAACAAAACTGTTTTCCTGAGTGTTTTGCAACTTTTTTTTATCAAGTAATTTAAAGGAACAGAACAAGCTTTTGCTGTTTTCCCACTTAAATATCCTAGAAAACAAAAGGTTAGAATTCGCCTGCTTTGCTTTGCCTGTTAGCTTGTTAGTTGCTTTATTTGTTTTCAAGTGTATATGACAGATGTTTTCTTTTTTATTTGCCCGATAAAATCTCCACAATGTACTGATAAGTATAGCAAAAAAAAACATATTCGACAGCGATTTTCCTGCCCCATGTTTTGAAGTACCAAAAACGTGAAATTTCATTTCCGGCGGGGTACAAAACCGTGCGATCCAAACCAGGAGACTGGGAATGATTGTGACGTCATTTCAGGACTTAAAGTTTCGAGGAAAACAGACTTTTCCGACATTTTCTCATTTTCTTATAAACAACGCAATTTTGTACTATTTCTTGGCAAAACCTCCGTTTTCAAATTTCTTCAGCGTAGTGTACGGGGCGTAATTCCTTGGGCGCAATTATATTGTTTTTTAATTCGTTGCAGAGCGTGTTGGATGCACAGTGGCTCGCCTATCAAGTTCAGATGTATTATGCTTCACAAGGCGATCACAGAGAGGAGATCCTAAAAACATTCAATGTCTTCCCGGAGAAATTCGACCACATGACGGTGGTAAAAGAACTGAACTCTGAAATAGAAAGCGGTGTCTTGACGGGATCAGTTAAAGAAAAGGAATAAACATTGTACATTCAAGAAATTGACGAGTGAAGACAGAACACGTCAATCATTTGACTAGAAGTGTCGCTCAGTTTTAAGTCCACAAGAGACTTTCACTAGAAGTATTCACATTAAATGAGAAGTTTTATTTATGCTGACTTATAATTCATTCTCTTGTTTCTGAATTCGTGTTTGCACTTGGCCGGTGTTTGTAATAAGTGCAAACAGTCACTGTGGTGGTAGAAACCACCACCACCACCACTACTACCACAACCACCATTATCATCATCATCATTATTACTATTTATGTGGTAATCGTTTGTTCAAGCTCATTATTATTCCCGCAGTGCGACGTTAAAACAAAGAGACCTCAACCAGTCAAGCTTGACTGGCCTTCGTTTAATGTCCCAGTGCGGGGATAATAATAAGCTTGCCCTCTAGCATGGCAGATTTTGTACCATGTGATCGTTTATTTCAAAAGGTCTATTTGATACGTTTTCTGGAAGATATTGCTCATGTAGTTAGCCTCGTTAAGCTGCCTTAGATTTCATATCTTTTCTCTGACCAACATTTCGAAGAAAATAGGTGGTGAAGGTCACGTGTGGGCTGTGGGTTTGGTCGGTCACGTAAGTTGAGTTAGAGATCAGTAACGTGTAGGGTCGATCTCAGAACATTCAATTAGCAACCAAGAATTAATTTCCCCAACTTCGGATGTTTCATTTAAAATATGCAAAAAAAAATTAAAGAGAAAATTATGTTATGCTCGTTACTTATCATATTTTGTTTAGTCGCGGGGAAGCTGACCTCAAGACTGTTACTTCAGTAACCGTTTTTTTTTATAGTCTGAATAATCACCATATGATAAAAACTAAACAGCCTTAAGAAGGATCGAGAAAACGACGATTTTCTCTTAAGTCAGACTGACAATGATATCGAAGTTTTCCAACTTTTTTTCTCAGCTGAAAAATTTACCAAACAAAATACTTACAACTTAAAGAAGCTTAGGGGTGAAAGGGTAGACGTACTTCTTGTTCCTTACAAGCTGTTACCGCAGTCAAGCTAAGTTAACTTCCATGCCCTGTGTACCCTCAAATGATTGACTTAGCTACTGGGCTCGCGAACGAAATTTCTTGCTGACCGGGAAGTTACAAATATAAGTTGTTCTTTGCATTACGAAACCAGAGTGAAAAGACTCAGAAATAAAATGCAAATAAGCTCTGTTTGTTAAAAGCAACACACAAAAGATACGACAATTACCGACCTTAATGGCGGTGCGCGTTCTTTGTTTTTAAAAGGACAGAATGCGTTATAGATCAAGCATAACACAGGGGAGCATTGTTAAATAGAATAAAAGAAAGCCACTGATTTGTGCTTCGAGTTACTTAATTCAAATCAGCAAGGCAGGGGAAAAGATATTTGAAGGTTTCAACTTATCTTTGAAGTCAGTATAAAGTTAAAGATGCAGATGGATATTTCTTAATGATATTTTTCCGTGACACATGTTAAGTAAAAATATTCGTGACGTCAGCGAGTCAAGTATTTTCCTGTGCTAAGGATGTCGCATTTTAATAACAGCCGCTAGCTACGGCGAAATTGGTCATGCTTCCATGACTTATTAAGTTATTTCCTCGAAGCAGAGTTGCTTTAAGTTGAGCAAGCTTTTGGCTTGTCCTCTATCTGACTTTAGCATACTCAGAGCACAGTGCGTTCAAAACAAAATCTTATCACACTATGACGAAATGCCTTAGTAATACGTAGGCAAAGCGGTGTGTTTACATCGCGTGCTTTCCCGCTCTAAGCAACAAAATAGTTACGGCTCGTTAATTAGCGTAGAAAACGGATATATATATATAGGGTTCCTTCTTTAAAAGTCTCTTCGTTACTTCACTGAGATGACATCCGGGAAAGTTCATTGCACGCATTGTCTCCCGGATGCGACCATATGTTTTGGCCCCGTGGCGGGAAGCACAATTGAAAATGTGCATTTCATAAAGACTATCGAAAATATACGCGCCGCACGGCTTGTGTGATGTGTGGCGCTAGGAAACACAACCAAGCGACAGTACAGCCAGTCAAAACAACGCCAGCGAGAAAAATTCAGTCAGGATTCAAAATTCTCCGAATGGATTTCAACTCTCATGACTCTCTTGGGAGATCTGATGTATATCCCGGCGGATATACGCTCAAGGAGACGAGGAGAACCAAAGGAACTTTCGTTTATCTTAAGAGGGTAGGTATAGTAGATGAACTTTCTTTCCTGTAATGTAAGTCTGTCGAACTTACCGTTGTAAACGATTTGGCTGAAGTATCGAGGAGTATTACAAGAGAGATACCCTGGGAAATTGCGACTCTCTCGGCGGACAGGTGACTCTCGCGGGCTGACTGGAGAATCGTACTTGAAATGTGTAATATTGTGTTCAAAGGAAATAGCGCTTTCAATCAGTGGGAAAGTTCCGCTGGCGAACATTCGAGAGCGTTTTCGCTAAGAAACTATCGAACCGCAAAGCGAAACAATTTAACCATCGTTCGAATATTTTCTTCAGTGATTTAACATCAGTTTTATTTTTATATGTACAATGAAGGCAACATCGTTGTGATAATTTAAAGAATACGAATCCATAATCGGGAAATATACACCAAAACCGACAAGCGTTCAATCGTTACACGCTGGCTGACTGGGTATTATTTTATCGTGACACCTTGAATTTTGGAACATGGCTTATCCTTGTATGCTATATAATTTCACGTGATTTATGGCAGGGGCTGATTTGTTAGACTCCATGATTTTGAATATGCCCTCACAGCTAGGCACAAAGAGAACAAAAACAAAACTCGCGCTAGTTTTTCGTTATTGTTCTTGCTCCGATGATCTCATTGTATAAGTTAGGATAGCTGTATTGGTTTTCTCGCATGTTCTGTCTTCCGCTGTTTATTTTTCGGTTGCCGTGTATGATTTGTGTAGTGCGTGCCCCTCATTTTCCAAAACGAATTGTAAATTAGAGCGTCAGTTGGGGTTTCGTTGTGATCTAAAGTTTGCAATGATTAGCACTAGAAGCGAAGTTGAATTTGATTTCCATTTCACGGGTGACGACGTCCATACGTTGTTAACTCCTTTCAAAGGATAATGTGTTGATAGAGTGAGATAACTTTGGCAGATGCCTTTTCAGCTACTGGCGTAAAGTCAAATTCAATTCAAAGGAAATTATACTCGGTAAGGGATTATCCACAGACTAAGCTTTTACGATACCAAATTCATGGACTTGCTTTCGCCTTACGAATTCGTGTTTTGCAATTAAATTCTCTTCAGTGTGACGCATATATTAGTATTTAACTTCCCCATTAATGGAGGTGAAATATTTGGTTTTTTTTTTATGTGTAACAGGTGAAGATTACCAAGGGAAAAGAAACTTTAACAGCAGTTTTCGACAAAGCGATTCGAAAATGGAGGGACGAGGACGAGGACTGGCCATGGTATTCTGGTAAGTACTAACGCGGAACTCATGAATTAAAACAAAGCTCGAATTTTCTTTAGCGTTGGAATGTCCGTATTTCAATAAAAATATCATTCAAGCAGGCCCGCATGTACAGGAGAATCAGGGCTGGGAGTGTATACCTAGGAAATACAAGTGACTCGTGGGATATCCCCCCAGAAATTTATCTACATGTACGCTGAAATTTATCTATGCATTACTAATGGTTTCATGTTTTGCTTTGCAGCTAGAGCGTGGCTTCGTCCTTACCGTAAGTAGAATGAGAATTAAGCAGCAATAATGAAATATCTGCCATGAAAGAAATCAGTGAAAAAAGTAAAGAAACCAGTCATAACAGTGTTGATTAGATGAATGAATGTTTTGGAAATTCACAGTTTTTACTCGTTAAAAGTGCACAGGATTTTGACTTGTGCAAGAAATGCTGTTCTGAAAGCTTTCAGCCGTAAACAGCACAAAACCAGTGCATCTCAAATTAGATAATAGAAAATACAACTAAGAGAGTTGTATGTGGTCCTATCTTATTTCACATAATTATTTGGTTATTTCAACAGTTACGTATTCCGTCGAAATTTACACGCCAAACACCAACCTAAATGATGTGTTCAAGGTGGAAGTTATGATTAATGGAGAGGGTTACCTGAGCACTGAAAGAAAAATCGTGCTTGATGGCGCAACCAGCCCAGAAACAGACACGCAAGGGTATGTAATATATCAATTGCTGGAGACTATGTTTGATCACGTTTCCAAACATGGAGAAGGAGGTTGAAAATATGGCACACGGGGGAATATTTTTGTTACATTTCAAAGTGTTTTGAGATGTTTCAATTGTTTGGTATATTTACTCAATCGAAAATAATGTTAGGAAACACGGAGATACAAAATCGTGAACAATGCTTTTAGGCGTCAATACACCGCCACTGTGCTGTTTTCTGTGTTAATACACATCCAACTTTCATCCGAGCAGACGGGCGGACTGAGGAGGGAGGAGGGGGAGGGGAGGGGGTATTCCGATACCAGATCGTCGTACGTTTTAGCGGATATCATATTTGGTTTGATGAAGCCCAGTGTTTTTAATTGTAAAATGGGATTAAAACTGGAAACAAAAACGCCTGTAACGAAATTTCGGGAAGTAATGAGGAAAATGACTCTTAGGGTTGACAGCGAATTCCAGCCGCTTGATGCTTGAGTGGGGTAAAGGCGCAATAAACAAGCAACCTACATGTATCTAGTGGAAGTGGAAATACTCCACAGCGCTGCAAATGTTCCAGACTGGAAATGATCTCCAAATTGGACCACAAATGATCCCGCCGGAAAGCTAGGAATGGCATGGAGTTTGTTCTTCGGGTGGAGGTTTCAATTTTTAACATAAACAGAAGCAAGTCATAACTAACCATATTCTATATAGATGTA
>OFEP01000099.1_pt1 | contig 10806 bp, 6 predicted proteins | sample 1521161 | NCBI WGS metagenome assembly OFEP01 (sample SAMN04272335, study PRJEB24112) | coral metagenome | biome: Coral reef; feature: Shallow seawater; material: Coral tissue | host: Coral | place: China: South China Sea | collected 2014
CATTTATTCCACACGGTAAGGCTAGGTTTAACTATACACCAGAGGAGATATTTGGCGAATTTGAGAATATTTCAGATCTATTAATTTTACAGTAGCTGGATTCGTAGGCGATTACAGTGAAAGGATGTTTGGATTCCTCAGCTGTTGCCGTTTACAGTCGGCGATAACTCCAGGAACATTTATGTTAGAATGGTTAACAAGCACGCCCTCTCTGTTTCTCCATGGATTACTGAACATTGACATTTTCTGAAAAAAATAATAATTTAACCTCGCCCTGTTTACATGAAGTCAAAAGCACCATCAACTGCGCGAAAATGATCATTCAAACTCTTACAAAGGAACACAGCAACATTTTTCTTGGATCGCGGGGAGTCAGTTTCCTCGTTCTCAGACAAACAAACAACCGTTCAAAATTTGTCTTGAATATCAAGCTAACAACAAACGAAAATTGCCGTGGGTAAAAGCGTTTCTCTATGGTAAGTCAAATTTGGATCGGTTTTCCGAGAAATTGAAGACATCTTTCGGTGCTTGAGCTTTCTGTCCTTTATGACGGCCTCTTAGGGAGAAGAAAAGAGGAATTTGGAACCGGGCATTATTTACAACTAAAAAATCGAGAGTGGGAAAGAAAGTGAGCAAACACCCCTGATTTTGAGCTGTTTGATTTGAGATGCTCTGGTTTGTGGATTACATTTTCCTTTCGATCCCACGTTTTAAATAAGTAACACCTGAACGACATTAAAAAATGATCTCTGTTGCTTTCAATAGAGTGAATTCGTATAACCTGTTCCTTGTATGCTAATGAGGCGCATAATATTCTAATTACCAGTTTTTGTACGCACGAGATAGTTTTCACGTTGGAATGTACTGGAATAATTAAAATATTAGCCAGAGAATTCGTTGTGAGGGAAACGACCATGGAAGTGCACGAAATACGCGTGGTACTTTTGAATATTCTTGCCATTTTGCTAATGTTCGTGACTTTACAGTTACCACCGCCGGACGAAAATCATTTTCCTTTGCAGCATAGACGAATCCAGTAGCTGTGGGCTTCTTGTGTCACGTTCATGTTAATTACTTCTTCTTTTTCTTCATTATGGACTTTACTTTCTCGTAGCATCTGGGAAAGCCTTCTTGTTCCAAGATCCCAAGAAGGTTATCACTGTTGTTGAAGATCTTTCTGATTTGATCTTTTGGTTGACAGCTTTTAAAGCCTTTGAATGCTTTGATTACTTGCTTGGTGTCCACTGGAGCCAAGGCTGGCTTCTTCTGAATGAGATAGTTAACATGATTTTGTACTTGCTTCACTTTGTTCTTGCTGTGTACGAGCTTTCTCAGCACAATACGTGTGCACATTTTGTTTCTGACAGTCTTAATGTGAAGTTCCTCTCTAGTTTCAATCTCCACTGCAAACATATCTTTAATAGCACGTTTCTCTTCTTCTGTGAGAGGACTGATTTTGCTTGGCCCTGTGGCACATGATGTTGCTGATTGATTGGTGTCTTCCTCCCCAATAGCAGAGTAATGGTACTGATGGCAATGGTTGATTTGCGTCTTCTGTATCCTGTTCTTCAACAGGTATGACTTCTAAAGTATCCATCTGCTCTTTTGTTGCAGGAGTCAGCTGCTCTACATTTGAGACAAGTGCTGCTTTTTCTGCCTGTTCTTCTACAGTTGATTTAGGCGAGTCAGAAACAGGTCCACTCTGATCTTTTCCTGCAAGTTTGGAAGTCACATCTGCGATCACCTTCATTGCGTCTGAACCTGTTTCCGTAAGATCCTACCTGAGGTAGCTGTTTTTGGCAGCCCTGTCGGAGTGGCTCATGACCCTTTGCACTTTGGGTGCCTGCTCAGGGGCATGCTTGAATGTGGCTGTGGTCACCATCTTTCTGTACGCTGTGTGCGTGACGCTTCTATCCTCTCTGACTCCGCTCTTCTCCCAGAAGGCTGTCATTCGCCTGCACATCCGGCTTTCGTTGAATGGTTGGCCATTTTGCTTGACAAAAATCTTGGTTACACCTTCAGCAGCTATTCGAGGCCTAATCTTTTCCATATAGATCTTCATCAACCCCTGCAGCTCAGTGTCCATTCCTAACACAGCAGGTCCTTGCTTTGTGCTTTGCCGTGTAGGTGATGTACTTTAGCAGTTGCACAGGTGTACGAGTGAGAGACTCCAGATCAAGATTTTCTGCTGCCATAAACATTGTTGACGCTACTTCATAATCTGCACAAAGACTGTCCCATGTGACCACCATGGACTTCTTGTACACAATCATCCTATCCTGAACATCGAGATACTTTGTGGCGTCCTTATCGCCTTCGAGTGCTTTCCTTAACATGGTCTGCACTTTGGTCTCTTTTTCACCAGACCGTTGACTCTGCATTTTTCGTAATATTTCTTCCATGACTGATGTAGATACCTGATAATGTGAAGTATAGTTTGTACTAAACGCAAAACAACATTGTGACACATCACTTAAGGCCCTCAAGTTTCAAGAACGAGGTCCCACAACATTCATTTAAAAAAACAGAGGTGCAATGCATACTAAGGTATATTTGTGAGAAAATTTAGACGCTCATAACTCTGCGAGAAATTTGTCAATTGCAACAAAACTTGGCGTGCACCTAGCCTATGTCTGGGCCTATCGGACACTACAATTTGCTGGCAGAATGTTGAAATCTTTAAAAAGTTATTAAGGTGAAAAGTGTTTAAAAAAATGAACGGTAGTACTTACAGACATTCTATTGTTGGGTGAAACCAACAACCTCAACAGATAACCCTTGATGCATTCTAGTCTTCTGCTCTAACTTAAGCGAATAAAATCAAATGATAACAAGACACATAAAATCATGGAGAACATTGGATTGTGGGCTGCGAGCAACGCCATCAATCAGTTTATTCAACTACAATTGAAATATATGATTATTATCATAACCGGATCAATTAACTTCGAGTAAGCGAGCCAGGGGGGCCAGAAAAAACCTGCCTCAAAAAACCCCGTAGGGAAAACACAGGACAGGAAATCTGGGACGGGCCAGGCTCAACTTACGTCCCCCGCCAGGACTTCTAGGCTACAGTAAATTAATGGACATAATAAATACGATAAATAAGTTGCAAACTGGAACTACAATAATCATAAACTACCAAAAACCACAAATAATCGCAAACTAATGACAAGAAAAGCTCTGTCGGCTAAATAAGAATAAACTGTAAACTAGCGTTAAGTATAACCTTAGAGCAAAAGCGATTTTGAAACGCTTAAACGATCTTCCATTGTATGCTTAATGTATCTGTTCTTCGAGGAAGGACACCTCCACCCAGCATGCATATCCAATAGATCGCCCGGTATGCGCCTGCAAGCGGGGTTCGATGCTGCACCAGACCTCATACTATGCGTGCCGTATTTGGCAACGTCATCAACAAAGGGCTGGATGTACTTCTTGAATTCCTCCCTAAGAGTGGAAATAGACACGCCCTTGCTAGCGTGGAAATACTCGCCTGATTTGGACCTAACAATACGACGAACAAGTGGAAACGATGGATTGGACTGCGACAAAACCTTAATAATTCGCTCAGTAATGGAAACTGGGCACGTAGATTTCCCAGACCTGACAAGACAAGAGGTGTGACCTTCCCGATACTGGTCATTTTTTCGCTTGGCGACATAAATAGACATGTGGTCAGCCTTAATGGTCACATCTTGAAGGCAAAAACTGTTAATTTCATCAATACGAAAAAACCCATAAAAACCAACTAACAATACGAACAAAAAACGAAGAGTGGCAAGAGAATTACTTGAAACATAAAAATCAGCAATTGCCTGCACCGTATCTACGGATAAAGGCTCTTTCGGGCGAACAGGACGCGCCAATTTCCTTTTAGCGCCCTCAAGAGAAGATTTCACAAGGGGATGATTGACAGGACATACTTCTAGCCCGGCCATAGAGTGGGCCCACTTAATGCCATAAACAACAGTTTCTATGGGGGATACACCCGTATTGTTCGCAAGGCAAACGTTCGTAAGCTCTGTAATAAAAAGAGCGATGTGTAAGGGCTTTGCCGGAAGGACAGGGACACCAATCTTCGAGGACGCCCATCCGCGCCATCTCAACCAGCCTGACTTGTACCTGGTTAAAGTAGAAGGGGCCCTGGATCCCAGCTGCAAATCAAGAAGGTCTGGAACCAAGCTGCGTAGTAATGGGTCCTCCAAAGCTGCTGCATCGCTCCAAATCCCGGAAGTTAGAACATCTGAAAAACAAAAACACAAGGTGAACGAAATGAAAAGTGCAAGCTCATACAGAAGAGCAATATCGGTATCAGAAGAGGATATTCCAAAAGCGATGGTCGGCTGTGCGGCATTAATTAACTTACCCACACCTAATAAATTTGCAAACTGAAAAAACCAGGTGAAACTACTGGCCAGGGGCCACTACAGGCCAAACAAATGCCTCATCGGGCCTAAAATTGGCCAAATCAGGCCTAAAGACATGCCACATAAGGCTAAAGACACACGCCAAATCAGGCTCGAAAATGCTCCGAATAAACAAAACGTGCGCAATCAAAAAACGTGCAACGCCGGGCTCGAAAAATATGCCGCAAAGGCAAAGCAACTCACCTAAAATCTAAACGCAAAGCCAGCATCCTGAACTTTGGGCAACCACGAAAAACAGAAGGTCGAGATTTATAGATCTGCTTCTGACCGGGACCCTCCAGTAGCAGGTCGCCAACCGCAGGCAGAACAAACACTTCCGTGACAAACGAGCTAAACCGAGAAGATCCATCACGCAAGAAAGGCCAAAAATGAGCGGAGGGCCACTCGGGGATGATCAACGTCCCGCGGCCAGAGCAAGACATGAGATGACGGACGGAATCGACGATTAGACTAACTGGGGGACAAATCCAGTTGTTTTCGGAGCTCCAGTCTTGTGCCAAGGCGTCGACCCCACTACATCCGGGAGAGGCAAACTTCGAGTTAAACCGAGGGAGCTGTGCATTGTAATAGGTTGCAAAGCGGTCGAATGTATGAGGACCCCATTTAGCATCAAGGAGGCGGAAAACTGAAGGATTGACGCACCAATCGTCCTTGTCAACGAATCGGCTAAGGAGATCAGCCTTCTCATTCTGCGACCTGGGGATCCACTGTGCTTCAAGGGTGATCCCGTTTGATAAACAAAGATCAAAAATGCTCATAGCAACAGACTGGAGGTGGACTTTGGAACTGCCAACAGAAACTATTCTTGCAGCTCCTTGATTGTCGGTGAAAACCTTTACTCTCTTCTGCCGCAGCTGCTCCGCGCAGGACAACAGCACATAATAAATAGCTTTCAACTCGCGGTACGTGGAACTCTGACCGAGGTCTTCAGACGTGAACATACCGCTAGCCATTACGCCGTCCAATGAGGCCGAAAAACCGCCAAAAGCGACATCACTAGCATCAGAGAAAACAACCGTCGACGAATCAGGGGGCGGACGAAGAGAATAGCCGTTAAACGAGTCGATATTGTTGTACCAAAATCTCAACTCTTCCAAAAGAGCCGGGGAAAACCGAAGGGTGTGGTCCCACGCTGATCGTGATTCAATTGCAAGGTACATTTGTCTGGTTAGAAGACGTGAAATGGGTCCCACTGCCAAGGCTACAGAAATTATAGAACCCGCGATCCTGGCCAATTCTCGATACGAGGACGACGCATCTCCAATTGCAGAGCTTAAAAGACTCTTAAGCTTCTCCACCTTCCTTTCCGGAATATGAAAAGACATAGTAATAGTGTTAATCACCAAACCCAGCCATTCGCCTACCTGCATGGGATGCCAATGAGATTTTTCTTCATTCACAAGGAGACCTGCGGAGTTGAGCTCTTTCTTTTGGATCATGGCAGCTGCTGCGGCGGAACACTTATCCGGGTGGCTTCCGAGCCCATCGTCAAGATAGATAAAGCTATTGTGACCCATAGAGCGCCAGCGACTGACTAACGGACGCAACAGCTTGGTGAAGCAAAAACAGGCGCTACTAAGGCCGAAGGGCAATACTGTGAAGGTAAAATATCTTAGCATGCCGCTAAACGGCCAAGAAAAACCGAGATACATCTGATGCTCCAAGCAGATATCGACATGGTGATACCCTGACTTGAGGTCCCATGTAAAGAACCATTGCCCCTCCTCGAGAACTTGAGATAGGGAGCGAAGATCCTCGTACTTAAATTTAAACCTGACAAGGAAGCTGTTAACATGCCTGAGATCGATGACTAAGCGCAGCTTCTTCCCTTCAGCAACTGACAAGGGGTTAACGCAAAATGGCGGAACACTGTGCTCAACGATGCAACCGTTGGCTAAGAGCTCTGAGATGGCCTGCGTCACAAAATCGGGATGCTGAAAGGCCGATCTATTATTAGCCAAAAAACATGAGGGCGGATATTCCGCGAAAGGAAGCCTGTACCCCCGCCTGATGGTGTCGAGCACAAACTCAGGAGCGCATAAGGTGCTCTTCCAAAAGTCAATGGAGGCGCTCAAACGGCCCTTGACAGCACTGCTAGCGCTTTTAAAATTAAATTCGTCGTAACTACCCCCAAAAAAGGAAGAAAAATCGAACTCAACTGGATGCTGAAGAACGTCCTCTGAGCTTGCATCCACGTCTAGTCAAGAATGGCGCGAGTCACTCTTCGGCGCAACAGAGGACTTAGAACAGAAGGCGCTCAGATGGCCAAACTCCCCGCACTATAAGATAAACAACGCAAAATTAAAAATTAAAGTTGTGTATGCGATGGCGTTCACAACCCGAAGGATGAATACAAATTAACCACACACTTATATACCGCTATACACATAACTTAACACACAAGAGACATAACAGAACGCGTACTTAACGAGGACCACATTCCATACAGAACGTGCAGAAAGCAATTATCTGCTAAACTTCGTAACGCAGATTAGACATTTCAGTTGGTGTTAAGGTGCGTACAATCTTTTTGCAGATGAATTTCGAACTTTGCCGTTTAGCAAACAAGAAAGGGCCAGACGAAGAAGAGTTAACTAAGCTGGCTGGCTCTTTGGATGAGTTCATTTTTTGCCTTTTTGATCCTCTGAAAACAGGAGGACGGATTCGTGACGTTTTCTTGAAAGCATCGATTGATCACGTCATGGATGCTGCGATAGAGTTCAAGCAAATGAAAGTGAGTGGCTGTCATTAATTCAGTCCAAATGGTTAATTTTCCTGATTTCTCTTTTTAAAATTTTTTGTAGTCGCTGTTCTATTTGCAACGGATCTGATTTTTTTTTACTAATGTTCATGATTACTTCTCAATAAACATCAGTTTTTTCCCATTTTATCAATTATTGTAACCTTTTTTTCTTCACTGAATATATCTGTCACAAAATCAAAAATAGCATTTATTGCTGTAATACGAGGATCATACTGGTTCAGCTAAAATACGTCTAAATACCTATTGCTCACCATCACAAATCTAATGACGTGTTGAACAGGCTACTACGCCATCTGCAGGTACATGTTTGAGGTAGATTTCGGCAAAATTTTCGACAGATAACAGCTAGTTTTTCAGCTGGAAGACGTTAACAGTTAGTTGTTAGCAATGTGCTGTTATTCTGGTATTCCTAGTTTAAGTACAGGTTTTCTTTCAGTTTTTTTCTCACCCAGTTGTAAACAACCTGATGACGGAAAAATGGCATGGTGAATTAGGAGAAATGAAGAAATGTTCTTGGTTGACCATAGAGCGATGGACATGGGCGTTCTTAAACATCTGGTGTCTGTTTGATTGTGTGTTTTTTCCATTACTCTTCATTGTATTTGGCGGTTATCAATTTGTCAGCAAAAAGACGAGGATAGAAAAAGTAAGTCCGAGTCTATTCGTTTGTTATTTTGTGGTAAACCGGTGTGAAATTTCAACTTTTTATCCTAAATTATGATCATTCTGTGTGCCGATGACAGCAGTTTTATTCTCTTAATTGCAATTGCTCAGACTTACGTATTTAAGGTAGTCTTTTACATAAGCCTTATTGGCTTCCCTGGGCTTCCTTGCTTAATTTGTTCTTAATTACCATATTTATTAATGGCATGCTGTTGTAAGAGAATTCGTGTGCGTTGTGGTTACTTTTCACCGTGATTGATATAAACGAGAGGAGCGTTCGGGAAAAGCCGAGCTGTCACTGCATGAAACAATCCGGTACAAAATAGCGCTGATAAAGTAGAGCAGATCAGTACTTCAAGTGTTTTCTTTCTGAATTGAGAACTTAACTCATTATCTGAATTACAACAAGCAATCAGTGGGACTGTAGAATAAGGCGGCCAAGCAGAGGGAGGGTGTGAGTACAACAGCCTGCTTCACAATGTGACACTGGCACAGACACTGCTGCTGTTACAGTGGTCCCCTCTGAAGCAGTCTCACACCAAAAAAACGTGCCGAGTTCATATGCATAAACTCATTCGTTGCTGCGGCAACTGAAATACCTATCAGTATGGCGAGCACTAATATCAAGCGCTCACATGCACAAGAGTTCTGAACATGAAAAAGTAAATTATAAGAGAAACAAAAAGTGTTTCGAAGAAAACTCTGCAACCAAGCTCACTCTCTCTCATTCTTCTTCAGATGGCTAATTCTTTCCGACTGAGGAATCCCTTTCCCTCAGTTGCCATCGATACGGGACCAGCAATTTTTAACATTCATGCGAATTTATTACAACCGCCCTTCTTCCCCTATTAAAAGCGGGTTTAGCTTACTGGGTAGGCGTTGAACGAAAAGGAGAGAGAGAGAAATTAGAAGTTCGACTGCCCCTCTTCTTCACTTCTATCACAGATAGCCAAAGCTCTGTAGTGAGCATCATAATATCGACATACATCGTAAAAGTTCAACCCTAATTAATTGTAAGGTGAGTGGTTAATAATTAGACATGACCTTCGTTAAGACAAAAGTATTTCTCATACAATCATGTCTAAATAGTCATATCTAATTATTCGCTACTCTCAGTATATTTAATAAGGGTTGAAATCTTACAATTTATGTCGATATTATGAAGATGACATACTGAGCTTGAATTACCTGTGCTTCTCTATATTAGTTTCACCTTTTCTTCCCCTTTGAACGCTAGCCACTCAGGCTAGTACAGCGGCTTTGCGCGTTCTGTCACGCGGTCGTCACGCAATCTTTTAGCTGGTCAGCGGTGGGGATCATAATTTACACGAACTGATTCTCTCTTCTTTCGTCTTCTTTCAAATATTTGTCTATATTTGATACTTCTAGAATTTACTGCTTTCTCTTCAATTCTCTCCAGTCAGCCGCTATTAACTGATCAGCTTTCTCATGGATTACATTCTTGAACCAATAACTGAGACTGATGAGCGTAACTTCTGCTTGGAAATGATGAAACGCCTGGATATACAGCGAAGGAACGAACAGTTCTGTGATGTGATTCTAGAAGTTGGTTCCGGTGACGATCAAGCTCGTTTGAAAGCTCACAGGGTCGTGTTATGTGCAGCAAGTCCGTTCTTTTACAACGCTCTTAATAGTGACATGAAAGAAAAGAAAGAAGGAGTGATCCGACTGGAAGAGACGAGCAAAGCTGTGATGGAAGAAGTGTTGGAGTATTTGTACACGGGACATGTTGACATCAGTGAAAACAATGCCATTTTTGATCTGATAGCAGCAGCCGATTATTTTGTTATTCCAAGCTTGAAAGCCTTGTGCGGTGCAATTATATTAAAAACACTGGCCCTTTATAACTGTGTCTCGATTTATTATTTTGCCTTGAAGTATCGGTGTGAAGAACTTCAGAAAGGTGCTAAGGATTTCATTCTGGCAAACTTTGTTGCTGTGGCTGAAACTGAGGACTTTCTGAATTTGAGCAGCAAACAAGTTGAGGAGTGGATCTCAAGTGATGAAATCATCATAGAAGGAGAGGAGGAAGTTTTTGAAGTTGTAGTGAGGTGGATGGAAAGAAATGAGGGTCAGAAACAATACTTTTACGAGTTGTTTCGTCACATTCGCTGTATTTATTTGCCATATGTGTACCTTTTAAATGTTGCTCTTCATGATCCGCTGGTAAAGAATAATCTTGATTGCTCAAATTGTGCACAAGATGCTATGAAAAAGGTGTTTGGTGGAGGAGAAGAATGTTATTTTGCTCAGTCACCAAGGAACTGCCTGAAAACTCATGAAAATGCTATTGTTGCCTGTGGAAAAAACAGCACACTCTGCTACATACCGTTAGTAGGCAAGTGGTACAGATTGTCACGTATGCTATTCACAAGGTACTTTTTTAGTCAGGCCATCAGTGTGTGTCAGGGGAAGTTGTTCTTTATCGGAGGTACATATGACAGTGATACATCTGGCTGTCCTGCGGAACGTTATGATCCATCAATAAACACTTGGTCTCCCCTGGAATCTTTCAAGCAAAGAGTCAAGTTTTGTACTGTTGTGACATTTCAGACCTTGCTATATGTCATTGGCGGCATGGAGCAGACAGAAAACAAACGCTTGAGCGCAGTGCAGAGATACAATCCTGATACCAACTTGTGGCAAGAGGTGTCCTGCCTATGTACTCCCAGATCAAGTGTTTGTGCAGTAGCTACTGGAAGTCACTTGTATGCTATTGGAGGAAGATCAGATGTTGGACCTGTCAACATTGTTGAAAGATTTGATCCAAAGGAAAAGGTATGGTGTATGGTTGCCCCAACTCTAGAACACCGAGTACCTGCTTGTGGTGTAGCTCTCAATGAAAATGTGTTTGTGTTTGGTGGCCTCATGATTGAAAATTACTCACACTCAAGCTTCAGTGAGATGTACAATCCAGAATCCAGTAAC
>OFEP01000100.1_pt1 | contig 10801 bp, 4 predicted proteins | sample 1521161 | NCBI WGS metagenome assembly OFEP01 (sample SAMN04272335, study PRJEB24112) | coral metagenome | biome: Coral reef; feature: Shallow seawater; material: Coral tissue | host: Coral | place: China: South China Sea | collected 2014
TGACATGAGATCTTGCTAGCCTTTGTTCATTCAAAGTGTGAATTTGACACCTTGCATACAGTTGTGATTAGACATATTGAGTGACAATTACTTGTATTTTCAATAATTTTGTTGCACTTAACAGAACATGTTCATAGTTTCTTCATGCAGGCGATCTTCTTCTTATCGTTGTGTTAATTCTCTTGTTTGGCATGCTGCTAAATGGTTTCTTAATGAGGTCTGAGATCTGTATTGAAATGTTATTAACCAAGTGCGAGGATCATACCAGGATAAAATTAGCTTGTGATCTTGACCATGTACTTTAGGGGCAGCAAGGTCAGTACATATACAGAAGCTGATATTATCCTGCTGTAGCATTGCTCTGACCAAGCGTAGTTATCAAGATGTTTATTATATGATTAAAAGATTTCAGGGAGCAATCCCATTGAATCGTAGACTGGAAAGACATGCAAATTTTAAGCCAGCAATTCTGATAGAGTTAGCCAACTTTGTACCTATTTCAGAAAATGATGGAAAAGAAGGGAAACAAAATTTTGGAGTGGTCCTGGAGAAATCTGATCGGTCGATTTTAATTCTTTACCCTCTGAACTAATTTAGTATCATGTGTTTTTCCATTTGATTTTTATCCATGCACATACATGTAGCATCAGATAGATTCACGAATTATTAGGGTCCATATATCTCAGTAGAGACTAAGAAGACACTTGGTTAACCCTTCAAGCCCTAAGGGGTCTCCCTTTGACGAGTAAAATCGTCTGGTATTAGGCAGAGTAAAATATATAAGTCACTCTTAGCGAGTAAAGGGTTAATAAAATAAAAAGACATGAGCTTGCAAGCATGCTCTGAAATTTGTCATCCTGTTCAACTCTATTAAGATACAGAACTAGAAATGTGGGCTGTTGATGTGATTATTGCACAATCAAGGAAAATTTGGATTTTGATAAGTGTAATGAAGCTGAGAACCGATTTTCTTGCAGCTGTATGTTCTTGTCAATGTCTGTATGAGTAGAAAACATGTTTATTTCATACTTGCTGAGACTTTGGATAGAATCGATCATATGAAAAACTCGTATGGGAATTTCTTCATCCATTAACAATCAGGAAACAACTTTCTCAAAATGAATCAGTCAGTTTGCAATGTATTCATCTTGTTGTTGGAACCTCTTTAATCTTCATTGACAGTGTTTTGTAGAGTTTTCACTAGTTTACTCCAGTTTTCTCACAAATTAGGTATAAGCCACAGACAATAGTAAAAAGTTTGAACAGGTTTATCGCTTTAAATATACCCATTAAAAGGTACATCTAGGAACTGCAGAGCAAAAAGGTTAGCTTGCTTGGCTTAAGCGAATTCCTCAAACAGAAGGAAGAGGTAAGAAAAGTTTTAAAGAAGGCAAATATGCGGTAAGCATTGTCAACAACAAAGCATTTTACCAAGCAAGTAAATGTCTGGAAGCTAAAAAAACCAAGGCAAGGGAAACAAATCAAACATAGCTGAAGCGTTGACTGGTGACAAGGTAAACATTCTGTATGAAAAATATTTAAACCAGGTGTTAGAAAAATCCACAAAGTGCTTGACATCAGATGGAATGAAAACATAACTTGACATTTGCTCTACCAAATGAATGGTGAAAATCTCTTTGAGGGTAAAAATCTCAGCAAGTATAAAATAAACAAATCACAGCTTGGAAAGTGCTTTGTACGGTATTTATTCACTTGTTGTTTTTGTATCAGAAACCTTTTGTGTAAATACTGTACACTTTCCATGAAGTAATCTATATTTTCATTCCCAGCTCAGGTGAAGTACTTCTCTTAGGCTTGTGTTGCTGCAGCATTTTTCGTTCTCCCAGACTTCTATTTAATATGTGTCTACAACTTGCCAACAACATGAAAATAATTATATCTTTTTTTACAATGTCGTTCTAGAAAAGAAATAATATTTTTAAATGTATTTAGCAGTAAATATTAAGTCTTCCTATCCTACATTTTCATGCAGTTGATGTAAAACTGTGTATTCTAAACAATTATTGGATGAGGTTTTTGGTTGTCATTTGAAGGTGGAGGCTCAGTGATAACCCTTACCAATTCCTTGATTATTTTGGATATCACAAAAACTGGATCTAATAATTGTTTTATTATACATTGAACAAAAAAAATTGAAGTCATGTTTTTGCTTCTTCACTGACGGCAAGCAAGAGAAAGCGCGCAAACTTGACACGATTACATTTAGAAATAATGCACCGCAGTCATACACGACATGATTACCTGTGACCTTGAGTGTTCGTGAATCGATCAAGCGTCAAAGCAAATACCATTCAGACCAAAAACTAATAACTTAGTGAAGCCTTGGAGCCAAGGCTGGCTCATAGCTGCCGGAGCTTATCCCGGTTTCTGTAGCATTTAGGCCTGAAATTGACGTTTTTGAGCTTATGCAGTGTGTGAAATTAATCTTTTGCTCGTTTTTAGTGAAATCAACATGCTTGCTGTCACGCCTTAATGTGAAATCAGCATTTTAACCTATTTAGGCCCGAAATCAACATTTTTGAGCTAACTGTCTGCGTGAAATGAACAATTTGCTCATTTTTTAATTAAAACAGACATCCTTGCTGTCACACCCTAATGTGAAATCGCATAAAGTTAACGTTTGGCTGTAATTTGAGTGAAATTAACATCTTTGCAGTTGGAGGATAACATGAAATCTGGGTTTTAATGATTTTAACCTGAAATCAACACTTTAAATGTTACTCGTTGCAAAAGATTTTAAGTGAAATTTCTGTCTTTGCGGTTACGTGCTGACATGACAACAAATACAGGTTTTTCGCATACGTAATATTTCAAAAGCGAAGCAAACTTCAGCAAGAAAACATAAAGACAATGTTTAAGGCACCTAAACAAAACCGCATGCGAAATTTGGAGTGTTTTTGACAAAGTTCACTCTTGAGTAAAATACCTTATGCCTTCAATTATGGTTACATTGTAGATGAGGTCTCAAGGTGGAATATTTTTCATGGTAGACTGAGGCAAACAATATTATCGTAAACTTGATTTGGCACACAACATTCTCTGGTTTATTGTACATTATTTATGGTAATTTACTTTGTGAGGAGCAAAACTGCGGGTGTCTACAAAATGAAGACCTAAGACCTAAGACCTAAGACCCAAAAACGAAGACTAGTTTCTTTTACAGGCCTATCAAACCAGAGCCAGTCAAGCCGGGTCAACACTTTTCCCCTGACGCGGAATTAAGCCAGCTCAAACTACAAACGAAGACCCTTGCTTAAATGCTTTGTTCGTTGTCAACTGACGTGAAATCAATGGGGTCGTCGTTTTGTAGATTAAGCCGGCTCAAACTACAAAACAAGACTGAGACACACAATGCGACAAATCACTGCGACACGTCGCCGTGACAGGTTGCTGCAACAAACCGCCTCGTGTGACATGAGAAATAAGGCCGGCTCGAACTACAAAACGAAGATCCTCGCTTAAATGCTTTGTTAGATGTTAACTGACATGAAATGGGTTTCTGTACAATGTCGACAGTTTTTATCGGCTAATCCCCAATAGACCCCACTTCTTAATGGTAATTTGAAAACAATAACTTGAAAAGTAGAATAAGATAATGTAAACTTGCCCACCTCCGGGTACGGTATGAACGCAAAACCATCGGACGCCTTCATTTTCAAAAGGAAGACCCTCTTTAAAATGAAGAAAATCGAATGGTGTTTTATTTGGAAATCGGAGGAAAATGTACAAACAGAAGGAATTTCTGCAATTCTCAATACAATTTACAAACTGGTAATATCTTCATATTCATATCTGAATTGCATTAACAAAGATCAAATTGGGAACTAATTAAATGAAATAATTAGCTAACTCCTTTTCTATCCCTTTTATTACATCTGCATTGAAATGCAGGCATGCTTGTTTTTTAAAATAGGGCATGACCTGGAGTATTTTGCGTATATATGATTTTTAAAACGTAACTTTGAACTGGAACAAATTAAAAAAAAAATTGAAAGATAGTGAGATAACTCGAAAAACTATGAAATATATATAGAGATCGGTTTCCTTTCCTTTCATTTCATGGTATGTATTGAAAAAATCTATTGATATTTGACAACAGGAACAAAGCGAATGCTTATAACGTAAAAACGTAATTCCAACAAAGTGTGAAGATTAAAATTCAGTTTTTCTACGTTCTAGCGTTTATGCTTAGCTTCAAAACCTCTCTTCATATTAACCGCGAACTCGTGGTTATTATTCAGTACCTGTAGAAGGAAGTAATTCAGTTACATGTCAACACTACGCCAATATTAAAGGATTTGTAATCGTGCCGTCACAGCAACAGCACCGATAAAAACTTCCAAAAAAGTGACTCCCTTATTTCTAATTGTAAGCCGTCAAGTTTGAGCATCCTCATCTGACTGTTTCAAACTGATGAAGCGGTGCATCTAGATAAGGAATCCAAATAACAGTGCCACTTTCTCCATCTTAAAAAGACACTAGGTAACTGAACTCTGAAATATGCCCGCATTATGTGGGGGCTGAATTTAGAGTCAAAGAGACTTGCATATGCATGGCATACTCAAATCCACGCAAGAGCAAGACTGTTAACGAAGGACAAGCTTGGTAACTGAACAAGAACTAATGCCAGTTGCATTAAGAGAAAAAAGATTACCCGGTAAATGTTTACTATCGATAGTGTGCGGGTGTTTAGCAAATAGGTAAATAGAAATGATGCGATTATCATCGTGCAAAAGTTGGCAACTGTGATTATGCTTGGTGGTTAGCTTTTAACGATTATGAGAATGTACAAACAAATTAACCATGAATCTCTCTTCGCTTTCCTGAGCTTGAATCCCTTACATTTTAAGTTGGAAAGTGCAACTTCAGGGACGGGTCATGGATGAAGTAAAAAGTTAATCAAAGGTCAGTCCAAACTCATTGGTGAGATATGTTTTGTGTGAATCGCGAAGACTTTTCTTTACGTCACTTGGGATGTGAATATACTCTAACGAGAAGTATGGAAAACGATTAGTCAGGCATTTCTTTGAGGCATGATAATACCTGACGGTCTCCCACTGGGAAGGCTTGCAATTAGACCAATCTCCCTTGATGGGATACATCCATCGTTCTTTGTGGGAGAAGATTACATCAAAAGGAATGACTTTTTTCCGGTGGCAAAAGTCCAGATGGCACGATTTGCACCTGGTTGCACCTTCCGAGAGGAACATCAATTCAAACAAATTTTCATTATGATAAATCTCGGAGTACAAAGGGGTGTTGGATGTTTCCGCGGAAACACTCGAGCTTAGTTGTGCCATACCCCTCGCTGGTCGATAGGCGTACTTGTTCTTGCCTCCTTTCTTCCCTGCTGCCTCTTTGTGAACGTCGTGTTCGGCAAGAGCTGTTCTTTTGCGATTTTTCTTTGATTTCTTTCTGATGAAATCTAGATGGGCTGCGAGAATCAACTTAAAAGCGGCTACTGCTAGAGAGCGTTTGCAGATGTTGTCGTACTTGTACCGTCCACATACACACGTTGCATGATCACTGTAAACAGAGACCTGCACAGTTCCATGTTTAGACCCTGCGCTTGCAACCTCAAATTGAAGAACTCCCTCGGTTTGCAGACTTGCTTTTCTCTGGATGGCACTGGGGTGGTTAAGAAGATGTAGAACTTCCTTTTTTAATGCACTTGCGTTTTCTTCAGAATAGCCATGACCACTGATCAGGTCCGTGACGATGTCCTCTTCTAAGGGCCTGAATTCCGTGGTATCAATATTGGCAGATTCTACTACCGGCCATGGTACATCTTTTTGCTTGAATACATCTGCTACGGAAAGCTTTTGTACTCCAAGGACGTACTTCTCCCTCATCTTTGGCGTCCACTCAAACCGCACATCCGCTGGCACTTGCAAGTAACTGACATGATCAGCTAAGATGTAAACATCACTCAGCCCAGGGATCGCAGAGTGTAGCTCTTCCATCTGGTTTGCATGGACAACCTTGAAAACATTCTGTGTAAACTGAGTCTTGTTAAGCTGAGAAATACAAGGATTTTCTTTGAGAAAAGTTTCTTTGGCAGATCTCATGATGTTGTTAATGGACTCTGAATTATTAGTGTAACAACGTACTGGTTTGCCATCATCTCCTACAGCCATTCCAGCTTCCTCTCAAATATTTGCTACCATGTGACAAGACATCATTTCAAAACGGTCGTTGAGATAGGACCAAAAGTTGGGTTTGAAGGTGTCGTCTTTTCTCTTGAGAACTTCCCTCTCTCTCCTTTCAATTTCTGGCTTTGCTCCGTCTAGGCGTTTCCGCAAATCCTCTCGATCAACAGCATCTAGTATGCCGTGCTCTTTACCTGGAACTCCAAAGACCTTTTGCAGAAAGAAACGCTGTTCTTTCGCTTCGCCAATTCCGATTGTTCTTAGCTTTTCTTTACAGTTGCTTTCAAAGTGCTTAAAGCAACGTAGGCTCCTTGCATTCTTCAGTTGTCTTCAAAGGCTCTACAAAGGGTTTCCTCGCCATCAGTAATAAAGCCTTTCACCTTTGACAGCCCCTTGCATTTTCCAGCACATGTGGCTGCCAGAGCTCTGTAGGTGTCGTAGGTCTTCTTATGATGAATTATTGTGGGACCTAAAAAGACGGGGCTTTCATTTGTCCTTTTAGACTAGAGTAGATGTTTGTAAACAACAGCAGTAACCTCAAATTGTCCCATTTTGAATGTTGGGTCAACACAAAACGGATAACAAAGTAAATCTGATGTAGTGTATTTCGACAAGTCAGAGAACATAGTGGCAGTACCAAGTACCCATCGATCTTCAGGATAGTCGGAGTGGTGAAGAATCATTTCGTCTTTGTCCCATGCGTACTTTAAAAGTTCTTCAACGTCATCTTCACTGGCAGAACTGCTTATCCTGGATTTAGCGTTATAAATCTGCTGTTTTCCGCGTGGCAGTTCAGACACATTTGAAGCACCAAAAGCTCCACCAGCCTTTTTCCTCAGGTCACCGTAAACCCCGTGTGATCCCCTCTTGGTTACATTATCTCTTATTGACGCAAGCGTGCTCTTCTTGAGTGGGTAAAATGGCTTAGGGTTTGTGGATCGGCTGTTACCGTGCTTCTGTATCTGCAGATCTTTGACTCCCCTTCACCGTTGCTTACGTGGTATTGAAGTAGACAAACGTTGTTAACTACGTTTCCTTTAAAGTCGTTGAACAGAAAAATTGAACGCGCCAAAGCTGGTGCAGCTTTGTTCGTCTTCGAATTCTGAACCAAATGAAAAGCGTCCTTGGAAGGTAGTGGGGCTTTTTTCTTCTTTAGCAGGGACCACAGACCATTACGGCATTCAATCATCCACACCGCACAACGCAGGATGCCGCTGTACACGCCATTCATGTCGGCTTTTACATCTTCCCAGTTGTCAAACCACTTTAGATCGATTATGAAGGAGGCATTTTCTCTAACCCTTAAAGGTTGGCGGGTGCATTTAGAGGACACCAGGCTGTGTTTGGTTATGATCTCTATAGCTTGATCGACTGTGTACCTCTCTGGCCGTCCTTTTTCGAACAACGGTATTTTTTCGTCATCTTTCCAGCATTCCTGGGTCTGGAAATAAATAGCAATTCGCATAATTACATAAGGCTGCTATATCATGCCAGATTATGATCACAGTTTTTTTCACACCAAACTAAAACAACATTCAAAACAAAATAAGGACTGTACAGTTAAAATGTATTGAAGAATATAGTGAAAGCCAGGAATGCGGATGTGACGAGAATGTGACGTCATATAACGTCATTACCACCCTAAAATTGTCTTATCTTGTTGAGTAACCGAAGGGGCTATCTATTCAATTTAAATATCTTCCACTGTGTCTCCAGAGAACACAAACCTAAGGAGGACAGGGGGGGGGAAATTCCATCGCCCCATTGTACCACGTTGGGCGTTTTACTTTGCTTGTATGTCCGAGGGTTAAGCCAAAATTCAAGAGGGAAAATTTGTCAAATTTCATTCACCTTATATGAAGTACATGTCAAAATATCGTCGTCGTTTTCAGAATCATCGTCTGAATGAGACGAGTTTACCATAACCACATCATCGTACTGATGCTAAGACAAAGAAACAAAAAAATTACTCAATAAAGATACGAACAAGATATCATCTGACTGACACAAGTCCACCATAACCACATCGCATATTGGTTCTAAGCGCAGTGCAAAGACATTAGTTTTATTTTAAGCCTTTGTCTATGTGCCATATTTCTGTCTCTCTTTCTAGCCTGTCTATCCCTGTCCTTCATCTTTAATTTACTCACCTCTTCGCCGCGTGAAGGTCTTTGATCTTCGCCTTTTTCCTGTTCTCCGTCTCTGTGAACCCCACCACCTCTTTCTCGCTGTTTGGTTGGCTGAAATAGAATTTAAAAAATTGAATTTGACCAAAATAATTTTCCAACAATATTACTTACTCATCCTACGTGCACTTGGTAGGTGTAATCATCTAACAGGAGAATTGGCCTTGAAGATGCTTTGGAAATGGCAAATAGGTTTGCTCTCTCTGGATGTGTTGTGAGTTTCAAGAGCCACTTCATATCTCTTCCTGTTTATTGTCAGTAATGTTCAAAATCATCGAGGCCTGCCTTATTGTTATCTGAATGACACAAATCCACCCTAACCACGTCGAGTATTGGTTCTAACGCAATGCAAAGACATAAGTTCTATTTGAAGGATTTGTCTGTCGAGCATATTTCTGTTTGTCTGTCTGTCTTTCTGTCTGTTTACCCCTTTCCTTCCATCTTTAGTTTACTCACCTCTTCGCCGTGTGAAGGTCTTTGATCTTGGCCTTTTTCAGTTTCTCCTTTTCTGTGAACCCCACCACCTCTTTCTCGCTGTTTGGTTGGCTGAAAGAGAATTTAAAAAATTGAATTTGACCAAAATAATTTTCCAACTATTTTACCTACTCGTCCTTCGAGCACTTGGTAGGTATGATTACTTAACAGGAGAATTGACCTAGGTTTGAAATAGGTTTGCTCTCTCTGTATGTGTTGTGTGTTATGAGCTACTTCATATCTCTTCCCGTTTATTGTCAGTAATGTTCAAAATCATCGGGGCGTGCCTTATTGTTATCTGAATGACACAAATCCACCCTAACCACATCGAATACTTGTTCTAAATGCAATGCAAAGACAGTTCTATTTTAAGCATTTGTCTGTCTTAGCATATTTCTGTTTGTCTGTTTGTCTTTCTGTCTGTCTAACCCTCTGCTTTCATTTTTGGTCTACTCACCTCATCGCCACGTGAAGGTCTTTGACCTTGGCCTTTTCCGGTTTCTCCGTGTCTGTTAATCCCACCACCTCTTTCTCGCTGTTTGTTTAAAAAAATTGAGTTTGAGCAAAATAAATTTCCAACAATTTTATATAACCTACTCGTCCTACATCATGCTTGGTAGGTATAATCATCTAACAGGAGAATTGGCCTTGCAGGTGCTTTGGAAATCCCAAAGAAGTTTGCTCTCTCTGGATGTGTTGTGAGTTATCATGAGCTACTTTATATCTCTTCCGGTTTATTGTCAGTTATGTTCAAAACGAGGTTTAACATTTACTTAGGCATAGCAAAGGTCTGGGAGGGGTTGAGCTTTGACAACTTCTGTTGGTTTTAAAACTATGGCAACCTTGATCTTCAACTCGTACTGGTTTTAGTTGTCACTGGAATAAAAATACTGGCACAAACTCCCCAAACCAATCACTTCAAAACCCAATTATCTTCATGGCCTGGCGAGTTAATAAATAAATGAAACTACGTTATTATTTAAAGGATAGAAACAAGATAGTAGAGGCAATCTCGAAAGCACTTGAAAGACATGTTTTCTCATCGCTGTAAAGTCTTACTTTTGCATGCTACCTCTTTACATGCTGAAACATATTTCCTACCCTTTGTTCCTGGTATGCATAATGGCCAGTAGTGTCCACTTCTTGTGCACCTGTCTTGAGGAAACTTAACAAACAGAATAAACATTAGAAATTTTGGCTGACCAAGGCCCCTCGAGGGGAGGGGGAAGGGGAGAGGGTGGCGCTTAAGAAAACAGCTTGTGACTATTATTTAAATACTTACTTGTCTACTTCGCTGTCTGAGTCTGGGCCAGCGTCTTCGACGGAAGCATCCTTTGGTTCATTCTCAGTACCACTGCCAAAAAGTGTCAAATAAATAAATTGATAATAAGTAATAATAATAATAATCTTCCTCATCATCATTAGCATCATCATCATCATAATAAAACAACAAATAAAGAAAGAACATAGAGATGTGGGAATCTCAAGAAAATGTGAAGTTGGTGATTTCATTCTTTACTTAAATTGATGTCAGCTTTTTATGCGTCTGTCCTCGTATTGATGATAAATTGCGTCATAACATTGTCAAAGTGGCCGTGGAACCACAAGCTGCATTGTTTTTTACAATAACAAGACCCCAAAATGGTCAAATGCCGGAAATAAATGAAAAGGAAAAGACCCCGTAAACTGGCCGTAAACAAAGATAAGTGAAAAATGACGCGCACAATGTCGATAGCTTTTCTCGTTTTTTCATCGGCTACATAAAAAGGTCCGTAAATTAAAATCTCATTTTTAGTGCAGGGTGCACTATTGGGATGGTTTGGGGGTTGACGCCGCTAAAGCACTATGGCAATAAGGCACTATGTAATTAAGACAATAAGGTGTAAACTTTAATGTTTGTTTAATTAATTAATTTCAATTAATTAGCCTTGTTTTGAGCGGGTGGGGTAGGTACCTTTGATTGCTACGTAA
>OFEP01000101.1_pt1:0-2500 | contig 10788 bp, 3 predicted proteins | sample 1521161 | NCBI WGS metagenome assembly OFEP01 (sample SAMN04272335, study PRJEB24112) | coral metagenome | biome: Coral reef; feature: Shallow seawater; material: Coral tissue | host: Coral | place: China: South China Sea | collected 2014
TACGAATGCGCAGCTCGTAACAGCATTGGCGCGGCCTCTGCACAGATGACACTCACAGTTCAAAGTAAGATTCGTACTCATAAAGTATTAATCCTTTGGCACTACGAATTTTCTAGTTGTCTGGCGTAAGTTCACAAACGTTTGTTCTGAAAAACTCACGCAACTGCTTCAGATCGAATTGGACTGGCAATTAAAAGGTATTGTCACTCTAACAAATACGATGTTCTAGACAAAGTTCAGTACTGTGGAAGTTTTCATTTCGATACAATGCTGTCTTTTGGAATTTGTCGCAACAGGGTATAGGCAAATCACCTGAAAAGTCACCTTGTTGGTCCAATACACGTTCGTGCTAAGTGCCGTAATTTTCGTAGTATTTCTTTTCATCTTATTATTGTAAACAACAAGTTGTAGTTGTTGATTTGTCGCCGATACCCCTCCCACAATGACGTAAGAAACAGGCTGCCTAATGGATCAACTAATCGATATTTTCGTTTTGTAGTCCCTAGAGACGAAAATAGGATTGGCATTGACATAATCAATAAAACGGTTGTTCAAGCCAAAGAAAATGTGGATAGAGCTCTGAACGCCAGCATCAAGAAGCTGTTTGCCTCTTCGCAGCCAAGGAAACCCAGCGATCTCCTTGCTCTCTTCCGCTTTCCGTCGCCCGCCGCGCAGCAAATCGCCCGAGCCGCGGAAATCTTCGAACGGACAATCCAGCTGGTTCATGAACACGTGAAGGAAATGGACAGGGTGAATGTTAGTAACGACAAATACAACTTCTTTCATCTTCTGTCTCCTGCACACGTGGATGTGATTGCCAACTTGTCGGGCTGCAGCGCTCACCGCCGAATCAACAACTGCTCTGACATGTGCTTCCACCACAAGTACCGCACGTTCGACGGCACGTGCAACAATCTGCAGCATTCCATGTGGGGCGCGTCTTTGACTCCTTTTAAGCGCCTGCTGAGCCCCGTGTACGAGAACGGTTATAACACACCCGTTGGCTGGCAGGACACGGAGGGAAGGCCAAGCGCGCGCCTTGTGTCAACAGAGTTGATATCATCCAATGAGGTGACCGACGATGCACAGTATACGCACATGTTGATGCAGTGGGGACAGTTCTTGGATCACGACATCGACTTCATTGTCAGCAGTCTAAGTACGTTGAGATTTAGCGACGGTCTGGATTGCACGAAGCAGTACAACGTTTGTGATAATCAGCCGCCGTGCTTCCCTATTCCAATCCCAGCTAACGATCCCCGCATTAAGGGACACGGGTGCATGCAGTTTACTCGCTCAAGCGCGGTCTGCGGTACCGGTACGACCTCTGTATTTTTCAGCGCGGTGACCCCGCGCGAGCAGATGAACCAAATCACTTCCTACATTGATGCGTCTGTCGTCTACGGTTCATCAGAAGAGGAGATCATGAATCTGCGAGATTTGGAAAGCAAAGGATTGCTCAAATCAAACCCCAACATCGGCAAAGGGAAGCCATTGCTTCCTTTCAATAGGGATACACCCATCGAATGTCTCCAACCAGACGACAGTCCTGTCCCTTGTTTTCTTGCAGGAGATTTCCGCGCCAACGAGCAGCTTGGCCTTCTGTCGATGCACACAATATGGATGCGCGAACATAACCGAATTGCTCAGGAGCTAGGAGGTATGAATCCTCATTGGGACGGAGACAAAGTGTACCACGAGGCACGTAAAATAGTAGGGGCCGAGATGCAACATATCACATACACTGAATGGCTCCCTAAGATTCTTGGCCCTAGAGGAATGGCCCTTGTGGGGACCTATAGTGGCTACGAACCGAATATCGATGCAGGGATTGTGAACGCATTTGCCACAGCGGCTTTCAGATTCGGTCACGGACTCATCAATCCGATTATTTTCCGTCTTAACTCTTCGTTCCAACCAATCGAACAAGGTAACATTCCTCTTCACAAAGCGTTCTTCTCGCCTTATCGGCTGGTCACCGAGGGTGGGGTGGACCCAATTCTACGTGGGCTCTTTGGTAGGGCCGCCAAGAGTCGCGATGACAAGCACCAACTTATTAACTCGGAGCTCACAGAGAGGCTCTTCGAAATGGCTCATGAAATAGCCCTGGATCTTGGTGCCCTCAATATTCAGAGAGGAAGGGACCATGCTTTGCCAGGTTAGTTACAGATTTTTTTTTAATTTCACAAGACAGCCAAGTTTCTGTTCCACGAATGCAAAGTTGTGGCGCACGCTTTATCATTACTGACGCGACTATCAAGCGCTGATGCTTGAGATTATGCCCATGCCGCACATAAACCACTGCTAATGAACGGACAGCTACTCTTGTCCCGATTTATCCTGGTCATGGCAGGTGAGACTACCATCCATCATGTATTCCAAGCCAACGGCTAATCCAATAATTGGTCCATATTCTCCAATAATTCTTCATCGTAATCCAATGTTAGTCCAATATAACTGTGTATTTTGTCAATCAAATAGCGCTTGAGAACCATGACTT
>OFEP01000102.1_pt1 | contig 10781 bp, 4 predicted proteins | sample 1521161 | NCBI WGS metagenome assembly OFEP01 (sample SAMN04272335, study PRJEB24112) | coral metagenome | biome: Coral reef; feature: Shallow seawater; material: Coral tissue | host: Coral | place: China: South China Sea | collected 2014
TCTACTAATCAACTACATTAAAGATTGAAAGAAATCTCTGATGGTTTGATGCGTTCGCCTTTTGCACCACTCGTATTCATTAGTTCATTAAGGCTGCATAGTCAATTCGAAGTATCTTTGAGGACAGAACAGGATTGGAACTGAATAAGGAATTTACCGCTATGAACATGACGAAGAGTAAAAAATAACTTTTGATATGAGGAATTCTAAATCTCTATAACAATCTTCATTTTCCAACATTTTTAACGAAGTCATTTGTATCTTCTTTTTAAAAGTAGCTTGTAAAGGGCCTTTGTTAATGGTCTTAATGATACTGATGAAAACTTAGCCTCTGTGCAACATACCCAATTCAAGAAAACCTATTTTGTCAAACTACGAAAACGCCGGTTCTTTATACACGCGCCTGCCTCGTTCCTAGGCGTCTGCATGGGTTTCGTCATGCGTTACCTGCTTCGTTCCCAGGCGCCGCTGACCCGCTGCATGTTGTCGTTAACTGGCAACGCGGTGCTTGATGGTTACGCGTGCAAGAGGCCCACAACTCCACGTACATTGCATTCAAAGTAGGAGGCAACTTAAATATTTCTGCCAATGAGGTGCTGTTGGGAAGTTTTAGGAGCGATTTAGGAAATGAAACCCACTTTTTGTAAATAGTAAGAAAATGCGCTAATATTCTCGGGATGTTTTACACACGTACAACCGTTCTCTTATCAGAATATCCAGACACAGCTGCAGCTGCAATCGCATAAGCTAAGGCTCTTATTAAATGCCATGTTATGGGGAAATTGGCATTTCTTTATTAACAGGACTGAGGTAATATTCCCAGAAAAACACAAAGAAAACACCCTTTCCGGATAGAACAACTCACTTCCCAATTTTGCGTCAAAATATTTCCTTTTAGCACCTAACAAATAAACACATTACTCTAAAGACGTTGAAATTAGCACTCTATATTAGGGAACCCTTTGTGTGTTATCATGAAGCCATTTTTATCATGGTATAAAACGGCAATAAAATGATTTCCATCCAGACATTTGTTTATTACAGGATCAAAGTCATATGGTGTTGCATCACCCTCTAACTAGAAAAAAAATGAAAATACATCTTTCTTATTTATGATAACTCCTTTTGATAACAACATGAAAACACTGGGGTGGTGAGATAAGCCACTCTTGCATAATTTACATTCATCAGTGAATTTTATTCCGTAATGGAAACTGTCAGTGTTCAAATTTTGTCTTCTTTTCCCTATAATTCAGTGTAACTAAGAATTCATTTTTGAAACTTTCGCTTAAACTGAATGTTTCGAGAACTGAATCAATTCGAAAGTCAATGCTTACGCCCGTCGCAAAGAATAACCGATAGGGAGAGTTGCGGAGAGATAATACACAACATCAACATGACACAACGCAGAAAAAATTCTAAAGCTACCTAAAGCTTTACATGTAGGATGGGAACAGAGATCGGAACAACAAAGAAATGAGCCAGGAATCGAACCCGGGTTTCCTGGTTATCGGTCAGATGCATGCATTTTCTGCAGTTGGCCGGATCGCGTCACTTTGAGAAGTTGATCAGCAATTGATTTTTCCCCTCGAATATGAAATATAACTGCATAGGATGAGAAGGGAAATAATAGCAACTAACTGTATACAATTAAAGCTATACTTTGTATATATATTACTACTCACACCTTTTAATTAACTATTAAAAAGACGGTCCTCGCTTTCTATGAGGAAGAAGATCGATCATCAGCCGCTGCTTGAGAAAGGAGTCACGCCCCTCTCCCGATCGAGTCAGAGAGGAACGTGGACTCGACACGTGAGTGCAGCGAAATCCAAATATACTTTATTCTCCAGGTGAAAACTACTTTTTAAAGCTGAAACCACTTCCATTCACTTCTCAGTGAGTCCATAACTGGATCTCCTCGCGAAACCCTCCTTGCGAATTGGATCGGCATGAGACCCAGACTCCCAGAGGGCGTTGGAGACGTTGTCTAAACCAGGTATACTGTAGGGGGAGGACAGGGGGAGGAAGAGATGAATATCTATACATTTTTGCCCGTTTTTCTCGTCTTTCGTCGTGCAAATTAGTCTCATTAGGTCATCAGTATATCGGTGTATCCTCTTTTCTATTGATGTTGCGTGTGTTCTGTGAATCAATAAAAAAAATCAGGAGCCGACATCGCTTATTAGCTGGCTGTTCTTGGAGACTGTTATTACTAAGCATTGCTGAGTCTGTCGTTTATGTGTACATATTTTGGCTAATCAGATCTCTTGTAGATCCTACGTTGGCAGCAGGTATCATGCCGGCGGTCTCTTGCAGTTTCTGATAACTAGAAGCGTTTTACTCATACATTGAATGCATGCGTAGACTGGTCAAAATCGGAGAATAAGTCTTGTACCCGGGCATAAGCACTGTTGCCCAGGGCATTGGCCGGGCGCCGTCACCGACACCTGGACACCTGCGCAATATTGTAGTGTTGTGTTCAGACCAGCACTGGGTGCTACAAGTACCCATGTCAATTATTTTAAAGCCCGAGACCTTGTACCAGGGAACAGGCACTGTGCCTGAATTGTGGTGTGAAAATAGGTTTGTTCACACTTGTGCCCATCGAGAATCGTACTTCGCCTGGGACCAGGTGTGAACATAGCCTAAGATGGGGTTACGTACGTACGTACGTAGCTTTTCCAGCGTTTCAAGTGATGCAACCTACCCGCTGCCTTTCATGGCCTCAGGTTGTGAGTTAACATGTTAGATCGTGAAGAAAGTCGCTAAAAGAGTGCAGTGTATTCATGTGTATTTAAAAACTTCTGTTAATGGCAACAAATTTTGATTGTCGTCTTATCACGGTGCTGTTTTCGAATTCCGGTTTCATTTATTTATTCTAGAATTTTCTTAATCGGCAGAAAATTAAAACTTATTATGGCTACCAACATAATGTTGTCCTCATAGCCGCTTTGTTCACGATGTTCAGGTCGGTTAGCCGAGTTCGGAACGCACACCCGGGTCAATGTCGCCTTTTCTGGTTGTTTCAGCGCAAAGCTGATTGGCTAGCATCCTGGACAGTTAGCCGGCCGGCTCTCGAGTAAGAGATCTGCGATAAGATCAATTAATGTCTGTGAAATATTCTTTTGTGATATTTCTAATTTTGTTTCAGAATGTCTTTGGCTTAACTTGCAATTTGTATTCAGTTAATGATTTCTAGCAAGATGGGCTCCTGTTCCAGCAAGTTCCTTTATCATGTTTTACCTCTCAACGCCAGTCAAGAAAAAGAAAGCAATACCAAATAACAGTCCGTTTTAACAGTGGTTGTATCTCATTCTTCTGGATAAGGGGGTTATCAACTCACAATGAACTTGAATGATCAACATATTCTTTCTTGTTTTCAATTTTTGTCTACTGCGTTTGGAAAATGTGAACTTTAATATCTGCGCATTTATTTTTAATTGATGTTTCCTGTTTGAAACAAAGAATTCATCAGCTGACGCGTCCGCGCACATTGACAGTAGTATAAAAGTAACTAGCCTGCGAATACAGCCGCCTCTCATTCGCTCTCGCTACTGTGATAAATGATTGATGTGTTGAGAGCCGATTGCAGTCGATTTAGTCGGCCAGGCCATGCGCCCAACCCTGAGTGTTCTGTTGCAGCCTAACGAGGACATATTCTATTTCACAACTGCTCGCCGTGAATGATTTCGGCATTAATTTATTCTTTCCAGTGGTATTTCCTGCTGCAAATGGAGCAGTGTTTCTTTATGGCCATTTTGTTGCTATAGACTTCGCTGCTGATGACTGGCATTCTTTGTACGGCAAGTGGTTTGTTTATCTTGTGTGAATTTTAGTGATGCGAGGAATTCCACAAAGCTTGTTGTTTTGTTCACAGTCGGCATGAAGGATATTGTGGTGAGTGAATTCTGTTGTAAAACCAACCCCGCATATCATTTTAATCCACTTTAATATATGCTAAAAAAAACTGAAAAACAGGACAGTTTTAATATGCCATTAGCTTCGGAAGCCTTAAACGTCCTTAACATGAAATGGCCTGGGTTAAGGCGAGTAAAGACGTCCGATTAACACCACAGTCTCTGAGTCATGCTAAGTCAAGCAGTTTGAAATCGAGAAGTTGTTTCTATAAAATGCGCTTTTCGTCGTTTAAATTTTAACAACTTCTATTGTGTTGATAAAATCTAAATTACGCATACAATATCAAAATTTATTCATGTCTACACTCAACATGTAGGACTTCAACGTAAACAGTATTTGCATAACTGAAATGTGCAAGACACTCGAAAGCATTAGTGCTCCAGTGTTTACACTGAGAGTTTTGTCGAAATTTTTAAGTCTGGCCATTGTTTTTCTCGCTTTGAAAAGTATAATTTTATATTTGCCTTCGACTGAAAAGCAGTGATCGAGTTTTGCTTTGCCAGCGCAGTTTGCAATGGGATATGAATGTTGTCTTGATCTCACCGAGACACCCCATCCTGTCCAAGCGTATGCTGGATAATCACTTATTATTTGTGTAGCTTGTTATTTTGACGCTGGCCGATGGAAATTGTTCTTCAAAGCAGAAAGGTCAACTCTGAAAAGGAAGATAGAAATTCCTTTGTTTTGGTCTGTAATGGACCCCCGGCAGAAGGTCAGGGAAAAATCATCCCTCTAGAGATAAATCACACGTTGGAGATAGTTTCTCCTTCCCCCTATACTTCTCTGCCACACACACACACACCTCCCGTGAGCGAGCGCCTAGGTTGCATTCGCCATTGGCAATTTACCCGAAAGGGTAATTTTAATGCAATGTTTTACCAAGGTTACAGCTCAAATTTCTTCTAAGCTTCCGTTGATAGTCTTTAGACATATGGTTTGTTTACTTTTTTATCCGTCTGTAACCAATCCATGGGTACTGTTACCTTCTGGTTGATCCGAATGAAAATAGTACTGTAATAACTTCCTTGCAAAAGGTTGTCTGCGCGCATATGTTCACGGATGCTGTCTTTTCTTCCATGTTTACTGGAGTTTCAACAAATTTTACCGAACTTTTTACACAACGATTTTATATTGCTTTAAAATGAAAATCGTCCTATTTTGTCGCACGCGTGTGAACTCGTAAACAGGAAAGCACCTTGTTGCCACGAGTCACGCGTGAGGCGCGCGCGTTTGCGCACGAAATTGGAGCATGCGTACTTGTTGCGTCTATCCAGCGAGGCGTTGTGTGGCTGTATTCAAGCTTGTTCTTGCTCGTGATTCAAGCAAAAGTTTTATTTCAAGGCGTTTTCGCCTTAACGTAGCTACGAAAATCTGTAGCACTGCACTTGGTCTGGGGCTGATTTTCCATTTGGATCGGAGGGTCATTTTCTAAAATGAACGGCAAAGATAAAACAGGAGCAACTTTGAATCAGGTAAGACGAAGTAAGCTTATGGCGCGCTTTTACTCCTTTGATCAGTAGTAGTAAGGTCTTAACCTTGCCCTGGTTTTCCGTCCCTCCTCGTCTGCCATATTTTTTCGGTGGACATTTTTATATGTGTCCTCGGTTCACTCTCGAAGTCAGCAAAATCATCTTTGTTATTTCTATAAACTGTAGTCTTGGCTGGAATTTTGTTTTGTTGTCTCTTTCAGAAAATCATGTCACGCACAACTATTGAATAGCGTCGTTTTACTGGAGCCGTTTTTTTAACTTGTTATGTGCCTGTGTTATTATGCGTCTAGCGCCATGAAAATGATCGGCAAATTCAGAAAATGCAAAAAAATATATCCCTCTTCTCGTTTGTTGTTTGAAACGGACCACGGTTTCCTGTGTTCGTTTATGAAATTTACGCGTCCACAAGTTTGGTCGTAGTTTCTGGAGTTTTCCATTGCACGTTCGAAAGCGCATTGATTTCGGTGCAGGGGTGTTCTACTTCTCCAGTTCGCATGAAATAATCATATTTGGAAGTCACAATCGTTGAATAAGCTTATGTGGTTTAAATTCTTTATTTTGCATTCAATAATTTAGTCGGCCATTTACATGTATGGATATGATTTATCGAGGGCTGATGGATGTAGCGATCTGATTGTCACAAAGCTCGTCATTTGGACCATGCAGTTTTGTCCAGTGGTTAAAAGAACACGGATGCTGTTACAGCCTATCTCTTGTCAACGTTATGCTCCCCAAATCGCTTCATTACAACTTAAATTTGGTCACTTCAAGCTTCGCGCTGTGTTTGGGTTTTCAAAATGCGCATATGATTATTATTCCTGAAAAAAATCATCCCGGACTAATCCAGAAGTGGGGGCGTGTGTTAATAGGTGTGAATTCACCACACCTTCTACAGTGCAAACGTAAATTTTATTTGAATTAGAAACCATGCTTTCTCAAAAGAAAAATAATTACCCGCTGACTTTCACGAATTCTGTGCCCAATATGCCCGTTTGAATTGGCTTACGTGAATTTACAAGGGCTACGCCACGTTTATCACGGATAAGATCTCTTAATCGATAGTAATAAGTTGACGTGAGCTATTTTGTTTAAAAACTCAATTTAAAACCTCGGAAAGGACCTCAGATATTCAATTAGAATTGCCCAGCAGCTTGTGCTTTTGCCTGCTAGGTAGGGTTAACAGGCTATTGTTTAAATCAGAGTTGTTGACGAGTTTCGACCGCTTTAATCGAGATTATGGTTTTGTTTTAATACGCTTCGCTACTCATCCAAGTAAACTCATATTGATGAGTAATGGAGGCCACCTACCTTGAATTCCAAAATCACACTCGAGCCTTGAATTTAAATTCGAAAAAATTCTTTATATTTTTCTTTGTACCGATTAGGTTACTCGAACGAATCATCTACGTTGCGTGAAATTCAATACAAACAGACGTTGGAACGATTTTTTGTCACGCCAATAATTTGGGTTTGTTTTTCTTTGGAATAGTTTCTTCGCCAACTTATCTACAATCTTGCTTACTTTCTTCTACAGTTGACTTTTGTCTGTAATTTTCGTTCTGCATTTGTGAAATTTTGGATTTCATATTTCTATTCTGCTTCTTATTTGTGCTAAATGTAACTTCAAGTATTTCCTTGAAACAATTTGTTACTGTTCTTAGCTTCAGTAACTAACTCTTGAATCCTTCATGTACTGTTCAACATGTTTACATTTTTGACGACCAATTTATTATTCATAATTATGAAAACTTTTCATGTAAATGAGAACTAGTAATTTATTAATTCTTGTTGATAGTGCATGGATCCCTGAGTTTTTCGTTTCCATAATTAAGTTATGCACAGAGGCTAATTGGTTGTACAAACCTAACTTTTTTATCATAATAAAGAAAGAAGTTCTGACTGAGGGAAACTTAATGACAGTTTAGAAAGCTTTTTGATGTTTGCTCTTGAATGAGAGAGAAATTATTCTCAGGCATAAATAATTTGAACCACCGAGTATGTTTGTTTACATTGACTCAATCACAGGGAAGTTGTATTATATAAATAACATGAATTCCTGTTGATTTTAGTCGTTTCAGCCTTAGCTAGTGATTTATTACAAGAGAATGCACTTTTTTAGTTGTGATTTGTAAAGGGGTGATGTTGTATTACATACATTATTTTACATTTTTGTTGGTTATTATATATTGCTATGATAATTACTTTGATTGCTTGTGTCTCCTATTCTTCATATTTCCAACATGCCATGTAAATTTTACTTTATGGCTCTAAATATTTAATATGCTAATAGTAATATTCAGTGGGATAACCTTAACCCCTTTTTCTGTGGCCATGATATATAAACTGTAGTATTAGCAAGACAACTTCCTAATGTGATATCACTTTTGTATTCTTCCAGCGAGTTGGTAATAAACACGTAAATTGTGCTAGTGTACTTCTGCATTGCATTCTTTGATTATAATCACTGTTGAATTACCCAATTCAATAGTTTTGTTGATAGAATAGAAAAATCCATGTGTGGACAGTACGGATAAATGTGATACAAAGCCATAAATGTTACTAAAAGAAACTAAATTCTTGAAATCTCATTCAGTGTATATGCCTTGCACTTAAAATGATTTCTTGCTGTCAATAACTTGTTTTGCTTGGATCAGAATATATTGTAGTGATGACAATAAAATTATTGAGTGTGACTGATATTATAAGTTCATGAAATGACGTGATGGTAGCATCACAAATAAGTGCATGCATTATGAAACTTATTTGGAAGTACTCTTTATTTTGTTCCTAAAATCTTCATACAATTTTTTAGAGTACTCAGACTTGTACCATATTTGGGAGTCTCCCAGGATACCGACTTTACCTTCTGCCCTCCCAATAGGTTACCAAGTCTCCTGGATAAGAAGTAAAAAACTTAAATATGCTATTTAGTGTCACACCTATCCTAGTTTGGACAATTTGAGGATTGGAGTGCATAGGAAGACAAGGAGGAATTTTAGACATTTGTCGTAATTTTCTGGTCAAATCAGTGCAGCTTTCTTATTCTGCTTGGCATATGGCTGCTTTTGTAGCTCAAGAAGAGGTACATTCTAGAAGAATATCAGCAATCTTGTTGATTAAGGCTGGCATCTTTGTAAAGCATATTTCGCTTGCTGTAGCCATTTTTGTAACAGTCATTTTGCCCTTTGTCGCCAGGTTGATGTCGCATTTTTGAGAGCGGCAAGAGCTGGGAATCTTGAAAAGGTTCGAACTTTCCTAACCGAGGAAGGAGACATTCACACATGCAATGCTGTAAGTGACAACAATTTATTTACGTTACAGATGGTATCAAAGCTGTTAATGTCAAACAGAAAGAGAATATTTACGGTCTGGTTATCGTACCATTGCTGCTACAAAATTCTTTGTTTAATTTTGATCATATTTTGACATCATCTGATGGCTCTTTGTTTTTGAACTGGCCAGTCAAAGTGAAACTGAAAGAGAGTGAATTTGTGTTACTGTTTTTTCTCCAACGACCTGTATACTACTTCTGATGTCTTATAATATTATGATGATAGCTTTCCCAGAGGATATCACAAAGCAAGAAAAAAGAATAACCACACTTGCTCAGTTTCCTTTGTGGGATTCCTAAGGTCTTGCTTGGATTCTGTGGCTCAATTTAATTATAAAAATAAAAAGTAGCCTTCTTTCAACTCCACCTTTCTTGCTTAATGAATTTCCGTTAAAACAGGAATTGTAGATAAGTTATGATTTGTGATGTTGGTGATCATGTTTTTTACTCTATTATTTTTTCATAGAATGGCCTTAATGCTCTTCACTTGTCATCTAAAGAGGGGCATGTTGAGGTTGTGCAAGAGCTTTTAAGGCGTGGAGCTGGAGTGAACTTTACCACCAAGAAAGGCAACACAGCACTTCACATTGCTTCAATTGCTGGGCAAAAAGCAGCAGTAGATGTGTTACTGGAATCTGGTGCCTCTGTAAATTCTAAAGCTCAGGTAATGACCTGTAGAACTATATAATACTTATAAAATTATTGTTTTGTTTGAGTAGAGATGTAGTTGTTTGAATTCATGTTGTGATCCAGTAAATGTGATACATGCAAAGTTTGTGTTATTGAGTCAGTACGTACCATATTTTGTTACAGAATGGATTTACCCCATTGTACATGGCAGCTCAGGAAGGGCATGTTGACGTTGTGAGAACACTTCTTAACAAGGGAGCAAATCAACAATGCACTACTGAGGTTAGCGATCAGCCCAGTCTTAAATCAACATAGTTTATGTACATGCACCGAAAATACTGCTCTGACATGTCTGTTGATGTATACATTACCTGTTTGATGATGATATCACCTGATGAAATAATCCCATGATACAGGGTGTTAACTTACCGTTTACTGGACAGTGCTCTACCTGTGTGTTATCCATTACAACACATTTCAAATAATACTATCACTGGTCAATGTGCCATTAGTGGAATTAAGAATCTGGGGGATCAAACTCGGAAGCACAGGTCAACTTTATTTTTTGTTCTCTTGTAGGATGGTTTTACTCCAATTGATGTTGCTGTTCAACAAGGACATGAAAAAGTTGTAGCAGCACTTCTTCATCATGATTCCAGAGTAAGAATGGTTTACTGGAATCTTAACACCCTCTATCTGATTGTGAATGTGTAAACTTTGTGCCATTTGTTAAAGCTGCAGCTTTTATGTCTTTATTATATGGTACTCCCTCACTGCTAAATTTTTATTTTTATATTTGGGGAAAAAATGAGAGTGGTGTTTCCATCATTCACAGGACAATCTTCAAAAGTTTTTTTGATTGTGACGGATTTTTTACACCATACTGAATTAACTGGAATTTAGTGCTTTTAGAAACCTGTGATAAAAATCTCGCATTGTGCAGTTCCAAGTAATATCCATACTCCCCCCAGAAGGGATTGGAATTCCCTGGGCAGAGGTCTGGAAGACCAAAGAATTTAGAGAACACAACATTTTGTTATTGAGTCAGTATTTATCATATGTTGTTACTGGGGGGCTTTTCCCTGGCATTGTACATTTGTGGAGGTGGCGTGGCTGAGTGGTTGAAGCACCACTGGAATTGTCAAGCACTGTATCATGAGCCCCTGGCTCGGGTGATTGCGCAAGCACTCCCTGTGTTTGACATTACAATTTACCAGATTTGAAATCGTTAGGCCCTGAGTTCAACTTCTTGGCTATGCTTGTAAATAGCCAGCAAGTCTGCCTCCTGCCAGTTGGGATTCTTAACCTTATGTTTTTATGAGTAAATAGTTATCATTGTTTGCATACATTGGTCCTGAAAGCCCCATGTTGGAGTGGGGTGGTCAATTAAATATTTATTATTATTACAT
>OFEP01000103.1_pt1 | contig 10764 bp, 10 predicted proteins | sample 1521161 | NCBI WGS metagenome assembly OFEP01 (sample SAMN04272335, study PRJEB24112) | coral metagenome | biome: Coral reef; feature: Shallow seawater; material: Coral tissue | host: Coral | place: China: South China Sea | collected 2014
ATCTATTGTCATAGCTTCCTTGATAATCCAAATAATACAACAATTAATATTAAATAGGTCCCCCAAATACTTCCCATTTTCTGCCAAAAATTAGGCTCTACTTTAATAGTCTTAATAATGTTTTTTGTTTTAATGATGTCCTCACATGGAGGACAATCACATTCGACTAAAATAGAGTCTCCTGGCAATTTTATAACCCTGGCAATCACACTGTCTTTTACATACTCAATAGTGTCATACACTTTGACCTTTTTGATGGAAAATATAGTATCTATTTTTTCCACTTCCCGATAAATAGTATCCACGGTGATAATGGTATCATTTCGGATAATAGTAGGATCTTTCTTCAAAGCTTGCCGGATGTGCCAATTGGGGCTACATCCAGCAAGTAGAAGTGTTAATATGACAGTGAAGAAAAGCCTCATTTATTTAAACCAGTGTCTTCGCTGGTTTTATCCGCATCCCTTGCAAATAAGTTTCCAATAGCTTGTAATGCTAAAATTGCTCCTAATAGGCTTTCAGCCAAACTATTTGTTGACTCTTCAATAACCTCGGATTGCTCTATGTCAATAACTCCGGTTAATACTAAGATAGACAATACAGCCTGGATTATACCAGTCATTGATGTTTTCCAATTTGTAAGAAATGCAATAATCTTGCTCATAATTAAATTTTTTAGTTAAACATATATTAAATTATGCTCTAAAAACAAAGCATAAGATAAGTATTTCCCATACAAATCTAAGGATTTATTAACAATACCCATGGCCACTATATGGTCACGGTAGTCCTTTCGTACCTGACAACCCGCCGAATAAGCCCCAACTTTGTCCTTTTGACTTACAAATGAGGTGGTATGCATATTCAGTCCAGTAACGTTTTTATACTTAATGCCGCCGTAATCTAATTCGCCGTCACTGTCCCGGTCCCTATAACCTTGAAAAGTTGCAATATCACTTTGAACCAATGCATCGTACCTACCTTTGTGTTTCCCCTTCATCCAACATTTAGGGTAGTGACCTGGAATTAATATAAAGGTTCCTTGCGGATTGCCCAACTTCTCTTTTAAAAAATACAAACCCGGTTTAGTGGTGGCCTTATGCATTAACAACACAGGGTTGCCAAATTCATCTTTAAAGGCAATACCCAAGACATCGTTGAACTGATCCACCGCTCTGGAAGAAGCTCTTATACCAAACAAGTTGATGTTATATGCACCCAAATAAAATGGATAGTTTTTAGAGGCATACAACTGCTTTATTTGATCATAAGTTATTTGATACATCACATTAATAGTTTGGTTCCTACATTAGTAAAATAAGCCGTTCCGTCAGTCGGACTAGTGCCATACTCAACGCTAACCGAAAATGTTTTTATCACCGTATCAATTAGGTCAGTGAGAGTAAGTGTAATGATGGACGTTCCCACTTTGTCAAAAGAAGGGGTGATGCTAATAAAACGATCCTTACCTGTGCCTGTAATTTCAATATTATTATCTGGAACAAGTATTTGATCACTACTTGAAGCTGTAACGGTCAGCCCTAAATGGTTGGGGTATTTGACAACACTAAATCTATGATTTATAATTTGATCATTTTGTTTAATGGCGAAATTAGGTACTTCCAGCAAGAAATCTACCTTATTCTCAATTGTAAAAACAATTTCAGTGGTAGGACCTGCGGTTCCGCCACCATTTTGCTCACTGTAAGCAGTAGCCCTAAGTGTATTTGTTCCGTTTACAAATCCTGGGAATGTTGAGTTGGGATCGTTTACATCCTTATACCCTAAATTGTATGGAAAATTATTTTCAGTGAATACCGTTCCTGTTTCGACGTGTTCTATAATTACAGAACCACCTTCAATTGGGTATGGCAATGTGCTAACTTCAACAGTATAAGCATTAGCAAAATCCTTCCCTAAATTATAAGTACCACCATTTTGCAGAGGAATAGATTCTTCATAATCAGGATCCGTAGTTAAACTCAAAAGTGTAAAGCCGTCAATGTCCAATTGAGGGGTGCTCAATGTTGTGGCACTATCTTCATTGGAATAAGCACTTGTACCTTGAGGATTTAGGGCCCTTACAGAAGCAAAATATGTTGTGCTTGCCTGAATGGCTACCGCGGTGTCAGCATCAGTTATTTCTTTGCTGGTTTGATTTGCACCAACAGTGATGACACCCACATCATCCAATCCAGTGGCGGTTCCTATACGTATCTCAAATGCTGTTTCCCCGGTAGAGTTATCGGTCCATGACGTATTTAATTTTTTGTCAGATACAGGCGTCATTGCGAATCCACTTGGAGCCGTCGGTATGGCCAATGGCAAAGTAGTTACATTAAATGATTTTATTGTACTCGCTGTTCCATCGTTGGCTGTAACTGTAACTATGGCTGTGCCGTTGATGCCTGGAATTGGGGTATAATTTATTGTTGCTGTGGCACTTGGATGCGAATGATTTATAGTAAGGCCAGAAATTAAATCAGGTCGATTTGTACTTACTGACATGGTAATCGTGTCACCATCAACATCATTAATGCTGGAAATGTTGACTGTTTGTTGTCCGAAATTATTTGGTATTGCTGCTGGATCCGTAATATCATCAAATGTGGGTGGGGTATTACCAGTAGTACTTGTCCTGAACACCTGCAAGCAAACAAACCTCTTATCGGTATGAACCGGATCAATCAAATCACCAATAGTAGGTGTAATATTAGTGAGATTCATGTTGATTGAAATATTGCCGCCAGTATAAGTGCCTTGTGCGACAGGGGCGCCATCAAAAAACTGACTATCGATAATTTTGTAAGTATCACCATTACTAAGCATAGTGTTTGGATTAATGTCCACGGTGTCTAATTCCTGCCAATTGTATATAGTCACCATACCTCTAATATTAGAGGTACAAAAATCCCTAAACTTATTGTCATGGTAAAATATCTGGTTAGAAGTCGGCAAGCCGGTGATTGCAGTAGAATCTAAATCAAAAGTAGTTTCTGCTCTCCAACTAGCTAAAGTATGGTTAACAAAGGGGGCTGTATTTTGTGTCGCAGAGGTGAATAATTTCAGTCGAAACAAACTGCTTGAACCAGCATTGGTTGTGTAATAAGTATTATTTGCCCACGTGTTATCTGACAACACCCATCCTTGACTGTAAGAATAAGAAAGTGCAGTGCTCCCCCCTTGATTTATTGTCGTATTTCCTGTTACTATGTTCCTTACGGCAATATTTGTCCAGGCTATGGGACCTCCAGCATGTAAATAGTTGTTTTTCACCTCGGAGTCTATCAACACCTCTATATTCGCTTGATCTACATATCCCAACAATATCCCTGCCCCTCCATTAAGCCCGGAGGAATATGCCATGTTTCCGTTAAATTTATTAAACTCTTTCTTTTGATATCCTCCCAATAAATAATTTAATTGGCCTTTGGCATTTTGAGTGAATTCACCAGGGATAGCACCGGCATCAAACGCTACATTTTCAATTTGATGCAATTGTGATGACAAATGTACTGTTTGACCATTGATATTATCTTTCCCCTGAGCATATACATGAAAGTTTACTGCGCAAGCAAATTGAGCGATACAGTGCATAAACAACATCGGGTCGTTAATTTCTCTATTCTGCTGGTAAAAATTATGTCCGTGCTTTCTATCCGAGTCGTCCCATCCTGCCTGAGATGATAATATTCCATAAAATATAGTCCCACTGCCTGTCTTGTTAGGGCCCATATTAATTGCAGTGTTATGAACTAAACAATTTATAAACCCTGATTTTGGAGCATAAGCTTTAATTCCAGAAGGGATTTTCCCGCTTTGATGAGCCGGATTATTGAAGTCCCTGATCCAATTCCTGCTAAATATTTCCATATTCCAAAAAAGGCAACCCACACCATCCAAAGTATTATCAGTGGTACCTATTTTAATTCCGGTAGGGTCTGTCCCCGGCCCGGATAATCCTTCTTTGATAACCCTAACTTTGTTGTTTGGGGCGGCCATCCAGTGGATACAATTGTCCATTATGCTTTGGATATTGCTGGTCTCTATGGCTGCAACTAAATCCATTTCTGTACCCCTTACAGTACAACGAAAACCCTCATTCCCGTCTGGAATGATGTAATCATCTTCAAGGCAGTATACAATGTCGCCATTAACAAGCCTGGATCCGGCACCATTTCTATCAATTGATGACTCAAACAACCACGGATTACCTAAAGTTCCTCCAGTGTTGGGATCCGTTGATCCATTACTATATTTAGCATAATAAATTGCCATACTTAATATTTAAGTGATAAGATAGTTAATCATTGCATCAAATAAGTCTTTTGATCCTTGTTTCAGAATAGTTTCAGAAGATATATCATGCGGGAAATAAAATCCCGCTCTTTTTGCAGGGGCCACAAAACTGTTATGCATGGTCACCCCATTATCGTAGGCCCATATCATTCTTTGAGTGGTATTTAATGACCGGTATCCCACCCTATCTGCGGTATTAAGTATTCCACCCGACCTGCTGATAGCCGCACCTTGCGTGTAGATTGAAACACCTCCATTAGAATAACCAGCGGCTAGTGGACTGGAATCGTTTTCAATAACTATTACTGATTCCCCACTAACGGTTCCAGTGAAAACATCGGACATATCAAGCTCAATAGATGTTTCAGAGTCACAACAACAAAGATTTATCGCCGCTGATTTTATGATACTCACAACATTTGCCCTTCCTGTAGAAATAGATGCTGCAATCCATGCATAGTCTTTTCCAGTAAGATCCCCCGCCACTAATGCCTGTTCTTCTACTACCGTTACTTGATGACCATGAATGGATTCCATCCTATTTTTGACAAATGTATCCATCACATTTAGATTAGAACCTGTTCCTTCATCTACAATCAACAATGCTTGAGTTGATGTTCCTGGGGAAGATCCTGGTGTCCCTCCTATTGTAAGTCCAAAAGCCCTATTTAAACCACTTCTTCGCATTATGTGAAATTAAGTCCATACCACCAATAATAATTTGTTCCGTCATATAAAAATGAAATTATGTCTACATTGTTGGCTCCGGAGGATAAGGTAATAGCTCCACCTCCGCCATTTACTACTAAACTTCCAGCAGGAAGTGTTAAAGTGCGGCCTCCAGTTGCATCTTGTCTGACAATTAAAGTGCCGGAATTACCAGCAGATACACCGCTAATGGCAAGCGTTCTGTTACCAGCTAATGTGACTGAAGCCAAAGCCCCAACGTCACTCGGATCAAACCCATAATTCCATGTAACGGTTGCTCCATCGGTTAATACAGCAGGTGATAACTTTGCTTCTATCATCCTATTTACACCCCTGGGGTCCATATTAACCCCCGTAGCGCTAGGATCAAGATTTTGTACATCATCCGCAAAAGCTTTATTATAACCAGTAGCTTTTGCTACAGAAATCAATTGTCCACTACCATTCCACTCGGTAATTCTATCACCAACTATAGTGGCCCCTATTTCCGCTACTGTTCCGGCAGCAGTTCCGAAAGCCAGTGTTCCTACAGCACTAAAATTCACTACATATAATTCACTTCCAGGCGTGTCATTCAATGATACAATAGTCATTATGTTTCTTTTCCCTACCTGAAAAGTGCTTAAACTAAATACCTTTGTCCCTGGGACATTAATAAGATAATTGTGTGTGTTACCAAGCCCATTGATATCAATAACGATACTTTGGTTAAGTGGTATATTTGCAATATTGGTTATAGTAATATCTCCAGACTCACTATTCAAGTCTCTCCATTGTATTTGGGCATTTACTCCGCCCACAACATAGTCAATAGTGTTTCCTGTCTGTTCTACCCGGTTATTGTCACCTTGCCCCGAAGAAAGAGAAAAAAAGTTAAGAATAGACCAGGGATCTTTACCGTTCCCAACTTTGAACTTAGTTGGCTGCAACTTAGTTGGGTCTCCAGTATCAGGTTCCAGCAAAAAAGCTATTTGCCCCTGATATAAAATCGGATCATTAGTAGCAAAATTTGCTGCTATATCTCTTTTTTCCTGTATTTCTCTGAATATGGTATCTGCCATGATATTATTTTAATCTGTAAACTATAAATTGCATGTTTCTTAAAATACTCTGTGGTGTCCCTATCCTTCTAGCTTGCATGGTAAATGTCTGTGGTGTAGGATAAATACCCAATACTGCTGATAAATTAAATGTTGTTTTTATGCTTGAGGAATTGTTGTTTTGTACTGCCCTACGAGTTTGAATTGTGCCTTGGTTGAATATACCTATCTCTGCCTGGGCACCTGCCGGTATTTCAATGTCACAATTAAATATGAGCATAAAAAACCCACCGCTGTCCGTATCAAGTGTCATAGGAGAACTGGTAGTTGGATCTATATTAGTAAAGCTTAAATTGCTTATAGTGAATTGCCCGCCTGTTGGAGTTTGGGTATTGCCAATATCAGGTGATGTGGTAAAATCAATTTCTGTAGCCTCTCCAGAGATATTTATAGAACCGTCCGAACTCTTTAAAGATTTTGTTCTTAAATCCAACCCAACTTTAGGTGCAGGCAAAGGGACACCATTACCTACAGATGACAGTGTGTTTGCTTCTCCACCTCCACCTCCAACGCCATCTGCTCCAGGTTCACCACTTAATGTAACTATCCAATCCGCAAAAGTCCCAGAACCATTTGTTTTACTCACTGACAAAGTATATTCTCTTGTAGATGGTGTTATACCTACAACTTGGCCGATCATATAATTTCCAGGGGTTCCGGATGACTCTGCTTTAACCCAATCACCTATGGCATATCCAAAATTATTGTTACCTGTTGCATTTCTCCCGGTAAGCACAAATGTTTTATTTCCTGTTCCTATAGCTAAGGATGTATTTGAGTCGCAAGTATATATTTCTCCCGCTTCTCCGGATATTGTAAGCTTCCACCCGGAAGCAGACAGGGTAGAGTAATTTTCTCGGGCATCAATCCTTATGGTAAGCTCTAACCCGTTCACATTGGTTATTTTACCCCTAAAAACAATACTATTAGAGGGATTGTGCATTATGAAAAAATGGTTGTCAGTAAATCCATATGTCGGACCACTGACTAAGTTGACCGTTTCTATATCTCCAATGTTATATCCCGCTGTATCAATGGTTCCTTGCAAATCTGCTGTTAAAATAGTACCTGGATCACCTCTGAATTGTCCATAATCAGACCAAACGCTACCATTCCATGCAATAGCATGGCCATCTATGTCCAGGTTTATAGCTATGTATTTTGACGTAGCGTTTTTTGTGGCCGAAGTTCTTTGATCTACGCCTACGTTGATGACATATGGATTTAAAGGTGTTGCCCCTGGAGTTCCCTCTGCATTTGTAATGTCTGCATCAAATAAATTTTCTCGAATAAGGTCTATTTCAAATGGGTTTCCCGCATCTCCCTGATCTCCTTGTGTACCAGTAGCCCCATCATTTCCATCAGTGCCATCTTGACCAGGCACTCCTGCCAAATTGATATCCCAAGTTGTAATCCCAGATCCAGATCCTATTGATTTAGTCACAAATACAGTCATTGTGGTAATTGATCCAATGCTAAAATTTGTTACTAATCCAATCATGTGGTTGGTTGAGACGGCCCTGTTAATCATTGTAACATATTGTCCCTCTACAAAACCATAATCATTCCTAGTGAATCTTGGGTCGGTGGGATCATTTATTGTAAAGGTTTTAAACCCATCAGATATATCATTGCTGCTATCAGAGGTGGCATCATAAGTAACACCATTTGCCCCAGGATCACCCGTTGCACCGGTTGCTCCGTCAGTTCCAGATGGACCAGTATTACCTAGCTTCCCTTCTACAACTATGTTCCATGTAGAGCTAGCAGAAGCTCCACCAGTAGCTTGAGTGACATTCACAGTTAACACATCACCTGCTAAAGCAGTAACTTCACCTCTTTTAGTATATCCAAAAGTAGATTCTGAAAGAAACACGAAATGCCCGGGAGTAAAACCCCAATTAGATCCGGAAGGAGTTAAATTAAAATTAATGCTTCCGGTTTGTTGTCCATTAATAGAAGTATCTGAGTCTGCCTTCAAAATAGTCCCTTGCTGACCGGCTGGCCCCGGTGCTCCTCCCAAATTTATATCCCAAGTGGCAAATGTTCCAGAACCATTAATGGTTGTAACATCAACAGACATTGCTCCGGTTACACTGTCATAACTTAACAGGTTTCCTTCCATAGAATTGGTGGCGTCCGTCGCTATGATCACATCCTGCCCTACCGTATAAGCCAATCCTGTCTCAACTGTGAGATTTTGTGTTCCAGTCCCTATAGTTAATGAAGTTGTAGATGTTGTTGCATATCTGTCTCCGTCTTGGCCATCTTGTCCGTCCTGTCCAGGAGTGCCACTACCAGAACCCGAGTCAGCCATATCCAAACCGCTTGAATATCCCCCATCCAAAATAGGGGTGTCTGGATCTATCAGTGAGTTACCTCCATCTATAATATTGCCACCTCCGGCTAGGTTTGTTGCATTACCACCATCTACAATGATAGTATCTGCCCCGGAAATGTTTAGATTGTTAAAATCGTTTTCTAATTGGTCTAAGTCAATTTCAATCTGATCTATTTTATCAATATCCTCAACCTGTTCAGTAGATAAATGAATGTTTGTGTTTGCAATATGAGTTATTAGATCCTGAAATAGCTGTATCTGTTCAGTAGATAAGTGAATATCAGCATTATTGATGTGTTGTTCTATCAGGTTAATATTATCGAGGTCTTGCTGATCTATTTGAATTAAAATATCCCCATTGGTGGGTAAAAACGCATCTTCTATCAATAAATATTCTAACAGTTTTTCGTCAATGATCGATCCGAATTCAAGTTGGTTGATCTGATCTTGTAATCCAGTGATTAGATCATCTTGAGAAGTGTCTTTTAAGGATTGTACATTTTTGTATGCATTGAATTCTAATTGAGTGACAAAATCTCCTGAAGGGGTATCAGTGTCAAGTTCTTCCGGAGTACACACATAATTTACTAATGGATATTTTACCAGGTCATATTTTTGATTAAAATACTCAATATTCCTTGCAATATCCCCCTCGGACCATTGTAGATTGGCGTTTTGTAGAGTTTCAATGAAATCCGTTAAATCAATTATAGAATTCACATCTCCATCATATTCACTATATTCCTTATCACAAATTATTTTTTCACTCATTTCTACAGCCAACAATGCAATTTTGGTTTGAGCCTTATTGGTGAAATTAGATATCTTTTCTGTGGTTTCCTGAGAATATGACATCAGTTAGTTTGTTTTACATGCAACCCATAAAAAGCCACACTGGCTGTTTCTTCTAGCTCCAAATTTAAATATCTTGATTGAATGACGCTTGACCATCTCATTGACCTTTCAGATATAGCGGTTGGCGCTACAAAATTCCTTGATTTAAGTAATGTCCCACTACTACGATCACTGGTAGTACTATTCTTCAATACCATTCTGGCAATGTTAGACCCGGTTCCTACAATATCGATCCAACACGTAATAATTAATTTAGCAGCCACATAATTTGCACCTAAATCAACAACAAGCCCCCTACCTCCTGCCGGGATAGCATTAGCTTGACCTCCCTGGAATGTTATATCCAACAAATCTGCTGCTGTTCCCGGATCTCCTTTATCCCCTTTTTCACCCTGGGCCCCTTGAATTCCCTGCGGGCCTTGAGGCCCAGTATCCCCCTGGTCCCCCTTTTCTCCTTGAGGTCCCTGTACACTAATTTCCCTCCAATAGTCTGACAACACATAACCAGATATGTTAGATATTACTTGTGGTGGTATTGCCCTTAATTCGTAACGTTTAGATGTATCTAAAAGCTTAACCTCCATTCCAAGCACCAACATTTCCAAAGGCATGTCAACAAGCGTTGCTTCATTGGGGAGTGTCATGTATCCACCTTTGATCATGCTGGCAACTATTACACCATAATTTACATCTAAAGGAGGAAATAATGTTCCCCCTACATCCGGAACAATGTTGGCTCCTAATTCATTTTTAATTGTCAATATGTGATCAGACCATTCACCCATTTTTTAACAAGTAGCTAGATCTTACAATAGCTTTTCCACAAGCTTTAATGGCTTGTATCAAAGATTTTTTTAAACTTCTATCATCGATAATCGTAGGAGGCCTTTTAATGGTTTGTGTCAGTGGTTTAAGTTTTATTTCTTTCACCGTGTTGTCAATGTCTTCTTTTACCTCTTGCATTGTTCTCGATTTCATCATAGATCATGTCTAATGTAACCTTCAAAGTACTTAATATAGGTACGACGCTTTGCCGGATGTAAAAGTTCAAATCTTTTATTTCAGCATCTTTTTCAGCAATTATAGCGTCTTTTTTATTCATCTGGCTTTTATGATACTTGGCGCCAAAATAAATCATAACAGACAAAGCGGTAACGGTTAATGACACTTCTATCAAATCCCGTACCCATGTAACATTTTCAGCCCCTATTTGACCTACTATTTCCTTCGATATTTTATCAGATAAAGCACTCATAGGTACAAATAAGACCATAGCTATTATTGAAAGTATTTTTTTCATTGGGACTCAATTTATTTTGTATCTAAAATTGTAATATATCAACAACGTTAGAACTAATATTAGCGCTATTTGAGGTATTTCAGGACTTTGATTATAGGTCAAAGCATAATCTAAAATTTCAAATATATACCAAGCCAACCAAAGCTTGTAAATCCATTTAT
>OFEP01000104.1_pt1 | contig 10760 bp, 6 predicted proteins | sample 1521161 | NCBI WGS metagenome assembly OFEP01 (sample SAMN04272335, study PRJEB24112) | coral metagenome | biome: Coral reef; feature: Shallow seawater; material: Coral tissue | host: Coral | place: China: South China Sea | collected 2014
GTGACATTCATTGATAGTGTACAACCCCCCCTTTCAGAAATTCCTGGATCCGCCCTGAAGAGAAGTCTTTTGCTTATAATCAGTGCTGTTTTTGACTTTTTCCCTAATTCCAGAAAGCTCATCCAGCTTTCTAACGGCAGTGTTTTCTTAGCTCATTTTAATTTCCTCGGCTCGCGGCTCAAAGAAATCACATGTTCCGCTTTCTACTGATTGTGAGTTATAATCCGGCGATGACATGTCCCCAAGGTAAACTTTTTTATTCAATTAAGTGCCGAAGCATATCATCAAGTGTAAGACAGCCCCTAATTAGGATTAGATCCTTCAAATACACTCCAGCAGTGGCTGAGTATTCTTATTTTTCTGCTGACTTTAGGCTGAAAATATCACTGTGAATATTCTTCGATTATAGCGTCTGACTTGTCTATTTTCCACTGTCTTTGGTATCTGGATGGTGTTAAAAGTAATCATGATTTTGGAGCCAGCCTGCAGGCATTAAGGCCTCAGTGATATGGCACACATAATTCCTTACAGAAATGTTCATGATTATAGTATTGTTGCTTTTTGGCTAGTTTTGCCGTTAAGAGAAAGGAAGAATTTATACCGTTTAGTCAAAACAAATACTTGTATTTACAACATTAAATTCTTTTCAAAATATCAGCCAGGGGTTTATTTCGCAAATGTCAGCCTCGATATTGTTATAAAAACATATTTTTCTAAAACCGTCATATCCTCATGAAAAAGAGTGTAATTACAAACTGTAATCAATGATCCTACAGACAGTTCAAATAATGGTTGGTGGTAAAAACCGACGAAATCTTATGTTGATATCCACCAACGCGACGGCGATTACGTCATTCATAAACAAAAAAAGAAATATGCAACGATGACTCGACAGAGAAACAAACAGTCGATTGTAGGAAAAAATTCTTCTTATCCAAACATGATCCATAGATGACTCATCAACTCCCAACAGAAACAATAATCACGCGTAATTTGAATATTTTCGTAATTACGAGGATTCACACAAATAACACTTTTGTCCCTCATCTACTAACCAAGAATTATCCACCTATTATGAGGTCCTGAAGTATTTTCACTGAAAAGATCTAACGGTGCATGCACTCGAAGTACTCGATAAACAACAACTGGCGACAACAGGTCCCGCAGTTACATACAATGTTTCGAAAGATTACGTTCCAAAAGTTCATTATTGACTTGGGTTTCTTGGAAAATAGTTTTTATATTAACTAAAAATAACTTCTCGATCACTTGGATGTAACCACCATCATGGACCCGACCTTCATGATCACCCATCCCAAGAAACACTTATTAATGGGTGACTCATTCAATCGGAATACCTCTCATTTTACCACCCAGGTTATCTGACAAACGTTTTTTTAGCGGTTGAGTTAATTATAGTAGTGCTACAGATCAGAATTCAGAACCTTATAAGGTAAAAACCCATCAGATCCCTTCCTCAACAAAACAAGGCAGTTGTTGATTTTCTAAAAGTGCACGTCACTGGATTTAGGTGTTATTGTCATTATCCCAGCCAGGTTGAATGATTTGTGACGCAACATGCGGAGAATGTTCCGGTTTCCCGCCAAAAATTATCCGTGCTGCAAGTCACATGATGAACTCGTCCGTGTCAGCAGCCATCTTCATTAAAGCGTGACGTCGTAAACAGGAATGACGTAATCAACGAGCTGAATAGCGGAGCAATGAGATGAAGTGTCCCGAGAGGTTTGCGGCGAATGGCCACTCAAAGCACTTGGAACTAATCAAAATCGCAAAGCGGCGGAAAGAGGAATCTTTGTGTTTCTTTGTAATGCTAAGAATTTGGAAAGAAAATCCGAAATTCTACAGAGCGAATAGTTTTCAACAAACTCACTGCCGCGTGATGTGATGTAATGCAAATCTAACCTCTCTCTTGCAATTGTGTATATTGAATAACAATTAAATCAGCCCTTTTCAATTTCAACGTATTCAGTGATTAACGTGCTCTTAAGTACCCTTGTACTACATAACAGTGGAGGTCATGAAAGCTATTTTTACTGACATTTTTTTTTTCCTTGCAGCCATGCACAGAAACCTTTGATTACGTTTACGTAGTCTCGGCACAAATATTTCTGTATCGAACACTTCATCGTCTTTTTTCGTTTTGCTTGGTTGATTTTAGTGACTTAGACTGTTTGTTTCACAGCCGTTTCTCATCCTGTATTCCTAACCAGCGACCATATAAATCGTTAGCGTTTTTCAAATATTTTGAAATGAAAGCAAATACACTGATGGACTTTGAAATAGAACGTTCGGTCGAAAGCTCAAAGTGCTCAAAGTGCTTAAAGATATATGTCTTTGCGCGGCACGTACACAGGATCCATTTGGAGGCGATAACCCATCGTTGTACCACTATCAGCAAGATATTTGCTTTAAGCTACCGTATATAACAATTTGTTGGTGCTTCATGATCGAGTGACTTCCTGCATCAAAACAGTCGAGTTCCTTCATTTACTACACCTGCTTCAACGAGTTCACGTGTGGTGGGCAGTCCACAATCCACACTTCACCGCTCCTTCAAACGGCTCACGTAGTTTCTTGACTTTGTAGGAAAGCTAAAAACGGAAAATAACAATTTCTTCGCGTTTTCATTGACCGTTTCCATCGTTCAAAACAACAGCTTTCATATTCAAAGTAAATAAGCTACACTTGATTGCTTTCGGTGAGAACGGAATCCTGTAGATCTTATCCACAGAGTGTCATCGAAATCAAACGAGCCTTAAATATATTTGGTTGCCATTCTTCATTGTTATTAATAATCTGAATTTTTATAATGCCAAGCTTCTTTCACAATTGGTTTAGTATGATCTTTTCTATGCGGTTTCCGTTGTTTCATGATACGATCTGTTTGACTAATAAGCCAAAGTGAAACGCATGGCGCATGACCAAGCTTAATCCAAAATTGCAAATTACGTCACTGTTACCAGTTCGTGGAGCGAAAACATGTAAGACATGTATAAACTGTTATGGCATTGCTTTTATAACTGTCAACAAAATTGCCCCTGATACCGAGTTTCGTCCAAACGAACGTGAAAGAATCTGGAAGATATGCAATATATAAGGCTTATAGCTTAATCATTTTCGTCTTGAAACGTGGCTGAAGCGAATTACGCTAAAGGATTATATTACTTGAAATAATACTGTGCTTTCCTAAGGTCAAAAAGATTACACAATCTTCTTACAATATACACACAGACTCTTATCAGCAATGTCTAACAAAAAAGTATGTTGCTTTGACACGTAACCTTTTTTTGGATTATATGATCTTGTATTGTGTGCGATCAGGCTTGCAAGACGTGGCAGTAAAATCCGCAAAACATGAGTATTATAAAGAATAACCAACTTAAGCTCCCCCTTTATTTTGTTTTCGCAATACTGAGCATAAAAATGCAAATCTGAGAAACTACGTAGATGTGCAGGGTCGAGCTGTTGACTGACGTTAGCGTCATAGAAACGGAAGATAATTTCTCGGGGTTATTTATTGAATCAACGAAACTATTTTCCTTTCGTATGATCCTGTATCGTATATCATCGACTACCATAAATATAACAAACAATTACGACCTTACAGGAAATTATATTTAGGAAAATACTGAACGCGCCCATGAGGAAACTGTTTGGAATCGTTTCTGACGTGGCAGAATCCTGAGTAACTAGTGTCACCAGAAAAATACCTTTTGCATTATCTCACGCAGTTTTCTGATTACACAATGTGTAAGAAGTGATAAACCCCATCTATTCTTCAGATTAAATTCTAAATGTGTTGAAACACAAAGGAAGGACTTCCTTAATTGCGCAAAAAAACCGATGAAAAGCTTACAATAAACATGCCAAAAGAATCCCAGACAAAGACCATTTCGTTCGTCACGTAAATTATCGGTCGAATTTTCATGAAATTGCTAATGAATAAACGATTATCGAAAATTGCCTTGAGGGTCAACCTTCATTAAACATGCTCTGCTATCCAACCGTCATAATCTTCGTTCCCAAACGAAAACACCTCACAAACTAAGCTCGGTTGGTCGGCAACATCAAAGATATCCGGGCGTTTTACCAATAAAATACCATGGCTATTGTGTAACAATCAGATTACAATCTCTACTACAACAATAACCGAATCTCTCAACACTATGAATGGAATATCAATAAACATGGGACACGACCACCGGCCAATAATTTTTACGCACAACCTTTTAGTGCTCATTCACTCGAGAACATCGCTGATCCAAAACCGCATCTGAGAGTCAGGAGTTGGGTTTCGAGTCACGTTTTTTACCAGCAATTACGTATGCCCACTTTCTTCCTTCTCGCTACCACTCAACACGTAAATATTCGTCGTCTCAGTTTCCATCTGCGCGGCTGAAAGCGTCGCTGCCCTCAACTGACCTCCTAAAGCCCTTGCGGTAAGTTGCTATAAATAACTCTTTTGTCAATTGTGACAAGTATAAAGGGAAGTTCAACAACACGACACAACACCGTTGTAGCCTCTGAGGAAAGCAACACAACAGCAAGAGACGCACAAGATAAAAACGGAAAACATGGCTTTGGTGCTCAATAACATCGCCGTTACTACCACGACGCCGTCTTTTACAAGACCTATTCCAAGTCCTGGTCCATTTTCATTTACGAGTAGAAATCCAGCATACAGGTGCTCGGAGGATAGTATTTTTACCTACTCAAACGCGTACCCAATCCCGCACTGTGTTCACAGGAATGGAGAAAGCGACACACAAAGTATGAACTTCTTCAGCTCAAGCGACCCGAGATTTGACTCGGTTATTCTCGATGATGATGCTCTCACGTCTCTTATCCTTGAGATGGAACTGGACAAAATGAATGCGTTACCCGAACTACAAGTAGTGAACGCCGATTTGACAGACTGTATTATAACATCGACCAAGCAGCCACAGCAAACTTCATGATTTCAAAAAAGACACGAGGGCTAAAATTCGCTGAAAGGGACAGCGTTATTCAGTGTTGGAGGAAAATCACAAAGTTTTGTCTCTTCAGGAAACGAATTTATTCATATCCGTGAATTAACCGCAAGAATTTTTCAAGTGAAGTACCTGGGCAAAGAACTCAGTAACGTTGTAATATTTGGATGTTAAGTTGGATGGACAGATTGGAATATCCATAGTGACTTGTCACAATTCTGACAATTTTGTAAATATAGCATGTAAAATAAATGTAAAAAGTTCCATTGTTTTGACCTTGCATGTCTCCCAAGATTTACTTGAGACCATAGTTTGTTGTGACAAAACAGTTAGCACATGGCAAATAAAACGCTAAAAGGAAGGCGACAACAAGCAAATAGGTTTGAGATGTGACTGGTTAATGCGACTGTGTGCATATCTGCCACTCTAATTACACTTGCATGTTCTTTGCTGCCAGTGCGTTCCGAATGACTACGATAAGAAACGTCTAGCACGGTAGCCTGCTAGATCGATATCAACTCAAGCTGTTCTATGTTCCTGTACGTCACACTGTCCTTGAGTAGTAAATTAACCCGTGGGCATCAAAGGTCAGTAAACAACTACAGGACAAAAGATATCCTTCACTTTTACAATTACGAGTTTGAATTTTAAAATTTCTCCCTTGTTTTTAAAGGAGATTTAGCAAATTATGCTCGCACCTGTTGATTATTTTCAGTGTTCTCAAACTGTCTGAAATATTTCCGGTGTAGACTGGCTATGCTGCGTAAAAATAACTCGGGGAAACAAAAAGGCACTGCCTGTCAAAAGCATTCTTTCGTGAACGGATTTTTTGCGCGTTTTCGTTTGTCGTGAGCTGCGGTCTGTCTCCGGAATACTTTGAAAACAGGAATAACTAGACCGCAAGTTAAAAATACAGAAATAAATGTCTTGCATCACGAAACAGAAAGGTTCCCTTTGTAGTTTCCCGGCAAAACGGGGATTAAGCATTCTAATCGAGAATCCAGCGAATCGAATTACCGCTATCTCGACGAAGCCACTCAACTCACAGATGGATGCAAGAGTTAAATTTTATTAAAAAGTATAAAAAAAACTCCCAACCGCACTATTTATATATTCGCCTCCCACAAGTAAACGACAGGAATTTTCTTCGACCTTTCAGCGAAAGGGTCAAACATATTTTTGAAATTCAACTCATCACGGACGTTTCAACCTTGTTCTTTTTTACTCCAGCGTCGATTCTGGGGCAGTGGGAACCTTACCAGAATCTCAGCACTGGTTCACTAAAAATTTCCCTAGGGTCCTAAAGGAAGACTTACTAATCCATGTAGTCTTTCATTTCCTCCATCCACTTATTCCCAGACCAGAATATTCTGGTTTCTGTTTCGCAATCATCGCGGTAGCAGGGAGTTTGTGGGAAAGTTCGAAGCGCATCGTCAAATACTGAAGAGACCCCTCAATTGAAAATATACTGAGGGCGTGTAATTTGACTATACAAAGGTAAAATTCCTTTTGTTTTGTTTTGGTTTCTTTTGTTTCAAAACTAAAAAGCAAAAGGGTTACAATTAGCTGTCAAGTCGTGCATTTTTTTCTCCAAACTATTGACCTGTTTTGAGACCTCTGACAAAACTCACGACGAAACCTTATTGAATAAAAGAATCGACACATTCCCACGGGAATGTGAAGATACCGAAAGCTGCTTTATTTTCTCAAGATATCTGTCGAATTGAATGTCTAAAGCGTCTACAATGATTTCCTGTGAGGAAATGGTGAGTCTCAAGAAGCGTGTCTAAACAAATCTAGAACGTTTGATAACACTCTAAGACAGATGGCTATGTATATGCGAGTTGATCCTTTACATTAACAAATAAGGAGTTGATACGCGCGCTAATGAAGACGAAAAGCAAGGAACTTCAAACAAGATTACAAAGTACGCAATGTCCTCACAAGACATATGCTAGGGAAACCACATCGACAATAGGCGGAAGTTAACACTTGAGCCAATAGTAAGAAAAGCCAGGCTACCGTTACAAGAATAAACCAACAGGCAAGTTGGAAAGAACTTCGTGTCCACGAAACAATTCTAGAAGTTTTCGTTCAGAAAGGAGTTTGTAAGTCCGCGTGGGCACCTGATTTTTGTCAGGTCACGTTGTCAACCGGATAACCTATAACAATGTATCATAATAGCACCGTATATCAGCGTGTTTTCATCGATTAGACAATAAGACTTAACTGCGATTCCATATGCAGTGCACCAGGGTTTACAGGGGTAGGAAAAGGATAACGGGGATATACAAATTAATTTTTTAGCTAAATACATTGACACGTTAATAAAGTTTTCATTCATTCTTTTCATTCACAAGGGCTTGTGGCCGCGTGTATACAAGGGTTTTTTTACAGGGGTCATATTTACCAAGGCCAAGGGTATGTATGGTATGGGAATTGTTCTAGGCGAGAGATTGTTATCTGTTCTAGGATGTAACATATGGTACAGTTGAATCCCGCTATTTGGAACTCTAAGGGGAAAGCAAAAATTGGTCGAAGTAGGGGGAGTTTGAAATACTCGATTGTAGTTGACTGAAAGACAAACCCAAGGAAAATTGTGTTGAGTTTCAATTGCAAATTGAACAGAGAACTCGAAATAATCGGGCTCGAATTAGCGGTGTCCCGGGGGCGGAGTCAAAATGTACATGCACCCCGCCCCCACCAACCCAAACAATCAGAAAGAAATATTGCACTTCGACCTCTTTATGCTACTGATGCTGCTGCCTTTATGTTACATAGAATCATGCACAGGCCCCAGAGACAGGCGTTTTAATTAACTTCCTAAATTGTAAGCGGTGTCGTTAAAAGCCAGTTCAAGGACCTTCAAGTGTTCTTTCATGTTCTGTTTGACCAAATGCAGTGATTTTTGTGTACGCGGCATTTCACCTTTCATCAAAATAATACAATTAAAGAAGCTGTCATCAAGTCAGAGGTGCCAGAATTACCACGGGATGATCAGTGCAGGTCGTGCAGTGTACCACGACTACCAAAAGAGATATTCCTTATTGTTTCCTTACAGTTCACCCAACTGTTCCGAGCATTTTATTATCTTCCCCGAAGATTTTTATTTGTGCACCATGGTAGGGCGACAATCAAAGGGGGTAAATGTTTCCCAGCGAAAAGTTGACCCTCAAAGTTCAATACTCCCCAGACTATGCTCTTTACAGACCTGGCTTGACTGAGTGCAATCTGTAATACGGGAATGGTTAGGAAACCCGACAAAGTTCTTGTTGTAGGCTTTTGTTCGCTTTTTCAGCCTTGATCGTGCACAAAACACAATAGTTGTGTACTCTCTACTGGGGAACTAACCGATAGAAACGTAACCTAACTCATCCATAGTGTATGAGCGCAAAACAAAAGATAGTGCACGATCGTGGACCTTCCAACGTAAATCTTGGCATCCTTGCTTGCTCCTTTGAAGTTTTCCGGGCTTCATAACCATTCCCCTTTATTAACTATATCGTAATCGATGTCAAACTCGATTGCGTAAACCTGCGTTATCGGCCAGAACGCAAAAAGAAATATACAGCGATCGCCCAGAAAAACCTCCACGCGTCAGGCTTGTATCTGTCTTATTTAAGACCTGAGGGACCTGTGATCGGGGTACATGCACTTATAGTTATCTTCGATTGCGCCAACGTTAATCGGTTTTTGGCATGCATCTCTCTCTTTGTGTCTCTGTGTTTCCTTTGAGGTCTGAACTTGATGGATTTCGTGATCGGACGCGGTCGGTCGATCACGGCGTAGACACCTGTTGCGATCTATTGTAGCTAGCTAGCGGTCAACGGTCACTTTCGAATCACGTATATAAAAAAAAGTGACATTATAGTCTGTGTACATAAGCCCCCTCCACGAATTTTTTTTTTAGGGGAGGAGGCGAATTTACATTGGATACCGTACACTTCCGATAGTGAGGACCCACCGAAAGTAATGTCAAAAAAAACCGTTGCCTCTAGCAAATCCCGAAGGTAGTGACCTTCCCGAGAGCAGCGAGCCTGCCACCCGGCCAACTCCACCTACCCGCCAAAAATAACTTGACAAAGCTAAGGTTTAATACAACGGTATGTTCATTTCTCCAATTAGTAGTCAAGTGAACCGTGAAAATAAACTTGCCATTAAAGTGTTAAATTCTTCATGCCATTTTCAGCTGAAGCGTAGGTAATACGGAAACGTTTCAGTTTCAAAAAAGAAAATGAAAAAATCGGCTAATTCGCCCATGCGGTCACGGTCCGGCAAAGCAGAAGTGCGCCTGAAGGTGTGTGGGTGTGAGGAACTTAAGGAGAAGGAATAGAGATTCCTTGTTTGTTTCTATGATGTCACTGTGAAAAAAGGAAGGTGATTCAGTAAAAGCTCAGAAAAGACTCCGGGAGAAACTTGCCCAAGTTGTGCCTACAACAGGCAACAACAGTGTAGAGGCCACCCTATGTTAGCAAAAAGCAATCGGAATAATAACAAATTTTACTTTGTTTTTTTTTGTGAATTGCCATCTTTTATTCGGTTGAAAAAAGCTCAATTGAACCAACTTTATATGACGTTTTTTGCTTCCCAAAAGTAACGACCCCCGAGAAAGTGGCGAGCCCCAAAGGCTCACCTGCTAAATCCGAAAGTAACGAAGGTCGTTACTATCGGAAGTTTACGGTTGTGATATAACAGCTTGCGCGGAAAGTATGTTTAGAATGTGTAATTTAAGAACGACAAAAATGGTAACAAACTACTTTTTGAAAGTGAACAGTGATCATCGCAGTAAATTTTCCAACTTAAGCAATTCGAAGAAGAAGCCTGAAAAAAAAAAGTCAGGACTTCAACGGGATTCGAACCCGTGACCTCCGCGATACCGGCGTGACGGCCGGTGCGATGCTCTACCGAAAAAAGTATTTTTTGGCCGCTGCGATCAGACGTCCTTTTCTGGGAGAAGGACGAGCCTTTTTTCCCCTTCCCCCGCTCGCAGCCACCACTAAAAAGGAACGCCTGATCGCAGGTTACCAAAACTACTGACTTACAATACTGTGACTCGCATTAAAGACAACGCCGTTTGCTTCTTCGAATAGGGACCGGGTGAGCTTGCTTCTCCGTCGAAAGTCTCTTCTCTCCATTGGAAAAGACATGACATGACACCTTCATCTTTCTTTATTATTTTTTGGATGGTGAGAGGGTCGTTAGATGATAAACTGTATGACAGCCGCTGTCATACAGTTTATCATCTAACGATCCTCTACATGCAGTCCTGAACCGGATTTTCATACAAAGTTTATTGGAGTTACTCAAGATCTTTAAAGCCAAGGAAATCTGAAAATCAGTTTGAAACTTTGTCCATGTTATTAGCAAGGCAAGAACAAAAACCAAATAAAAGACCAAGGTAGAATTATTATTACCGAGCGGAGCGGCAGATATCTTTGAACAACAAATGATGTTGAGCCATAGACAGGACAACTCTGAATTGGAGTCAACGACGAATGATTTTTACGGACAGCAACAACAACTGTTTTGACCTGAGCGGCTCTCGGCTTAATCCAGCGACTGATTTTGAACCCAACTGCAAAAATATTATTGAACTCAAAGACAAAGAAGTTCTCAATCATGGAAGCACTGAAATAATTTGGACCCAACGACAACAATATAGCCTTTTTCAACAGAAAAAAGATTTATAATTAGCAAAAAAATAATAATTGAGTGGGCCAAGCGATTAAGGATAACTCCTTTTGTCTATCTTTTCAATCGCGGGAAACT
>OFEP01000105.1_pt1 | contig 10738 bp, 5 predicted proteins | sample 1521161 | NCBI WGS metagenome assembly OFEP01 (sample SAMN04272335, study PRJEB24112) | coral metagenome | biome: Coral reef; feature: Shallow seawater; material: Coral tissue | host: Coral | place: China: South China Sea | collected 2014
GCCTGGAACATGGTAAACAATACAGCTATAGCTATAGTTATACTCAACAACGGGAGTCTAATTGTGTAATGTTACGCTATTTGAGGGCGCAAACAAGGTAATAAAGACGACAAAGAGTCTTTATCACAACAACAACAAGTCCATGTTTAATTCCAAAGAAACGAGCACATGGTCTGAGAGTCATGTGACTACGCATGACGTCACACCTTTCCTTTTTTTGAGGACAAAAGTTAGAATTGACAAATTTAAACAAGCTTAAGACAAACAAGCTTTCCATGATGAATTAAACGAAAAAAGTCAATGTCTCTAAACTAGTCTTGTATTAAAGAACTACTGAAAACTGAATGTCTGTTAACTTGTCTTAACCTTGGTTCAGTAACAATGAAACAACTTCAGCAACCGGTGAATATCCTGAAGTCCTTACTTTTCTGTAGTCCTTATTTTTCTGTAACAAAGTCCTGTAAGTACTGTGGGGGGTGAGAAACTCGTCCTCTCCTGGTCACAACTGTTGGTTTAACTGGGCCTGATGGTGGCTCCTGGCTTGGGGAATGTGTCACAGGTTCTTTTTGCTTCGGTTGACCAGCAAGGTTGTTTTGGATTGGTTGACCTGTAACCTGGGGTCTTGTTGGTTCAGATGCGGCAGGTGCTGTGTTAGACTGGTTGTTCTGTGGTGGTCGAACTAAACCGGTTTCAGAAGTCTGAGCAAATGGTTCCTTAGACTGGCGGAGGTGTCTACGGTTTCTTCTGTACAGTCTGCCGTCTTCTGTCCTAACTTCGTAAGAACGGATATCAACCTGGTCTTCCACCCGTGCCTTAAACCATTTCCGCGCTCTGTCGCCTGGTTTGGGGGCTACTCGGACAACTTCTCCTGTCTGTAATGGCGGAAGCTCCTTGGTGTTTTGATTGTAATACTTAGCTTGTTTGGACTTCTGCTTGAGAAGTTTCTCCTTCACATCTTCTTGGACCTTTGGTTTTAACAAGTAACTGGTGGTAGGGAGCAGTGTTCTTGTTCTGCGTCCAAACATTCTTTGGGCAGGGGAGCTAGACATTCCTTCAGAAGGGGTGTTCCTCCAGTCTAGCAGGGATAAGTAGATGTCTGTGCCTGCTTGCTTGGCTTTCTTCATGATGGATTTTGCTGTCTTGATGGCATTTTCAACCTTGCCATTGCTCTGAGGATAGCCAGGTGAACTTGTGATGACTTCAAACTCGTAGCTGGCCGCAAACTCTTTGAATTCTTGAGAACTGAATGGCATGTTGTCACTGATTAGCTGATTTGGGATTCCATGGACTGAAAACAGCTTGCGGAGTATCTTAGCTATTCCCTTTGCGGTCTTAGTTTCTAGTCTGTCTATCTCGAAGTAACTTGAGTAGTAGTCAACCACACAAAGGTAGTCTGTACCATCAAGCGTGAAAACATCTGCACCAATCTTTTGCCAAGGCCGATCAACAATCTCGTGCGAGATGAGAGGTTCCCTTGCTTGGTTTGACTGGTAAGATGAACAGATGTCGCACTTCGAAATGTGGTCAGTTAGGTCGGAATTCATTCCTGGCCAATACACGGTTTCTCTTGCTCGTCGGAGACAACTCTGAATTCCGGTGTGGGCTCCATGCAACTTCTCTTTAATCTTTGTGCGCAGGCTCAGGGGAATGACACAGCGCTGACCTTTGAAGATTAGACCATCCTGAGCTGATAGCTCATCTCTGACTAAGAAATACGGGTGGAGACACGTGGGGACTTCCTTCTTCGTGTCAGGCCATCCACTGATGATGGTTTTCTTCAGCTGTTGAAGAGTGTCATCTTGAGCTGTTTCTGCTTGAATTTCCCTCAGCTGGGGCTCTGAGATAGAGAGGAAATCGGTTGCATGGATGGTTTCAGCTTCCTCTTCTGCCTTAGACTGGATGGTGTTCTTGAGGAAAGCTCTAGATAGGGTGTCAGCTAGGTACATTTCAGAGCCAGGCTTGTACCTTAGGTCAACATCATACTGCTGGAGTCGTAACAGAAGTCTCTGTAGACGCTTTGGAGCTGAAGCGAGAGGCTTCTTGTAAATCGATATCAGAGGTTTGTGGTCAGTCCACAAAATCACGCGTCTTCCAAATGTGTAATGATGATTGTGCTCTAGCCCGAAGACCTGAGCTAGAAGTTCTTTCTCAATCTGAGAATATCTCTGTTCTGCTGGGGTGAGTGCACGACTCGCATATGTAACTGGTTGTAACTGGTTGACCCTCTTGCAATAAGACGAGGCCATTTTGTGATGCATGACCTTGTCCTTCAGTTTGGGCTTCTGGGCTGAAATACTTGAGGACTGGGGCTTGTGTAACAGCCACTTTGAGAGACTGGAAAGCATGTTCTTGTTCTTGTGTCCACTGCCACTCAGCATCCTTGTGCGTAAGCTTGCAGAGAGGCTGACATAACTCAGACAGGTTACTAAGGAACTTCGAAAGGTACTTGACCATGCCAATGAGATGCTGTACGCCTTGGACATCAACAGGAGTTTCCATGTTCACTATGGCAGCAATCTTCTTTGGGTCAGGTTTGACTCCTTCACTGCTTAACAGATGCCCAATGAATGTCACTTGCTGGCATTTGAAGTCGAACTTTGCTTTGTTTAATCTTATGTTCCTCTCTCTGCATCTTTGAAGTAAGCGTACAAGGTTTGCATCATGATCCTTATCTGCCTCTTCCTTGGTGTCACCCTGACCAGTAATCAGTAGGTCATCTGCTATTCTGTAAATGCCAGGCAATCCTTGCAAGTTTTGATCAAGCTTCTGCTGGAAGTATTCAGGCGCAGGGCTGATTCCATAAGGCATTCTTAACCAGCGATGACGGCCCCATGGCGTCTGAAAGGTAGTAAGGCGACTCGATTCATCATCTAACTCTATCTGGAGAAAGCCATCTTTCAAGTCTGCTTTGGAGAAAACTCGTGCTTTCCCAAGGTCTGGCAGAATGTCATCAATCACAGGCAGAGGGTAGTGACTTCGATGGAGTGCCTTGTTCAGGGGTCTTGGGTCAATGCAGACTCTGACTTTTCCATTCAGTTTTGCCGTGACAACTGCGCTGGACACCCACTTAGTTGGTTCTTCTACTTTTGTTAAGACACCAACCTCTATGAGATGGTCAATTTCTTCTTTAAACTTTCCTTTCGGAGCTACTGGTACTCTGCGGGGAGGCATGACCACTGGGGAGACTGAGTCATCCACTTCAAGGTGTAACTTTCCCTCCATTCTGCCAAGTCCCTTGAAAATGTCCGCAAAGTCAGTTAATACTTGCTCTTTAGTAAGGGAGGTACTCTGAGAGGCGGCGAGAGCTTGATTGTTGCTCACCAGCTGGATATTGTGGTGCTGGACCACAAGAAGACCCATTTGTTGCGCTGCACGAGCTCCTATTAAAGGCGTGTAGTTACCATCCACTACAACAAACTCGGCGTTGTACTTCTTTCTTGTCCTTGGATTACGCATGCTCACTCTTGCCGTTCCAAGTGCTGAGATTTGCTGCTTGTTGTAAGCTCTCCGTAACTTGTTTGTTTTCTGGATCTCTGCAATTCCTGGAAGAAATTTCTTTGGAAGGACATTGCACGATGCACCAGAGTCAATTTGCATTCGTACTGGTTTCCCTTGTATCTCCATAACTGCATAGATCTTGTTAGGAAAATCAGACACAGAATTGACAACTTCTGAAGTACTTACATTGTCATCTTCGGCAGAGAGCTCCACAGATAAAATTTCCTCTTCCGATGAGAGATCGGTTTCGACAAGGGACACTTTTTTCCGAAAGGTTTCCTTCGAGCTTGACTTCGGAGCCTTTGGTTTCTTCTTTTTTGAACTAGTTTTCTTCTCATGAAGATGACACTTGCTAACGACGTGATTATCTTTCTTGCACTTCTTGCAGACTTAACCGTAAGTGGGACACTTTTCTCTTTTTCTCTCGTGAGACTTGCCACAGAATTTGCAGTCGTCAACCAGACGGACATTTGGCTTTTCAGAGGACGATTTGAGTGCGTTGACATCGCTTGATTCGTTGTTTTGGTTTGTCATGGCTTGCATTTGCAATTTAGTCGCTTCGGCTGCTCGGCAGCTATCAAGACATTTATCCAAGGTTAATTTCGGTTCCTGGGGAAACTTTTTCCTCAGACTTTTGTCCCCGATACCACAAACTTAACGATCGCGAATTAAGTCTTCCTTTAACGAGCCAAACTCACAGGTTTCAGCGAATGTGCGAAGTGCTGTAGTGTAAGCATCAATCGACTCGTCAGACTCTTGTGAACGATTGTTGAACCTGTATCTTTCGTAAATTACGTTCGTCTTCCCTATGCAACAATTCTGCCACAATTCGAGCACTTTGTCGATGTTTTGCCTGTCATCATCCGACTGAAACGGCAACCCAGTGTGTATTTCCAAGGCATCTGGACCGATACACGTGATAAACGTGGCGACACAAAGCGTTGAAGGTTCTTTGTCCAACCCAGTGACAATTTCATACGCTTTCCAAATCTGTATCCATTTTTTCCAGTTGGCTGCTAGATTTCCTTTAGTGTCGAATTTCTGCGGAAGTGATAAATTAGCAATGAACCTCGTAAACGGCGGAGTACTGTCGGGAGCAGCAACAGCTTCTGCTTCATCTGGCATGTTTGCGGGTTAAAACAATGGCGGCGCGTTGACACACAATCTTCACTCAATTGAGACTTCGAAAGCTGGAAATATCTCCACAGAGGCTTTCAACAACACGACGTGATCCGACGTCTGACACCATGTAATGTTACGCTATTTGAGGCGGCAAACAAGGTAATAAAGACGACAAAGAGTCTTTATCACAACAACAAGTCCATTTTTAATTACAAAGAAACGAGCACATGGTCTGAGAGTCATGTGACTACGCATGACGTCACAACTTGTCTACTTTATGTTCAGTGGTTCCAAAACAAAACAAGCAAGGTATAGCAGCTTACAACTTTAAATAGTACTCATTTAGAATATTATTTTTTGGAGTAGTCCATTTTAGGGGTAGTCCATTTGGGGAGTCCATGGACTGGGGGTCAGTGTTTTGTCCATCACCCACAGAACGTATTATATTAGTATTCAGTATTATTTTTGTGGTTTATTGAATGAAACAACCAACAATACATTGCAATCGGATTAAGTGGAGTGAAGACTTTATTTACACAGCAGATAACCTTTTCTACGATAAAAACTGATTAACTTGTGGCCCTCTATTAACACAAAGTGGATATAATATAAAGATCAGATTATTTAACAATGGTGAGAAAAATAAATAAGTCACAGAAATAAAACTGTAATAATCACAATTAAAAACCAATATGACTTTAAAAGATCTATTTCAGGTTTATTTTTATCTTTTTTTTTTACTTTTGCTATTTAAGCTAAGTAAAAAATAAATCTTAGCGCCGGTTCACTGCCAGTTTTGAGGCCAATACTGTTACGTCATATTTCAAAGAAGCAAACCTTGCTTCACTTTCTCTGAGATGAGAGTTCTTTAAATCAGTAAGCTCACGGATCTCTTGATTTTGATTGTCGCTGGGATTTCGTAAAGATCTTAGATACTTAAGTCGGGTATTAGTTTTGTCACAAGCTTGACAGGTATCAACCCTAGATTTTCTGAAGCTAAGAACTTCTTTCAACTCGGCGTTAAAGATATTTCTAAACGTTGAAAAACTTAAAACAGGTCCTTTGTTTTTTCTTTTTAACCTGGTCGTCTTGACATTAGGGTGTTCACGAATATATTCCGACCACATTTTTCGCATTGATTCATGTGCGTCAAAGTACTTTTTGCTGCCATTCCGCGATCTTCTATAATGAGACTCGGACGCGTCATATGAAAGTATGAAGTCGATGACAGTGTTTTTTGTTTCAGGCAAAAGTCTTCGAGGACTGGTTTGCCCTCTTCGGTCAGGCTCTATTGATGGCCCTTCAAAGCTCATCTTTTTTAAAAGACATTCTATTTTATGCTTTGAGATACCGTAAACCTTGAGGAACGCAGTCTTGCAAACTTCACCAAGCGATGGGGCCTTGTATGTTATTTTTCGTTTTCCCGTTGGCGTGATCTTCACTTCCAAAAGTTTTGACAGAAGGTAATTTTGTTCATTGTATTGTTTCTCATAAAGCAGGTTCCTTTGCCGTCGTATGATGCGTTTTATGTTACACAGACCCTGTCTCAGCAGGCATCCATTATCACAACAGGTCAAATTCAAATCATGCAACCTAAAGGCTGCATTTTTGCGCCGGTTCACTCTGATCGTCTTTGGCACGTAAACCTTTTTTAACTTGCTTCTGGAACTCAGAGTTCTCCTTCCTTTCTCTACCGAGCTTGCAAGAGGGTTACCTTGTCTAAAATATTGCCAAGGATTCGAACTGTCAAAAATATACAGTAGCCGATTAACGTCAACCCCACTTATTAAGTTCATCTCTGTTTCTTGCTGAGCAGAAGATCCCATTGTTGAAGGAAAGGAAATTGGTTTAATCTCACCCGTGTGATCTTTCTTAATTTTATATTCTTCACTGAAAGGTAGAGCTTACTAGAATTTTCTAGCATCGTGATAAAACAGTAAAAAAAAAAAACAAACAAACAGTTTCCGGCTGACGTCAGTTACAAGCAATTTACCAAGTGTTGACAGTTTCCCTGCTTATCAGTATAGATTTTTTTAAGAATAGCCTCTGAAATCATGTGAGATGAGAACAGAAAAGTGCATTTTTGTGCAATTTTTCCTCTTGAATGATATAAATATCACTCCATAAAAAGAATAAATTCACTCAACTTTTTCCGTAATAATGATTAATACTTTATCAACGTCTCCCTTGAAACAGTCCGGGCACGGCCTTTAAGGAAACTTAATTGCGTGATTCACGAAAAGTCTAGAATTCATGCCCCTCACGCGTATCATTTCCCGCTGTTGTGGAACAAGTTGTAAAATATAGCTGCATTTTAGTGAAAAATCTAGAAATTTCGCGGCAAAAAAAATCAAGCGAACAAACTTCTAAGTCTTATAAATTATGTCCCCATCCCACCACTAACCTATGCTAACATCTTTGGCTCATTGAACTATTATTCCGTTTCGATCGGGTTGTGACCTATCGGTGCCAATTAGCGATGATGCCAAGAGTGTTAGTTCTCCAAATGGACTATCATAAGTGTCTTCCGACTCCAAAAGTTTCCTCTCAAGATTCCTTTTACTTGAGAAAATTAAGGACTAACCTTTTCGGAATTTACACAGCGAATGAAGATATTATGAACTGCTTTTTTTACGATGAATCCATCGGCGGAAGTGGTCCAAATGAAGTGATATCGTTACTTAACTACGTATTGGAGAAACTAATACAAAAGTACGGGACATTTCATCATTTAATACTATGGGCAGACAACTCACCAGCACAGTTTAAACACTGCTTTTTATTTTTTTACTTGGACAGCCTTGTCCGAAATGGAAGATTTCTTCGAGTAGATCTGAAATTTCTGTTGGAAGGGCATTCCTATTCAATATGTGATAGAAGATTCGGGTGTATTCAGCAGTTCTTTAACACTCAGGAAAAGATGGAAATTCCACAAGAATGGGCAACTTCTCTACGAAATAGCCATTTACGTAACGTCAGAAGCCACTGGGTAAGCCTTCATCAGATAATGAACTATAAATGTTACTTAAAGAACAAATACACTGCCAGAAGCGAGGACATTAGCGGAGAGAAATTCGAGGTGAGAAAAATTGCGTTTATTAATTTTGGATATGGTGAGATCCCAGATGAAGAAGGAAACTTGAGGCTTACCAAGCACAGTGAAACCGCCTTTATCAGGTTTACAATGGATACAGTAGAAAAGCCAACAATTGTCTCTTTTGTGAAGAAGAAACAATGTGAAGAGCTAAATCCAGCGGATCTAGTTCCTGTGAGACAAGATTGCAGACCGGTTCGCGATGATGTGCGACCAAATTGTATAAAAATTGCTCAAAAATATTTATCTGAAAGGGCTTTACGGTTCTACACTTCATTGGTAGCTGCTGATCAGGATAGTGATGACGCTGACTAGTAATGAATACCCAATAACTTGCGTAGTCACTGTGATAATACCAATTACAATGCCATACCCTAGTTATGGTACAGCCGTTGGTTTTATCCGATTGAAAGACAATAAATTAGGTTCATGAACATTTTATTTACTCTAACAGTTTACTAGCGTACACAACACGATGTACTACAGTTCGAGTAAACACTTGTAACTGCATTTTGAAATCTTTTTGAGAGGCAAACGTTGACCTAAAGGCAACTGATAATCGCGCGCGTGAGCTCTCCGCTCCCGTAAAGAGCGTGCCCTTAAACCTCACAAGTTATCAGTTTGCCTTTTCTGTGTATGCTCAATTTGATCATCTAGAAACGAATAAGAAACTATTGTGCTTATACGTTCTCCATTCGGAGCAACGACTTGTAAGGTACATAGGCCAATATGCAACCGTCATTTATGCATGCACCGCAATGATATGTTTTTAAGCTAAATGATATGTTTTTAAGCTAAATTAGGTGTCTACTTTATGAAACGTATTCTCTTAGCCAAATAGCAGTCGCTAAGAAACTAAGGGAAACCTTATACTTATGGCTAAATATCAAGCTATGGCAACGACTTCCGACCATGAATTCGTTTTAAAATTGACGTTTTCGTTGCTGTTGCCGCCGTTGATGCCAGAGTTCCCTAATCATGGACCTCTCATGAAAAGAAAGACTTTGTAGACGTTAGTATACTTGAACTTGAAAGTAAAGTAACACCTATAAGGCTAAATCAAACGTCCTGAGCCGTAAACCTTTCCCGCAATCTGTGTCAGTAGGGAGTTTTAGTAACGTCGATGGGGTCGGCAACGAAGACTGTCAAAACAGTAAAGGCAATTCCCAGTCAGTTGGTAATGCCGGTTAGCCAAAATTGACAATAACGGGGGATGAAAAAAACACTGCATGTATCATAATAACGTTACGATAAATTGAAGATTTGATAATAAGGTAATAGGTGTACTTAGTAGAATCCAATTCGGTCTGTGATGATACGAGTGATGAGCAAAAACCGGAGGACGGCGCAGCGGGAGTGTGATTAGTTCAATCTTGAGTATGATTACAGACCGAATTGGTCTACACAAACGTTTGTTACAACTTAATCATAACTATATCAATATGTGCGATATTTTAGGATTTTTCGAAATCAAAACTCAAGAAATTCTGAGAGTTCTTGCCAGCAGTTAATGAAAAAAAAAATTTCATTGCGCAATTGCGATGGTGCGTGCAGTCCAATTATTTAGGCAAGACGCGTACTGGCCTATTAGCGGTGAAATCAGAACAGTTGATAGCCGATCAGATTTGCGAGTTTTGTTGTTGTTATGATTTATTTAGTGATGGTAACAAGACTTCGATTTCGTGTCGTCCAAGTCGGTCTGTAATCATACGAATGATAACAAAATCGATTTCTTTATCACGAGTATGGTTACAGAATGAATTGAACGATACGAAGTCTTGTTGCCAATTATTCATAAAAATTACAATTTCCGAGAAAAGGGAAAATAGCCAAGTTATGAAAAAAAGGAAAAATTTGCATTAAAATACTGAAAAAGGAGCCGTAAACTGTTGGTGATTGAAACCAAGGTCGCGATTGGTTGATTTAAACTACAACTTTGAATATGATTGGCTTATTAAACAGTCCGATAAGAAACTGTCCATTAGCAAACTGTCCGATAACAACTTGCCAGCTAATTGGTGGAAAATAGGATTTTTTTAAAATCAATCACAATCGGGGAAATAGTAATTTTTATGATTAATAAAGAAGGGAAAGAAGGAGAGAAAAGAAACGGTAAAAACTAGGGTGGAAGAGTTTGACTGTTTGTATGATATTCCCAATCTGCGTCGCCGTAATTCCAGAGGAATTCCACAGATTGTGGAATATCATGCAAAGCAACAAAAAACACTCGCGACGATGTATCTACATAAGGCTTTAAATTGGCGTTTTGCCTTGAGTGGTTTATAGTTGCCGCCAAGCTCAGGTCGGCATGAACGTCACCATAGTAAGGATCAATTCTGAAAATAAATAATAAACAAAATTAGTGTTTACAACTTAACACAAACATTGAGAACATTTCACATTTAATAAAAAGAAAATATGTACCGTGTCTCTATCGAGATTTAGTATAAATCTACTAGCGTACTATCACGAATGCCGTTCTCTGATTGGCCTCCCTTCTCACCATCTATTCTGATAAAGGACTAAGATCAGGTTTTGAGCGAATAATAGATCAATACTAAAATAATTAGATTAGTCGCTTTCGATTTCCACTGTTTCCCAAACGCGAAGTGTAAAAAATGCGTGAAAATGTGTATTTATTTGTTTCTTTGTTTGTCACTTTGTATGCTTTTTATCTTCCCATTTTTCAGTGATGAAAATTTTTCAAGGTTAACTTTCGCTTAAACTTCACCAATTATAATGAGAGAACTTTAAGAGGTGGAGTTGACAAGCGCCACATTGCTAATGGTTATGGGTTTTTTTGGAAAGCAAAGCCAGTCAAGATCTGGTACAATTTAAAGATATGGTCAAAACTGGACTGTTTGTTTTTTTTTACCTTTTTCCTGAACGTGAGCTTCTAACTATGAAAATCGTGATTTCAATATATTTACTATTCAATACCCAGTGCCATTGTTCTCTCTCTGCACTATATCACTGATTGCAGTCTTAAAAGATGCAAAACAACTGTCTGAGGAAAACGGGGGC
>OFEP01000106.1_pt1 | contig 10723 bp, 2 predicted proteins | sample 1521161 | NCBI WGS metagenome assembly OFEP01 (sample SAMN04272335, study PRJEB24112) | coral metagenome | biome: Coral reef; feature: Shallow seawater; material: Coral tissue | host: Coral | place: China: South China Sea | collected 2014
CATTTCGATGCCATCGAAAATGGCGGAGGCTGACTAGGGTCCTTTAACTGCATATATGTAATCGGGCACTTCGTTGGTTACATACCATGCTCAAAACAGCGACAGGAGGATCGAACCGTGGTACCATATCACTGTACCGGCAAGGTAAGCAAAGCGTTTTCGGTAGCACCACACAAAGGGCTTCTGTGCCCTCGGCTTTGCTTCGCTGACTGCAGCTAATCCAGTCTGGGATTTGAAGTGCTTCTGCGAGTGCAGGGATATCTCTCTTCTTAACTCAAGATTCCGCAAGGCATTTATCATCTTCCATATCATCTAAATAGAAGAGTGGATATGAACTGTACGGTAGGTTTAGGCTTGGAGAATTGTACAGTTCGTGCCAAACCAGGGGTTCTTCGTCGTTAAGAATCCCTTGGTCATAGGAAAGTAAAACAGAATACCTTGTTCCTTTGAACGAGGTCATTTGAAGGTTTTAGACGTACGAAATCTGCCTCGACGACGTTTATTACTTTTAAAACTTCCCAGCCCTACTATTTGTATTTCATGTTGCTTTAAGTAGAATTTTTGCGGCCTACGGTGACGTACACTCCCAGAACCTCCTCAAGCACGATAGCCGTCGCAGCGCTAGCAGTAGTGATTTGCTTCTACTCGGCCCTATTTTTCGGTTTCCCTCTCCTCCGCTTTTCACTTCGTGATGAGAAAACACAACTAAGATAAGAGAAACAAAACTAAGATCAACAAATAATACTAAAAAGTTAATTCTAATCAAAGAGCTCTTAGAGCCTACTTCTGAATTCAAAGGCTTTTGCCTGATTTATTCTTACTGATGCAAGTCATTTGTAATTCAAGAAAACGGAATGTATTCCTTGCCTTGTTTCTGTGCGCTGTTAACAGACGTTGTTGCGCTTCGTGAACGAAGAGTTTGAAACAAGGAGCGCGGTGCTTATAAGAATGTTAATGACGTCATCTATGCGACTATCCTCCAATCGATTATATGAAAGAACCAATCAAAATGCGAGAATAACTTGAGTTTTTATATAATTGTGAACGGTAAACTAGTTTTTAATCGATCAAAACGACTCATTGGGAAAACGGGACAATCTTTTTCCACGTTTTTTCGCTGAAATTTTCTAGTGGACTAAAAGAATTAGACCTGGTCAATTTTATTACTTTTCAACCACATTTTCCGGATATTTTTTTCTTAAGAGGTGACCTCCTTTAAGGTGCGTGTATCTCACACGCAACCGTTGTTGCAGAAACAAATTTTATCTCCACACAAGATATGTTCCTTCATTTCTATTTTAAGGAAATTAATATTTAAAAGCAATGTTTCCACAACTATGCACCCTTGTTTAGAGGATCTGCGGGAGGGGGGTTGGAAAGAAATTCCGAGAACATTTCACAGCTTTCGACTACCAGCAAATGTCGCAAAATGTTGATTACATAACTTTTAATAAGAAATTTTCAATATAAACTCATCCTAAACCTAGTCATTTTCAAACACCAACACGAAGATATGCAACTAAGTTTTGAATTGAAAGCGCGGGTGATTCAATCGTATCTCTTTTGATACTGTAGTTGTTACATGACTGAGCTATAAATATACACGAAAAAGAACTTAGTATCTCACAGCGTTCAGTTGTTTTTCCTCGTTACATTATAGAACATTTGCCGCCTCGTCCACACATGCATTTCACAGTCTTTTCGTCAAGTGTATCGACACTCCTTGATATTTCACGCCGTTCATTCTTTAATCCTTGCTCTGACCTCAGTTCAACGTCTTCAAACTCCGCCTCCTCCAAACTGACAGCTTCTTCAACTGAAGGCGCCTCTGTCCGTTTTAATGTAAAGGGTTTTTCAACAACCTTATTTTCGAATACGAGAGCGGAAAGTTCAGGTTTGAATGAGGATTTCGCCACATCATCATGCGCGCTGTCTGGTGACTCCATGCTCTCGTTTGATTTTCGAGTGGCGTAGAAATCTTTTCCCAGCGACGACTCGATGAGAAATTTCGGCTTGTCGCTCTTCGATTTTGATTTCGCTGATTTCGAAGCTTCTTTAGATTTCTTCTCGGTTTCAAAGGGAGCTGTGCCGTATTTGTCTTTTTTGATGTCCTTTTTGGTCTGTTCTTTGGGCGTACTGTTCTCTGATTCGTTGGGTGTTTGCTTTTCAAGTTCTTTTTCAACTTCTTTCACAGATTCTGCCACAAATTCTTTCTCGGGTTCTTCTGAATCAGGGCTCACAATTTTTCGCTGCCGACTGCGCGACCGCCTGGCCTGTTGGGCGTATTCACCCAACGTATCAATTGCAGGCCCTTCAGTCTTCGGTGCTTCTTTCTCGACCTTTTCTTCCTTCACATTTTCAACAACCTTTTCGGTCGGAATGGCAATTTTGTGGTCTGGTACAGTAATCCTGTCTTCTGATTTCTTGGATTTCTCTTCCTGGACTTCAGCTATTTCCTTGGTCTGTTCAATGCCACTCTCTTTCACTACCTTTAAATCGACTTTAATTTCGTTGACGGCGTTATCTGCTTTCTCTTCCTTAACTTCTAATTTTGTAGGCAGCTCATTTTCACTTTTGATTGGTTTTAGCACGATGTCATCAATATCCAACTTTTCTTTAAAGTTTCTGTTGTCATCTTTCACAGAAGAAACTTCCTCCAGTTCTGGTTGGGTTTCTTTGTTGAGGTCAGGAGCATAGCTTTTCAAAACTTCACTGATCAAGTCCTCGGCTTCTTTTGTGTCTAACATGTGCAGTTCCTTCTCGTGTTCTTTCTCTTCTTCTTCTTCTTCTTCTTCAATTTCTCTTTCTTGGCGCAGAAACTCTTCCTCGTCGTCGTCGAAATCTTTGGCTGGTACTGATACCTCAATAGGTTCATCCCGCAGAAGTTGTTCCATTTTCTTTGCCTCAGTGAAAATGTACTTATCCAGGGGAGAATCTGAAGTGAAGTTCTCGCGAATCGGAGTGCTGGGAGGAGTGGCAGGTTCCTCCTGACTTGGTGCATCTTGATCGATAGAGGGTCGCTTCCCACCTAACGTGGGTATACCAGTTCTAGGTTTGGAAGCAGCTTGCTCGTTTCCGTTTGGCTTCGGAATCGCTGTCTGCTTGGGAAGCAAAGGAATTTTGGTCTTAGTTTCTACAGGCGAGGAAGCCACTGGTGATCCTGTCACTACAGCCTCTTTTTCTGTACTTGAAATTTTTCGTGTCGGTTTTTCGCCAGCATACCCAGGAATCCTGCTTTCCCCCGGCTTTGGTATCCCACTTGCCTTGGAAGCGACTGGCAACGAGCTTGACGGAGACTTTGTTGTGACTTTAGGTTCTGGAATCTTGGAGCCTCCAGGAACAGGAACCTTTGACTCGGGGGTCCTATTTGGGGGTGCAGAGGGAAACGTTGGAACGCGTGACACGTGCACAGGTGGTCCGTCCGGTTCTGAAGCTTTGGATACCCCAGGGCTGGGTAGCTTTGATTCCGGCGTTTTAATTGATGAAGGTGACTTTGTAAATGACGGGATCCGGCTGACACCCATTGGGATGCCAGTTCCCTGCGGGGGTGAAGACAAACCCGGAATCTTACTCTTGGTAGCATCACTTGGACTACGATTTACGGGAGAATGTACTTGTCCTTCTCCGTTCATTGCCGGGTGTTCTTCGTTCGGGCTGTCTTTTCGTGCTACAGACGGAATTTTCGACTTAGGAATGCCAGTCTTGGAGAAGGACGGTATTTTGCTAATTTGTTTAACTGATTCATGTCCATTTGGCACAATTACAGCGGTAGGATCTTTGTTTTCCTTTGCCGAGTCAGGTCTGTTTTGTGATGGAGCTGTAGATGAAGGAATCTTGCTTGCTGCCTTGTCCTTCTGTGAGGCGCTGTCTTTTCGGCCGGCTGTGGGCAACTGAGACTTCTGGGCGACTTCTTGACCCTTGTCGCCTTTTGTTGAAGACGGAATCCTACTCTTGGCAGGAGTACGTTCTTCGCTGTTGTTTCTCTTCGTGAGAGAAGGAATACGAGAAACGTGCGAGTCTGTTTTTCCAGCGCTTGCTGGCGATCGAACAAGAGACGGAATCTTTGACATCTCGCTGCTACTCCCTGAACGGGATCGAGTGCCTTCAATTGAACTCTTTGACGGTGATTTGTTCAACGGACTTGAAGTTAAACTTCTATTGCTTGACGACCTACTTATATCGCTTTCTAAATCTTCATTACTCACAGTTGGTGAGTTAGTTCTTAGTTGGCCTCTCGGTCGAACAATGTCACTTTTTTCCCGTTTTACACTTGGCGGTGCGCGACGTTTGGTTACGTCACTGTGTTCACGCCGGAGACCAGCTGGCGATTGTGGGCGCGGGCTCACTAAACTATTGTCCTGCTTAAGACTTGAAGAAGACACTGACCGAGCGGGGCTCGGGATAGCAGTTCTGTTAGCCGGTGATTGCGTGCGACGAGGTCTAACGATATCACTCTTCTCACGCCGCAGGTTACCGTTTTTCAACGTATCTTGGGCTGGTTGGCTTGATTGAGAGGGTCTGGGCGGAGCAGCTGTTTTTTTAGGTGCTGAAAAACTAGCGCTTCTTCGAGGCCGGACCGACTGCTTGTCTTGAGCAGCGTCTTGCTTGCCAGAACCCTGATTTGACGCTCTGCCAACGGGTTTTACAATGCGCGCTTTATTTGTGGTTTGCGAACTGTTGTTGACTTGAATAAACAGCGGATACCTGTTTGAGAAATCGTTTGGATCTTGCGACTGTTCGGGTAATGAACAGACGCTATCGGCGACTGTGTCGGTGCAATCACTCCCTTTTGATCCAGAACACAGTATCGAAGTGGAAACAGTTTTTCCGTTACAAGTTACGCCGTTCAAATGATTTTCACTCTGAGTCTCACTTTCGCTGCGTTTCCTCACTTGGCTAAAATCTCCTGACTTCCGCCTTGGATTGGATCTTTTTCTGAGCGCTACATCGCTATTACTCCTTTTCACCTTCTTAGGTTCTGGGACTCTTTTGGGTGGGGCTGGTCGGAACTGGGGTTTAGTCTCTGCCGGATAAAGACCGAAACTTGGGCTTGCACCAAAGATGGCGGAAGCGTTGCGTCCTTTGCTTGACGGATCTGGGAGACTAGGAAGAAAAACAACAACAATTAGTTTTGGTCTGGAGGTAACAACTGAATGCAGTCAACGGGCCAAGTAAAACCTCGAGAACGGAAATCGCGCCTCCGAGAATCAAAGAGGCCGCTCGGTTCCCAATTTTACAGCTTGCGAGCAGTACATGTATCGCGTTTGTCGACGTCATACACCAGAGCGACCAAGCGCAAGAACGACTCGGTTTCGTGCTCGCGAACTCGTTTACCCAACCGTGAACATGCACACACAGGTCAACGTTTTAGCGGGCGTACATATTTTTAGGGACGATAATCAGACTATGAAACCGTTCGACTGCTAAAACTATCACGATTAGGAAAATACGGCACTTGTTCCTTCGATTTACTCAGGGAAGGAAATTTTTAATTAATTAGGAGTAATGTCATAGCAAATCTCTTCAACTTCATAAACGTTCTGCCCTCAGAAAAGCGCGGGAAAACTGCTGCCAAGTCTCGAACGGGTGTAAGTTTTGTATTTAATTGGTCAAGATAATATCATTTGTCTCTGATTGGTCGAGAGTATCTTAAACGAGCTGTTGCAGCCAATAGCTGAGCCCAGCCATCGTAAGCACAAAATTAAACGCAAAACTGTTAAGTGTTATTGATTTTCGATTTTTAGTAAGTCCTTTTTAAATATTTTCAGATTCAAATGGTTATCATGTGAAAACCTGCTTAGGGTCTGGTGAGTTTCCGTGAAACTGAAACAAATTCGAGCAAAGAGTTTTGTTTGTTGTTTCAGTGGCTTTACGGTGCAAACACTGCAGAGTTGTGGTATGTGTTCCTACCAATACATTATGCAGAGTAACAAGAGAACTCAAGCAATTGATGAACAATGAAAAGCACTCAAACTGTTAAACATGCCAATCCTCTCTGATCCATTCAAAAAAACATTTTTTTTTACATACTACTTCAAACGACAATGGTAGCGTTTAATCAACTGAGGGAGTTTAATTCTCCTAAGTAAATTGTTACTGCACTAAGCAGACATAACATTAAGAAAGAAGAAGACAAAGTTCTTAAAGAATTTCGTTAATTGGAGCTCCCACAGGGACAGATTTTAATTGATTTGAGGGCGAACTGAATTGGGAACACGTGGAAAAATACCTCAATTAGATTAACAATGGATCCATGTTGAGTGGAAGCAAAACACGACAAGAAATCCAAACTGCAGGAACAAAGAGCTCGGCAGTCAAAACAATGACTTACCGACAACTCTCCAATGAACGTTGATCAAAGCTTCTAAAGAAACTCAACAAATAAATTAATCTGTGAAATCTTTGAATGAGAACTCATTTGTAGATTTGCATACTGGTGTTATTTCAAATTGGCTTGGAAACAAAAGCTCTGGCGGTTAAAACCTTCCCGCCCTCAAAATGTGCGTGTCAGAACATCATGCACAAAAAGAAGCCAAATCTCGATAGTGTTTGTAAATAACCAGTTTCAAACAATCTATCTTGGGTAAAATGCGTCAAATGTTTGTCTCGACAGAAATTGACATCCTTATGTATATCTGTCGTTTTCGGAACTCCAGAAAATCCATAACTTTGACAGAGTAATTCAACAAACGCTTTCAGATTGAAATTACTGTCTATTGCCGAGTTTATTCGCTGCGAATATATTAAAATTTATCTGAAATCAAAACATCATAACACGAAATACACTATATTCCAGAAGAGTCGATGGCAGTGTCCAATATTGCTAATTTCGGGTCAAAATGGGTTGTGCAAGAGACTCATCTCAAATTTTTAGACAACAAAGAAGTTGAAACTTTCTAAGTATCTGCAACAAAGCTAAATGCGAGAAAACTGTTGCCTCTCTAGCACAATAAAAGATTATAAATAGCGTGTTATTTCGGCAAAGCGGAAAATGTAAATAGTTAGCTCTTAAACCGCAAACTGATTAAAGCAATGTGTTCACGTCTCCGTAATAAACCTTAACAATACGATTTTAAGAACTTGGATAATTTCTTATATTGCACCAAAAGAGAGGAGTGAATTTTGACCATGCTTCCAAGTAGTTTTGTGGGATTTATGCATGGAAGTTTCTCGCGAATGAAAATTACATGAAGACGAACCGCTTTGATTCTCTGCGTGAAAGACAGATTTTTTATACAATTCATTCTCGATAATATTCTTACGCTTTAGGGAGTTAGGCTAAAAGTATCCCTTGTTTTGAAAATAAACAGATCTTACGGTGCGATCTAGGAATACACGTGAAGATTTCAGGACAACTAAATAATATGATACAGTTCGATTGTATGATGGGCAGATGTCGAGAAAATTGCCTTTTAGATTGAACAAGAATTGAAAACGACTCCTCGTTGCCCAAAATCTTCAAGTCGACACTTGACAGTGCGAAGTACGGTATTCGATTGTGTAGTCATGTCTAATGTTGACTTCTTTGGTAACGAAAAACACTGACATGAAATTATAAAAAGGTACCTTATGTACAGAATATGGTTCATATTCACTTCACCGGATGTCTGGCTCTATGTGTCTTGAAAATGCACCGGCTTAAAATTTTATGTCGCGTTTTTATCGCCATAAACACAGACAGAACGCTCCTTTAGTATTTTGCGATGTTAAATGTCGATATTGAGTGACTTTTATGTTTCCATCGTGCAAATGAAAAGCGTTAAAACATATTTAATTTTACTCACGGTTGTGCCAATTTTTCCCAGAAGTAAGACATGTTCCATACGGCTGAGACAAGATCGCTCGGAGAACACTGACAGCGGTGCGGTAGTGGCTTCGTTCATCAAATCATCTTTCCCTACTTCAGTCGATGTAGTCTGTATAAACTTCAAAGAAGTACTAAGTTCCTACATTCGCGCCAATAAAAACAATCTTTGTCGAGGTGAACTCGCCGCCTCTCGGCTCTTGGCCATACCGTCGCTATCACAATCGACACACGGAAACCACAGTCTACATTATAGTCGTCAAAGACACAAATTTTCCGAAAGCGCCGACAAATCTCATCTGAATTTCCTTCAATCCACCCTTGTGGTTGTCTGTCGAACTTTTCTAAAAATACGGATGACTGAATGCAAATAATTGAAGAGAAAAACTTATTTACATTCATCAAAAACTGACTCACTGTATGCACGCCTGGAAACTTGTCAGGACCTATCAAAACCCAACGCACAACAATACCAATATTTTTTGACCATTTGGGTGCGACCGACCGTGGTATTACATTATTAATGAGCGGAAAAAGTTCGGCAAGGAGGCTCGACAACTGCCGCGACTTTACAATAACTAATCCTTTGTTGGGGGCAAATTGTCGTTCGCTTTCAGTTTTCGCAATAAAATAAATCTCTGAACTTTATGGTTATTTTGTCAAAGAAAGAACGTTCTGTGTACAAAGCATTTGAGACTCTTTATTCCGGCATCTGTCTGACAATAAATGTGACAGGTATTAGATTTGATATACGCATAATCGAAAGTAAAGCTAAAGGTAACGTTTTTAACCTGCTGTCATAAAATTATGCTTTCGCAATTTATGGTCCATCGCGCGAAAATTTCGCTTTCGCCGGGTTCGATGTTCACATACAAGGCGTATACGCGTAAGGGATTTTCAGACGCCTTCATTTGCATGAACAGGCATGAAAACATTAGTTACAATTTAAAAATGTGTTCAACTGGCGTAGCGTCGTCGATTTTGTTTTGGGAAACTGCGCAAAGGACGTTTCGTTGCCTAAAGGCCGAAAGCGCAAACCGTTTCAATGTAATTTTTAGTGCGTTTTGGCCGCTTTACCGTGTTGCTGGACACATTGTTAATTATAGCTCACCATTTCCACGTTAGACCCCTTCTAAACAGCCGTTGTGCGCGCTTAAAGATTGTTTATAAGCCTAGGCAGTCTATCGGGAAACCACACCGCTGCGCTTCGACCATGTTTAGTTTTTTTGTAACGCACATTCGGCGGAAATTATTCAGTCTCTCGATTACTTTCAGCGAACGACATACGAAGTAAATTACTTAAGATCCAAAACAAAAGAAAGCGTGCTTTATACGTGACGTAAAACACCTGAAAGAGACCTCCAGTACTGTGTTACTATCCTGCACTGTATATCTTATTCGATAAATACGACCAAATACTTCAACAACTATCGCATTTCCGTTACGTACTGCGATTGTAAATTTCGGATGCGTTCGCAATTTTCCAACATGGTTTAATTTTAACTACGAATAGATTCCATCTGCTCTCACACAAACATGAAGTTTAAATCGATTCTAGGTTTAATCAACGCAGAGAAAACTTCAGTTTGAATGAAGTTGAGAAGTTTATACGCGTACCTCAAACTTTCGGTGTCAAATTAAAGGTGTCACTTACCAAACTCTTTCTACGGGAGTTGCGATTGGGCTTCCAGATTTACAGTAGAAATTCAAAGTCGATCTTCTTCGCTTAGGTCAAGTCGTGAAAGACAGCGGGTTAATTGAAAACTTTCACTGGATGCATGCTGACAAAGGAGAGTTATGCAAATGAGAGGTTTGTGCGACAAGTCTTGCCAAACATGATAGGCCACGGAAGGACGTCATCTAACGCTGTGAAAGAACCAATCAGCGAGCGACTTTCCAATAGATTACATGACCAAACGAGTTTTTGTTTGTTAGTGTTTCAAGTACAGGAAGTTTGTCGTTCAACTGCTTTTATACGCGATTGAAAACGTTTTTAATATTCAAGGTACAATATAACTATTCTTGTATTGGTAGAATGCCGTCATGCTTTTCTGCGAAGTTACTGGCACAAAACTTGTTTTTAACAAGTAAAATTTAACTTGTTTTTAACACGAAAAATTGCGTGAAGTTTGTCACGTTTGCCACATAAATGGTTTTACTTTGTGAAAATACAACACTTGTCCGAAATATTTCACTCTCTCCAGACCCCACTTGAGGATTCAACGGCTTAGTATAACGATCTGATAACGCCGTTCCCAACTGGCTGATAGTCTAAACACAACTCTGATCTGTTTGTCAATCCATGCAATTAAAACCATAACAATGTTGCCTTGTAGTCTGCTGGCAGCCGGTGTTGGCAGTGTTGAGAAGAAGGCGTGGCAGGGTGGTATGGCCGTCGGTTCTTCTTTAGGCTAAATAGTCCTCCCTCACAGTAATCCCTGCTGAAATTTCGAGAGAAAAACAAACTGCCAGCAGTCTAGTTGCCTTGTTGAATTGCCGTTGAATTGTTGGTTCGTATGCAGATAGCACGAAATGGTAAACTGTACCTCTAAATTTATCGCGCTTTACTTCACAGCTGCTAGTGATAACCAAGACAACACGAGTGTCAAGGAAAGAAAACGATAAACGACCAACACGCAGGCCTGAGGTGACTCAGATTAAAAAAATAAGAAACGCTCCCTGAATTTTGCTGGTGCACCACGCTAGAAGACATGCAAGTCGCTATGACTTCTTGTTTCTCTGACAACATATTTCCGTTTGAAGTCTGCACAAAAGTTATTGGTTCTCAGTAGGTTGTCCTACATTTTTCACACTGATAAGCAGTTTTGTTCGCCTGGGGAACGTCCGATGTAGTTCCATGGCAGATAATAGAGATAAAGTTTCTCACTGCCAACGTTTTCATTTAAGGTTGGCTTTAGA
>OFEP01000108.1_pt1 | contig 10625 bp, 6 predicted proteins | sample 1521161 | NCBI WGS metagenome assembly OFEP01 (sample SAMN04272335, study PRJEB24112) | coral metagenome | biome: Coral reef; feature: Shallow seawater; material: Coral tissue | host: Coral | place: China: South China Sea | collected 2014
CACTGACTGCACTTGCATACCTCAAAGCCCGCAATTTTTTTATTATCTTGCTGGCAATGTGCAAAATAGCTCAATTAAAACAATGGTAAATTATTTCACAGCCATATGTCCGCAATGTCGGAAGAGACTCGACAAGACTGATATCGAAGATTCTCCAGGAGCGCAAGCAGCAGCGTCCTCAGACAAGCCAAAAGCAGCCGTAGACGTATGCTCTTCTCAATTGGATGAGGTAAGGATAAGATGCGACCAACATACTCACGAAGTCAAAGCCTGAGAGTGACATTTAAACTAAACTGCATGCAAGGAGCCCCGTTTGTTTAACTTACCATGCAACTCGTAGTTAAACCGAAGCTGTACCGAAAGGCGTACGGTAAAAAATCCACTATCACAAATAACTGAGCTAAATTTGTTGGCATCGTTTCTCTTGAATTTTTATGGCGCAGATGCCGTCATCGTGAGACCTTTAACCCGACCATAACGGTGTCATCGTATTATTCTTATGCCAATTGTAAAATTGGTATTGCTTTTTAACGACTATGCCAAGTACTATTGCAGTTGCGCCACTAAGTTAGTTCAAAGGGCCAGTAACTAAAATTAGCCAATCAGCTAGCTCCATTGCCGGTCCAATATTCTCTCAGTATTGGACAGGGCGCTGTCCCGAATGTTTCCGCACCATTGCTCTTGAGAATTTTTTGGTTGTTTTGTGGCGTACGTTTTTCTAAAAGAACTTGCTTTAAACATAGAAAAAATTCTTTCATTTTTCTTTCAGCTCTCTTTCCTTTTTATTTTAGTAACATCAGATGAAAGTATACGCCTGGTTTGCTCCCAATCAAAATTGCGCGACTGAAGTATGAAATGCTTTTCCAGTCCTTCATCATGGCATTTCTTCGTAACAGTTTTTAAGTCGTGTGGTCAATCTCTTTTTTGGTTAAGCTTGGTCGGAACCGTACTGGTAGGATATCGACCCTTGGTCTTTTACACAGACTTTGCTGAAATGCAAGACCTAAGGCCGATATTCCCCTGGTACGAGCCTCACGCTTGCTTAATAAGAAATATGTAAGTTATTAGAGCAGGATCTAGCATACTAATACTATTGAAACTCCATATTTCAGGACGCCAACTCTGCTGATGCTAGCACTTTGTCGGCATTATATACAGGAATGATGGAATTGACAATAGATGATAGTTTATTTGTTCCTGAAGAGAGCAGCGGCAGTGATGAGGAGTCAACACAAGTGTCAACTGAAGAGCCTAGTGAACAGTACTTACGAAGGAAGCAACTCAATAAATTTCTGGAAAGTTGTAACGTAGAGAAATTAACTCGACCCAGGAGGAGGTGGGAAGAGGCGGGCGCACGTACCCGTAAAAGTCACGTAAAAAAGGCAAAAGATGTCATTGTAGCAGCTTTGGACGTGATTATGCCAGGGGATGCAGCATATTTATGGGATGCACTGCAGTCGTCAATGCTAGTGGACAAAGAGCTTGGATCTGCAGAGGGTGAAGACCACAAATACCTTGAAGCCCTGGCAGAAACATACAAAAATGCATCCTCTTGGGATACAAGAAGGCAAGTCCTGTCCATAATGGCTGATCTGGTCCCTTTCAAACGCCTTCAGAGGTACTTGCCTGGTATCACTGAGTACCGAGTGAAAACTGCGCGCCAGCACAAAAATGTGTTTGGTCGGGGCGTTCCCCTTCCATTAAAGCATAGTCCCCGAATGCGAGTAGATCCTAACCAACTTGACCATTTTTTGACATTTATAACAAGTCCGCACATCATACAAGATCTCCCATTTGGACAGAAGTACATGAAGTTATCAACTGGGGAGGTTTTGGAAACACCTAGTGTAATTCGTAATATGATTCCGGAACGAATTGTAATCCAGTATACCAAATACTGCGAAGAAGCCGGATTCCAGCCTTTTGGACGCACAACGATGTTAACCATCCTCTCAAACTGTAGTGCCACTGTGAGAAAGTCGTTGCAGGGTATCGACTATATCGCCGCAGAAGGAAGTAAGGCCTTTGACGACCTTTGCCATGTAGTGAGAAGACTAGAAGAATGCGGGATATTGAAGAGAGATGTCGCTGAGCAATGGAAAAGTTGTCTGAAGAACGGGAAACAGTATCTGAAGTCGGATTTTAAGGTATTCAAGAATTAGCATCATTAATAATTATGTACGTCGTATCTGTAACAGTGTAGCTTCCTCCCATACCCTTTGTATGCACCTACTCACATATACCCAAGCTGTGTTTAAACTTGACTGATTTTCACTTATTTTCCTTACATTTATTTTCAAACATGTTTCCATACAAGGCAGAGAGGAATGTAATGGAACAAATTGAGCTTCGAAATAAAATCCGTTAGCACAGATTTTGTTATTTTTGATTTTCCTCCCTGGTTCTCAGTACCTTTTAGCAAAGACTGCGACGAATCTGCCGTTACTGAACGTTTGGTCTATTTCAATAGCTGTGATACAATCTAGTATGCATAGTTACGCTCCATGTATGAGTTACTGTAAACTATTTCACTTAAAAAAAACATGACTTTATTTAACATCGAATTTTAAGTGTAGCTTAAAAGCTAATATCTTCGAGAAAAAAAAGAAAATGCAACAAGAAAAAGAAACTATAACTACTATAAGCTATTTACCAATTAACTATTTACATAATATCTGTTGTCTGTTTTTATCAAATGCATGTATCTCTTTCCTCGCCTGTGGCTGACCACTGTAGTGCATACGCTTTGAGCGATGAAAAAGAGCCTTTGTTCAGCAGCCCATGTGATCATTATCATAGTAATTCATGCTCCCAATGCGAAGAATTGAAAACTAAAATATCTGAAATCCAGGCATACTTAAAACGAGAAGATCTGGGACTACCGGATGAAGAGTTGGATGATTTGCGCCATACTTGCGACCAAGCAGCTCAAAATATTCTGTCCTGGAAGGCCCATCAACTGAGAAGCAAAATTCAGGACTCTGCCAGAGTAGAAGTGCTTGACCAACTAGACGAGTCATCCGTCATGATCACTCAGGACTGGGCCATGAAATTTTTGCCACAAAAATACCGTGAATCTCAAACTGACTGGTTTGCAAAGAGGGGCATTTCTTGGCACATAAGTGTGGCTGCAAGGAAACATCAGGGAAATCTAAAGAGTCAGTCCTTCGTGCACATTGTCAAAAACTGCAGTCAAGATATCGATAGCTCGGTGGTTATCCGCATCATGGAACACGTATTGTGCACACTGAAAACGGAAAATCCTGAACTCACCACAGCATTCTTCCGGAGCGATAACGCCGGATGCTATCACAATTCGACTTTGCTAGCTGCGTGTCGTTCCATGGGGGCTTCCACTGGAATCACTCTTTCTAGAGTGGACTTTAGTGACCCTCAAGGAGGGAAAGGTCCATGCGACCGCAAAGCAGCCACCATCAAAGCACATGTCCGCAGATTTATAAATGAGGGACACGATGTTCAAACTGCGGAGGACTTAAAAACTGCGATGCTATCAGCTGGAGGAATCACTGGGATCAGAGTGGCTCTTGTTGATTCATTGGGAATTAAGGACAACCCCATTAAATGGGATGGCATAAGCTTGATTAACAACCTACAGTACACGGACACAACAATAACAGTATGGCGATCTTACAACGTCGGCAGTGGAAAGACAGTAGACAAACAGCTACCAACAGGTATTCACATGTAGTATCAAAATGTACAGGTTACAAGTATATGCTGTCGACATCTCCCTCGTTAATTTACCAAGCAAAAATGAAAATCACTTCTTTGTTTTGAGGGACAGGTAGCTACGCATTTTTTTCGTTATGGCAGAAAGGCACCTCATAGTTAACTTCATGCGCAAACATTCATCGGCTTCATACCCAAAGGTTCATCCCTTCCAGTAAGAGTGTACTTCCCAAGAGTACAGCTTGAGCTTAAATGCGGTTGTCTGAGGAGCTTTTTACCAGAATCGTGTATTGCTTTGTAAAACAAATGGGGTGTTCATTACCTGTTAACCAACTTGCCTTTTCAGCGTGCGCTGTTTACATACAGTCGCTTAACTTCGTGCTACACTTACCAATAGACAAATCTCTTCGCGTGGGGAAACAAGAAGAGTAATCGCGCGAGCTGCTTCCTATCAGTTTATTTATTATTAATTTTTCGATTTAACATTTCTTTTTGGCTTGGTTTCAGCCCCAACCAGTTTCAGTGGTACGTTTCAACAAGCATTTTCACCGGGAAACTTTGTGGATTACAGCAAGGGAATGCGTCAGACACGCACCCAGAAGTCTTCGGATGAAAATTCTCTCCCTGAAGTGCCAGAGACAGCAGAGGGAGATGCAGGGGTAGGTGTTTTTCAGTGTCCCAGTGAAGGATGTATCAAGGTCTATCAAAGATACTCAGCCCTTGAAAAGCACCTATCATACGAAAAGTGTAAATTGCTCCCTGAGAGAGCCACACTTCTTGACCAAGCGAAAGAAATGTACCTGAAAATTAACTGAAGGAAAGAGCGCAGGAGCGACAAGCCATGATGAGAGAACCGTTACTCGGGAAGCTTCCGCAAATACCAATCAACTGGCGACAGGTTGGGCGTTGAAGCAAACAAAAAAATCTGGGCGCCTCAGTGAAACCCAAAAGAAGTACCTTAATGAAAAGTTTAGTATCGGGCAGCAAACAGGTCACAAAGTGGATCCACTGTCGGTAGCTCGCGACATGCGCTACGCAAGAAACGCGGAGGGTAACAGGCTGTTCACCAAAGATGAATTCTTAAGTGAACAACAAATACAGTCCTACTTTTCACGGCAAGCTGGGAAACTACGCCATCAACATACAGAAGATGACAGTAGTGATCGCGAGGCTGCTGTCGACCAACAGCAATATTGGGACACTCGGACAGAAGTTCTACGAGAAGTTCAGCTCCAGCATCCTATTACTTATGACAACCTTGATCTTTGCGCCTTGTATCATGTGAACAGGCTGAATCAGCTTAGTGTTGCCGTGTTAAAGAACATTTGTGAATACTTCGATATAAACAAGGAGCAAGTAATGCTTCGCAGGAAGGCACCTTATATTACTATTATAGGCAAACTAGTACAGTCATGCTCATGTCATGAAAAGCAGTAACAAGTATTTAAAGAAGCAGGGTAGTAGGAAGAGAACCTCCGAGTTCCCCTCGCAACTATATATAGCTTTTTCTTTGCGTAAAAGCTGTTTCTGGTCTAACAGGCTGTGAATGGTCCATTTGTTTTTATTATTTTTTACTACAACCGAGTAAACGTTGTCTCATCGAGTCAGAAAGAAACGGTTTCTCGCTAGTTTGAAGTCAGAAATCTTGTTTCAGTATAGGGTTCGGAGTATTTTTAGAGGAAAAAAGAACGTCGGTTTATTTGCGAGTTGTATGGTACTATAAACAGACAGGGCTGGTTGTAGTTTAGTTTAAATGCAACTGTCAGCCTTTGACTTCGTCCATATGTTGGTCGTGTCTTACCCTTACCTCATCCAATTGTTAGGGGCATACATCGGCGGCTGCTCAGTTCTGGCTTACTTCTGGCTGACTCTAAAAAAAAAAAAAATATTGCTTCAATTAGCTATTTTGCAGATTTCCAACAAAGGAATACAGTCTGACTCTCATATCCCGCCGACCTACCTGCGACATAGTCCCCGTTTCCAACAGACACCACTTTTCGGCGATCTGTTCAAGTGGTTACCCGACGCATCTGCGATGGATCGCCGACGTACTCAAATTGCTGCGAAATGCAAATCGAATTGGCGCAATTTCCAACCATTCCATCTGTAAATATGGATACTACGGGTCTGACGGTGCTTCACATGTGAACACAGCCAACGAAATTACTTACAATCTGGTCGTATTACCAGATCATCTTTTCCAAAACCAGAGTTTTCTTTATATACTTGGAGAAGTTTGTTTAGATGTTGTTGTATCTTTGCTGAGTGGAAGAAACATCAGTCTTCAGTGTATTAGAGAGTGCTTGCTAAGCATTTTTCTTTACTCTTTGGTCTTTATATTCATGACAGGAGTTTGTCCCATATAGCCCGGAACGCTCTTACTTCGTCCACTAACATACGGTTGCTTGGCACATCCTCACGTGTGACTTCATCCGCCATTTTGAAAGTAAGGAATTGTGGGAACAATCGAGTTGTTACGTCATAGATTGCGTCTCCAATTCATTTTCTTCGCCGACGACTGCTCAGGTCAACCAGCTGGCAGGCAAGCCGGCGGTCAATGTCTGGGACGGATTATGGTTCGGCGGTAGATGTTTACTTATACCCCAGGTTTGTCGGCAGCATTAGAGAATCAGGCTTAAAAGATATCGTGGGCGCCGCCCACGATATCTTCTGGCCCACGATATCTTCTGAGTGCAGTGTTTCGAAATTATACTTTCCCCCCCCTTCCCCCGCCAACCCCTCTCTCGCGGAATAAAGAAAATAAAAATAAAATGCATCCCTTTGGTATCCCCTTTCCTTGAATGCTAATTTTATAGGCTACATTACTTAGCTTATTATTTGAGCTATTGGAATTTGACTCTGAGTTGAGCCCCCAAATGAAACTTGCTAAAATTTTACTCCTCCCTCGAGTCCATCCAAAACCACCAATCCCCCCGGGATATAATGCCGATGAACCATCGGCGGCTGGGAATTTAAACGTTAATTCTTGCAAAGGTTGCGAAATCTGGATTCGGTTCCTTCCGAACGTCTTTCCAAGAAAACGAGTCTGTTATAAATATAAGAAATCAGGTGAGTATCGGCTAGATAAAACGCATTGCATGGTTTAATTATCACACCAGGTAAGTCACGAAACTGTTTCCAAAAAATCCCTTAGACTTAAACCTCTTTCCTTTTCTTTTAAGTAAATGGCAAGGATAGCAAATCGAAAAACCGCCAATACATTCTATTGCATTACCTTGTCGCAACTTGTTTCGATGCTGAAACCGACATTTATCCCAAAATTTGAGACACCTGTCAATATTCGAACGTGAACTCACTTTCATTTAATAATGTATCAAATAAATGAAGAAAGTTGGCGCAAGCAAACAGACTTCAGCATTTTTGAAAGGTAATGAAGCTTGAATCTACTTTCTAATTTAGTCCTGAGAGGCAGTCAATAATCCAACATTATTTCACTTTGCATTTTGAGAGAATGTTATTTTGGGGTTGCTAATGGCAACTGTGCAGTTTGGTTGTTTTTCTCTGGTGAACGATTATTAGCGCTCGGCCGCTGCAGGTGGGAAATTAACCATTGGTACTTGCAAAGATTGAGAAATCTGAATTCAGTTTCTTCCGAAGGCTTTTTCCAAGAAAACGAGTCGACGTCTGCGAAAAATATAAACATTCAGGTGGGTATCGGCAAGATACAACGTATCGCAACTTCGCAAATGTTATTGAAGCTCGTTAATGATATTAACGAACGAAGTTATTGTGTCAGAAATGCGACTTTCAACTCCTTCGTAGACACCATAAGATTCCGTACTTCTACCGGTTTCTTGCAGTAACTGTTTCGGGCCGATTTCATTAGAAAATGTTTAAAACTAACGAAAAATCTGCTGTCTATGGTTGTTATCTGGTTCGTGACGCCTGGGTCAAAGGTCACGTTTTCAGGAAGTAGAACTGCATTTACTTCGCGTTCTCAGCGCTCACGATTTTAATTACCCAAAAATTTTATTTCACTATTTTGAAGAAGAAATCACGCTCTTTCACACTATGTAGACCGTTTTGGGGAAATCCATGTACCAGAATGCCTTTTCAGCGGCTGAAAATGGGCTAAATATTCACTTGTCATTCAACTGTCTTGAGCCATAAGGTTTCAAAATTTCGTGAAATAGTTAATTTCTAATCAAATCGCGATCCAAATAGCTCTTAATATACAAGAAAGAAAGTACAAATGCGACGTGTAATTAGTTTTTAATAATAATCTTTACTTTCCAGGTTACGAGTCTTCGAATACGCCGCTTATTTTCGATCGATTTTGGCCGATTTGGGGAATCGAAAATAAATAAACTGCGTTTAAAAAACCAAGATTGATCAAACTTAAACCAATGTTTCTGTGACTAGAGCCCGTGCGGCCTCATTCCGGGCGAGTATGAAGAAGTTTAATTCAATTTTTCCCTATTTCCCAACATACCTGTTAAATTGGTCCACGAATTCTCTTTGTCGTCTTCTTGTTCGAATCGTATCCAGGCCATTCAGAGTCTCCGAAATGTGAGAGAAGACTGGGCTGCGGCTTATGGACTCTAATCTTTTTAGCTCTCTAGAAGTCTTCAAGTAATATTTTGAGATGTACAAGACTAACACAGTCAGCGGAACAATAGCAAACAGAAGCCAAGGATTTGCGACAGATGGCACAATGACGGATGTAAACAACAGCAATACCAGCTGGATTGAAAACAAAAATCTTTGTGGTAACAGTTCGTCCATACAGCCCACATCTTTGGAGAATCGATTAAGGATTCTTCCCGCGGGATTTGAATCAAAGAACAGAACAGGTGCTTGTAAAAGAGCCACGACCATTTTGTCATGAAGACGTTCAGAACATCTTAAACACCGTAAGTTGCAACCGTACCAGCTTAATCGAGCTGTTTTCGTTTTTGACATTAAATATTATGTTTTCGTCATTCATATTGATTGAAGGTTTTAGCGACAGTTATAAACACGTACCACTTATCTGTTAACCTACCTTTCTTGCAGGTAAATCTGTGACAGTCAGTACAATTGATATCATTCCATTCATAGTTATGATCTTGAAGCAAACCAAGAGTATGAACACAATCCTGATTGTGTAAGTTGTTTGGTTGATTTTTCGCCCAGTAATTGAAGTCCACAGGTGTTCCGTCACTCCACACAAAAGTCCCTTCTCTGTTGATGTCAGACAGGCCCAACCAAGAGTGTTCACCACCGTGTAAACTTTGAACATACACATTCTCCTCCTGGCTGTGGATGCTGGGAAGATTAGCTCCAAGTGTGGCACATGTTCCTTGGCCACCACTCCACGAATCACATGAAGATACTTTGCGGTAGCAATATCCCTCAAAATATCTCCAGTTATCCTGGCAAATGTCTATTTAAAACAAAGAAGGCAAATTATTCATTACTAGTCTTGTTGATCAATTCATCTGTTACGTTTTATTTGCTACTATGCTGATGAACTTTATTCGCCTTAGGAAGTCCCCATTTTAGAAATAACACCATTATTTCTAAACAGCAGCCATCTTTGATACGCCATCTTGTATTTGATGGTTCTTACAAACATTAAAACCCTTGACCACCAAAATTGGTTTCAAATAAGTCAAACTTCTGAGGAAAGCTACATATTTCTGAAGAAAGCTAGGGCGAATAATTTAGAATTGTCTTCATAAAAAATGGAAAATTAGTCTATGAAAAGCACGCCTGTTGAAATGTGGTCACCATGGAAATAAATTCTTCACCAAAACTCATGGTGTGAGTGCTTGAGCCCATCTCCTGAGTCTGATTAGGTTTCAGTATAGGATGCCGAAAGCTGCACAACTACAGCTATGTGCCAAGTGAGAGCCTAAAGCCGTTTTCTTAACAAAAGAGTAAATGTTTGCATACCTGATAATACTGCATATGATACAGTTATTGGATCAAAGCGTCGAACAAACAGTTCTTTCGCACATATTCGAAAGTGGGTGCTGTTGATAAACTTTAAAGGAGAGAAAGCGAAGGAAGAAACAATAAGGTACTGGAAAGAAACATTTATCGTTTTAAAACAATAAAACAACAGCTACTCCATTAATCTTGACAAATTGAAATGTATGTCATACACTATAATTTCATTCAAAATCATTGTAGGTTTTGACAAATCAAGTTCACTTTTCACTTGATATATATTAAAAGTTAACATCTCACTACGAGAGCAAACGAGATAAGGGATTAGTGTGTTTGCAAGTAGGAAAGCTTTTGTTGTTTATGTTGAAGGAAACACACTTAGCTAAGCCTATTAATAAGAAGCAGCCATAGCCTTGAAAAATCAAATCTCTATTGTACCTCGATCCAGCTTACGATTCCATTACACTCTGCCCTTACATTTCCTTCAAGGATGGAATGTGTAGCGGTTAATACAACTATTGGGGACTTGCTGTAGTTCCGAAAGAAGTTAACATCCTGTTAATCAGAAAATATAACGACCATTAATATGACTGATAACAAAGAAACTTACCTTTGTTTCGCTGATTTTTTGGTTAATTCTCACGATTTCGTGATTTCGATGATTTTAGTTTCGTGTTAATTCAATATTTTACAAATAGTTTTTTCCGAGATACAAAAATCAGCTTCTCAGAATGACACTGAACAGCATCTATGTTATGCTCCCAGCTAACGCCTACCCTCTTTCTCAAACTTTTTCTCTCCGCATCTAATCTCGCACAATCTTTACCATTCTTACCTCACAGAAAGCAAAGTTATGATTCTTAGCAGGTAAAACGTTATTTGCAAAGCTGATGTGACCATGTTCCTTGAAAAGCGGTCTATGGAGAGTGGCAAAGGTCATCCAGTTCTGAAAGAAAAGCGCGAAAAAATACTCTTGAGGTAAAGTAATGTGAATTATGTAACACCAAACAAGAGTTTACATCTGTAGACGAGAAAAGGTT
>OFEP01000109.1_pt1 | contig 10596 bp, 7 predicted proteins | sample 1521161 | NCBI WGS metagenome assembly OFEP01 (sample SAMN04272335, study PRJEB24112) | coral metagenome | biome: Coral reef; feature: Shallow seawater; material: Coral tissue | host: Coral | place: China: South China Sea | collected 2014
ATGTGATATATTCCCCCCTAAAAGAACAAAGGAATCCGAGCTGATGTAAAAATAATGGTAAGGCTACATTACTGATATATTTCACAAAGTTGCTTGTAGCCATAGAATTTCACACACACTCTAGACCTGTTCATCCTCTTAGTTGTTTTACTTGTATCAATTCAACTGACTGTTTTGTCTAGCTATAGGCCCAGAACTGTATGTTTAAGTCTTTCGTTTATGTGTTTAAAAATGTACATTCTATAATGATAAGACACGTTTGTACAGTTAAAAAATACTATTTACAATGGGGCGGCGCATATATTGGGGGCAATCACAGAATATTTTTGTAGGGGACAACCGTATTCCCCTTGGGGACAGCAAGGCGAGTTTTGCACGGTTTTTCTGTTTTAGGACCTCATAGACCCTCTAGTTAAGCTGCAGTAGCATTTGAACCGAAGACGAACAGACAAAAAACGTAACAATAAAACAATATTCCACAAAGTGATTCTTTTGTTTTAGCAAAGTCCTTTCGATCAGTGTTTGGGCTTGATTTTTCGACGCCGAGATGTAAACATCGGTCCTTTTGAACTTCACTGCTGTCCACACGACTTCTGGTCCATTCGAAAGACCCATCTTTTACTCCTGGCAAGGGATTATCTCCTGTTGAATGAAACATCACTGATATCAATAAACGAAATAATTCTCGCCACTATCAGAAAGGCCTTTTCTGTCTTTGAAATAGCTGACGATATAATGTTTTGTCAACTGCCCCAATGTTGCCCACGAAACACCAAATCACAGTGTCAAGAAGCTTTTCTTTATTCAAACATTTTTCAATATTTCTGTTAGGGTTTCGTCCCATATACTGAATAATCTGAATAAATCTATCATCGTGAGCTTTGAATCTCACTGGAATAATTCTACTACTCACGGTACAATGAAGGAACATGACTGAACCACGCGGACGAAATGTCCACATGATAGCCCTTTTCACGGTTAATTTTTCTCATTTGCTTAACAATGTAATCCAACGTGGATGCGAGGCAATTTCGGGCTAAAACTACAAAATAGCCCGAAATTGCCTCGTATACATGCTAGATTTATTGTAATGCAAATGAGCAAAGTTAACCGTGAAAAGGGCTATTATTGTGCAGGTTCCAGTGCAGCAATACAGAACCATATGGGTTAATTTGTAATGACAAAGTTTACCTGTTACAACTAGTTTATTCCTGTTCGAGTCTTCCCTGCCATGACCAGTTTCCATCATTTGAGTGGATCCTTCTGCACCGAGATGCTCGGTAGTTCTCTTATAACGTCTTGCAGCAATCAAAATGCGCTGCTTTCGCATCACCGAGAAGATGCTATGCCGGTTTCTCCTGAAGGCGGGCTGGAATAGTTCCCAAACATTGCTAGCCATGAAGAGTCACTCAAACTTGCAGCGTATGGATTTCAAAAATCAATCATTGACTCCAAATTAATAGAACTGCATGACCAGTGAATTAGGCTGTTATGACGAATGTTGCCTTCAAGATAATCAGGATATCAAAAACTTAAAAGCTTTGGCTCAAGTCGTTCAGCGTTGGTTTTAAAGTTAATCCCGTTTTGTGAGTGGGGGGTTGTAGCTGACAACTTATGAAGGGCGTTTTCGCTCTAAACTGCCTTAGAAAACAAAACAGTGTCTGTCGTTTTAGCATATCGCTGCACCTTAAGGCGAATGCTTTTGTCTAGCAAGCGACCTTGGCAAAGCCAAGAAAAGCTACCAATTTTTAAACAAGTGTAATATAAAAAATCACTTAAGTTCCTGCCTAGATCGAAATAATTAAGCAAACTGCCAGATTTAATGATGTTGTCTTGTCTGTTAGTAGCCCCGTGGTTTTCTCGGATCACAGGCTAGACATACTCCACTGAGAAAATCGGTTGCAAATTTGCTCACGTATTGCCCGGCATGTTACAATGCTCCAATTTACTTGACGATTTAGTTCAATGACTTGCTATAATATTGAAAATTAAACGTTTCCGTTGAATTCTAAGTAGCAGTAAATTATGTTAAGATATTTTAAGTCACTGGCCTCTCTCCAAATTGCTGCCAGCGATGCAGTCATGCCGGACCAAGAGACTACCTAGCTGATTTCCATAGCCAGCTTTAAAACCACGTAAACATGTCCATTGTCGTAATTATCATGAACAAAATTTTAACATTCCGGGCTTAGAAAGACTAGAAACTTAGATGTCGTAGAGGTGGTTAGAAAAGACTGCGAAGCAATTCAAGGGGGATATGGGAGGGTGCTAGAAGAGGTTCAAGTTTTAGCTATCAGTTTACAAATGTATCTGAGGAACGACTAAAATACAATTGATGTTACCTACAATGAATCTATACTGACATTCCACGACATTCTGGACAAGTCACAGTGGGCATCTTAAAAACGTAGCGAAAGGAAATAATAAATTGATCCGTACGTCATGAGGCTTTTTCACTTATACTTAAACTCAGCCTGGAACATGCTAACTTTAACTTCTAATTATAAGTTGTGCTTTTACTAGAGAGCTTTTTGATTGGGAATACGCTTCAAGCCTCAATGGATTTTAAGGTCGTCTACATGGCGCGCTTGCATAAATTTTGTTCATATATGCATAAACTGGCCTATTTTAGTAGCTTATTGAAATTCTGCTTGTGGGCAGTGTCGTTTACATTGCCCGTTCTGCTCTCAATTATCGGACGCGGTAGCTTTAATGTTCTGCTCGGGTAAAATACAAATTTTTGGTTGTCGCCATTACTTGAAAATCAGCCTGAAAACGATCGTATCGTTTTATATCAGTCTTGATGTAGAAATTCAGCTTAGTTTGTGAGTGGGTTGCGTGACGGGACAGATTGTTTCCAAGTTCATTTTGCTAGAGTTCTGTTTGAAAATTCCTTAATCCGCTAAGTCTGCTTGAAATTCTTTCCACGTAATTTATCAAAAGCCAAGGCTAGGTGCTTGCGTCTAATAAACTACACAATGCCGTATGCATTTTAAAACGCCTGTCTGCTGCGGATGAAGTATGACAAACTTAAAACTCTAATAAATCAGAATAAACTGAAGCTAAATTAAACGGCCTGCACTTCGCAAAATAGTTTCGTATTGTTTTTTTTTTCAGCGTTGTCACGCTTGGCCTTGTACCAGGTCGTTTTTAACGAAATCAAAGCGGGCTTTAGTGTTTGCCATCCTCATTTATACGCCCACTATAATATAGAGCTATTTATCGACTTTAAACTGTTTAAGGTAAATTAACCCCTCCCCCCTTAATGAGTTTATGAAGCTGACGTTTCGAGTATCAGTCCCTTGTCAGGGTAAGGCGGGGTTTGTGGGTTGTATGCGTGTTAAATGGCGGGGTAAAGTGTTTCTCTTTGGAGCAAGCGTGAACGCAAAAATTACATGATTGAACTAGTTATGATTGAAAACTTTGCCAATCTGTTCGTTTTTCACGTTTTCATTGACGGCGAGAAATAGACAATGTCAGCCAAAATCAATTCAACCTGATCATGTTTCATTGGTATTTTGCACGTCGGCTTTAATTATTATTTACACATATACAAAGGGCTGTTTCTCACAAGCATACACATCGTGTTGCTTTGATAACTGAGTCTTGATTGAATTTCTCCTGGTCATCAAATGTGTCTAAGACCAATTTTCCTTCTCCCTTGCAAATTTAAAGGTGTATATCCCAAAAACCGATCTTTTTTTAAGAGGACAACTTATTTCAAACCAAAAAGGCAAGATGTCCAGAAACCTTTTTCAGACTGTTACAGTTCAAATGTCGTATTCTCCAGATCTGGGGCATACACAGGGGCTTACCCTGGGGTTATCTCCTTATTACCCTATCCTTAGGGAAGTTCCCTCTCCTTCCCCAGGGAGAAGGCTTCTGAGAACCTATATACGGGACAAAAGGTTTATAAAACCTAGCTTAGAAAAGGGACATTTGAGCCGAACACGAACAAGCAGACTATATAACAGTTGAATAAGAGTCCACAGAGCGATTCTTTTGTTTTAGTGAAGTCCTTTCGATCAGCTCTTGAACTTGCTGTCTTCTTGCCAAAAAGCATAAGATTCAAACATGTCTTGCATTCTAACCCACTTCTGGGTCCTGATAAGGGAAACTCGTCCGCTCTAGCTCCAGGCAAATCAACAGGCGATGATCCAACATTGGAAACTCCAGCCGATAGGCTAGCACCTGTTCAATAGAAGATTTCTGATTAGTAAACATGAAATAAAAAGAAGATGCTCTTAATCATTAGATAAAAGATTAAAAACATAACTACTTTTCCAAGTTAGTCTAAGCCAGGTTACACATGTTAGGGTTGAAAGAATGACTGTTGGCTTTCTGTGTGCTTACGTCCTACTAAGGAACTGGCTCATCCATGTGTGCAAATGTAATTGTGACTGATCTGCATGGCAAAGTTTGTTGTAGCTACAATGGGCGACAAAAGTGTTGAGACACTTGGTAGTAAAATTTTTGAACGTCATGATCACATTGTCTCCCCTTCCCCCAAGACAATGTTGATATTTCTATCTCTTCGACTACACAGACCACAGCGCGCCAACACAACATTAAACTGGGGGATCGGGGGTATCAGAGAATTAACGCTAGATGCAAATAAAATAGAACAAATGCTAAGTATCGAAAAGCGTAACTTTCCTTAAAGTGTCTCAACTACTTTTGTCGCTCATTGTAGCTTTAGTTTATATTCTTTGCCTAATTAATATAATTGAGGAAAACAAGACAGAAGGAAGATGAATATCAAAGGAGATACTCCGTTTTGAATAACTCAGTCCAGCTCACTGATTGCAGGCACAATCAGGCATGTAGAGGGGCTGAGGTGGGGTGGGTGGTAAATGATGTGGGGGTGACGGAGGGGAGTGAAAAAAACATATCGAGATGGTCTTATGACCCTAAAATATGGATATATGGTGTATTTTGATGAGTTTTCATGAAATAGAAAACATGTCCCGTGCTTCTATCGAGTTTCAGTATAAATCTACTAGCGTTCGATACGTTCCGTCACGAATGTCGCTCTCTGATTGGCTACGCTGTTCACTATCTATTCTGTGACAGATAGTGAGTAGCGTAGCAGTGTGCGCTAGCTTGTTAACAAAATGACGGCCGCTTCTCGGCGTTTGCGAAGTGTCTGTGAAGAGGATTTAGATAAAGTTTTGAACGATTAGTAGATTGATACTAAAACAATTAGATTATTCGCTCTCGATTTCTATACATGATATCATAGTTGACCCGGGCTGCGCCCTCGTTAGAAATTCCGAGTTCTGTAACTTCATAATCTTATTGTTTAATAGAAACACGAGTGCAAGTTTGGGAGAACGAGAAATCCTGCAGGCGAGTGTTTCGACAGCTTTTTATAGTTCTCCCAAGCTTACATGAGTGTTTCGATAACTCGATAGGAACACGGAGAACATGTTTGCTACTTCTTTCAGAAAACATCGCGACGAGAAAAAGAAAAACAGCTTCTTTACTTTGATCATCAAAATGCAAATTCTCTTTGCTCGCACCATCATTATGTAAACAGTTCATGCCAGCGTTTCAAGCAAGTTACAGAAACACGATTTTTAACCAATCAGCGCGCGTATTTTCTTAGGGCTGTTCTCTAAAATTCAATAGAAATATGTTGTAGTAATTTAAGTTAGTAATCAAAAGCAAAATTAGCCAATCAATTGTTAGACACTTTCTAGTCTCTGTGTCTAGCAGAAATTGAAACAGTTTTTGCTGCTTAAAAATTCATAAGAAACTTGCTCTACATATTTACCCCTTGGACATAGAGAGTCGAGAAGACAGTTTTTTTGAGGTGCAAATAAATTTAACGAAACTTACTGCAACACTGTAATACGACCATTCCAAGTTGCGACTTAAAAAAATTCAGATATGAGACCTCGCTGCCAGCCCACTGACATCTGCACGTACGTAGACGAAATTTGTGTTTGCCAAACAATCCTTTGCATTGAGGTGCATGTTTTGGTTACCTGGTATCTCTGAAAGAACTAAAACAATTTTTCCACGGTCTTATCGGCCGATTCAAAACAAAAAGAAAAATAGAAGATTTAAACTACTGAACTGTCACGCTATAGCTCTTAGTCAGTTCTGCTTTGTATTGACCTGGTATTGACCCTTTCGCCTCGTTTGTGTGCCTTTCTAGACAAAGCAATATCGAGAACATGCACCAATTCATGCCCGCATCAACCAAACACAATCAACTTTTGTATATCGCGTTGAAATATAGCCTAACAAGTCGAAAATGATATTTCTTCCTATTTTCTCGATAATTCTTGCTTTGTTACCGCGACGTTTGTGAAAAATTATACACTTAAACTGCGTACGTGTATTTAGATTCAATTTCTCATGTTTTAACATGAGAGTTGCCTAATCATATGCTATATTTTCTGCTTTGCTGAACCGAGAAATGTTTGCTTTGACCATCGTACGGGGTATCAGTATTTGCAGTTTTAATCATTTAAGCATGGTAGATCACAAGGGAGTAAAATCTTCATCGAGCGGAGCGTTAAAAATATTTTTAATTAAACTTGCAAAATCACTTTCTCACACTGAGACTGTTATAAAAACGTAAACATAGAAAAAGTTGTTATTGTATTTTCAATCTCGAATTATTCACTATCATTTTGCTTAATTTGATCCCAAAATCACTTTCGAATGAGCAGTGAAGATTTACTGTTCGAACTCCCCACTAAGATAAGAAAAATCAAAAATTTCATCTCCATCCGGCGACTCTTCGTCCTTTGTTATTTATCTCTTACCTGTGACGATGAATTTATCCGTGTACGAGTCTTTTCCCGGTTGACCAATCTCGTTCTTTTGAAATCCTGTGGCACTAAGCCTTCTACTGCTGAAGTCAGGTCGCCTGGCATGTTTTGATTGCGAAAGAGCCATCCTCTCTCTCTTCCGTACACCCGACAAGTATCGATATGTTTGCCGGTTCATCCTAAAGACGGGCTGCAGCAATTTCCAACTGTTGATAGCCATTGGCTCTACGCTTTCGGCTGAACAGCTATCTACCTCGCAAAATTGGGATTTCAAATATCGCTGCCAGGCTCTGATGTGTACTCCAAGCCAGGCTGTCAGTTCTGAGATTTAAACTGTCAGTTCTACCGAATAAATACGAAAATTACCCCTCTACGATCTGTGACGTCGAGTCACTTGACCCAATATCCGACAGTCACGTTTTAGACCACCGATAAATGGATCACGTAGTTTTCTTATTACACTTCTTTCTGAAAGTTTATTTTAAAATCTCATACGGCAGAAAACTCACAAAACACGAGATTTACAGTGTCTAAACTATTAAAATACGCTTCTTTAGAGTGTTCACTTGTTCGAGAGAAGGCGGGTATAGTGTGTCACGGTCATGTGCGTGATTTGCATGTGAGACAGACTCACGTTGGACCATTGTTTACAGTACTTCTAAAAACCAAATGTTTCTTCAAACAAGAATACAGCAAAAACCATGGAAAGTAAACACGGCGGATAATTTTAAAAGCACACGACACCTCAAAATAACTGCTGTTTCTTTTTTGTCTTCTTTCCTTGTGTCACTACTGAAAGATTACTGAGGTCGATTCCACTGAGGGTCGGGAGAAATCATTCACCTATAGAGTTTCATGGTATTTCTGTATACCCTAGCAAAGTAGTCCTTGAAGTTTCTCGACTTCAATATGAAAGTTTCTTTAGTTATCGCAAAAAAAAACCCCGTGACATATAACATAACGGAGGCTTGAAGAAAAATCATTCCAGCACGCGTATTAAAGGGACAATCATATTATCATGCACACGTTCAGTCAGAGTTCAACAGGATTACGCGCGCCTTTTCACGTTTTTCCAGGCGTTGTTTTGGTAAAATGCATTGACATTGCTAAGTGGTGATAGGTAACAACAATTTCAGTGATTGCCCTCGCTCTGATTTTTTCCAGTGGCCCAGTTTATAATTTAAGAGTTGTGAATTTCGGAATGTGCACTTTTTCTCAATTTCAGCGAGATCATGTTGTTTTGTCATTGAATCACCAAAACTAAACAGCTGCTTTCTCCTTCGCAGAGGTCTCTTTCGTGCTGGCTTGCACCTGCGGAGGAGAAAGAAACAGCTGCTAGCTTTTAAACTTTGCAGAATGCAAAAGAGATAACTTCGAGGTAGCAAAGTAATATGCCATGGAATGTCAACTGTAGTGAGCAAACTTCCTTTAAAAGTAACTAGCAACTGTAGTATTTTAGGACCTTTGAGAATCTTGGCTGAATGAAAGGAACGCTTATCAAAGGTCACTCGTTTTCAGCGGCCTGTAATTATTTGCAATACCTGGTATAAACCCGTTGGGGGTGGGAGTACAGCTTTTTAGTACGGGCTCTGATTGGTATGTACGCCTCTAAATAAAAATGATTGGTTTGGCAGCCGTTGTGGTCGTAAATATAGGGTATGATTTTTGCACCCCTCACAGTCTTGAAATGGGTATCTCTTTTGGAAGAAGTTACTCACTATCGATAACACCATCAAAAATAGACCTTCATAACTTGCGTTTAGGGCAATTGAGCCAGCCGCAACGGTCATAAACAGGCTATTAAATAATTGGTCAGGTCATAAATAGGGAAAAGAAAAATCGCAGATGTTAAGTTGGTCATAAATAGGGTAAGGGTTTTGGGAAGCGGGCCGCGCACTCCAATTCTTGGTCGTTTACAATGTAAACTTAATCTGCGGTCACAAAAAAAAAAAATCAGTGCACCTGATAATGCATTTTTGGCAGGTAATCCATAATCTCCTGCTTTGTTGCTGAGCCGGGCAGCTTATGAAAATACTTAATGAAAACAAGAAAGCAGGAAGAATACGTGACAGCAGAACTGATGCACATAACACCTACAAAGCTTTAATGGCACCCTCCACGGTAGCGACCATAACAGATGACGTTTAATAACCAACTGCTTTTCTTGCTCTCAGATGCCACTCACGTCAAATGATATTCAACGTTACTGAGTCATATTTAAGACTTCATAATTTTTTTCTAATTTTAACATTGATTTAACTTTGTGATATTGTTTAGGGATTATCTGCATTTGAAGTCTCTCTCTTTGTCTCGCGAGTGCCATTGATCTCACACACACAACGGATCAACGGTCACTATAGCAACTACAAACTATAATGTCATCCATGGAATATCTAATAATATCCGCTTGCCCCCTGGTTCTGTCAGTCCCGGTGTTAGGTGTAACAGAAACTGAGCTAATAAACTCCCGTCATAAAAAAAATTCTCACGTAGTGTATTGAAAAAAAAGAATTGCCCAAAATTCTACACATACCAGTACTCTGATCTACGAAATAATGGCGCTGTGATTGAGAGATAATATTTAAAATGTAGCAAGGCTGAATAAGTTAAGTAGCGGGGGTAACCTAGGTCACGTCACACAGATCTCCAACACAGAAAAACAGAACATTTGGCGACATTTTCCTGAAGCTTCAAATCTGCTCAAAAATAAGAAAAAGAAAAGACCCACCCTTAAGTGATTAGCGCGGACTGTTGATTGTTTAGACATCCTAGTTCAAACCGCTTGGGGCCTAGAGGTCCTGAACTCTCTCGTTGAATATTTTGACACCCACTAGTTTCTATCGGCCACCCGTGCCACTGAGGTCACGAACGCGATATTGTTACGAGTTAAGTCCACGGTTTGGGGCGTGCTGTATATGCTAAGGACAAGGGGACATTTCTGACAAGTTAACTTTGTTATTCTCTGCATTGCATATCAAATTATTTCATGCATTGTTGATTCTATCGGAATAACTTCGCAATACGTGAGATGTGTATGAGCTTTAAAACTGCCTCGTCACATTCACTTCATGTCAAAAGAAATGTCTTTTAGAAAATGACACTTGAGAGTTTTCCGTTTCATATTAGTTCCTTCTTTTTGTTACGCAAAAAGACGTGTCGGAAAAAAGGTTTGAATAACTGATCTTGAAACACGTACTACATAATTACATGCCTATAAGAAAAAATAAAGTTGGTTAATTTTATTATTAGGCTAAAACAGCAGAAACAGCTGACGCAGTTGCTGAATTGTTTTACTCGCAGAGGAACCAAAAAACCGGGTAAATGGCTGTATAAAGTTTTACAATGAGTTAAAAATGTACGAGACAGTATGTTAATTTGTTAACAGTCATTGTTTGCTTTATAACGTGACGTCGGAGTTATGACGCAGATCACTTCCAAATAAGCAGAGTCATTTCACGTGCCAGAATGTGAGCAAGACTATAAAAAAGACGATACTCTACCAGCTGATCATCAGTTGCCGAGCGCAGTTCACAGAAAGAAGTCACAGAAGACAGGTCCAAGCTTTAGAAGCCAAACTATACCACGCTACAACATGAGAGTTTTCAGCAAGTTTAACGTCGTGTTGAGAGTTTGCACCCGAAATTATGGATTTACGGCGATTCGACGGGACTATGGCCCTGAAGCCGTAGAAAAACTCCGCGGGTCTCTAAAGATTGAGCAAACTTTAGCAAGAAGAGGAGCAGAGAGGCTTTGGGAGCTGATTAATCGTGAAGAAGGCTCTTATGTGAACGCTCTCGGCGCCATGACAGGT
>OFEP01000111.1_pt1 | contig 10590 bp, 3 predicted proteins | sample 1521161 | NCBI WGS metagenome assembly OFEP01 (sample SAMN04272335, study PRJEB24112) | coral metagenome | biome: Coral reef; feature: Shallow seawater; material: Coral tissue | host: Coral | place: China: South China Sea | collected 2014
GACCAGGCTCCGGTTTCATTTTATAGATTTTCATATTAAATTTCTGAAAGTATTGAATTTTCCATCTGTTTTTTTAAGAAAGGTTAAAGCCATCTTTGATCATGTTTTCTCGCCTGACATGAATGACTTCTCTTTGTGGCGTGAGAGCGACAGGCTACAGTTCTCGTGAACTCATTAGTTTATGATTAGCCTCTAGAACCTACGCTTACCGAAATACGATTGTTCAAAGTTTGAATTCCTTTCCTATTTTATAGATTAGACTCCAAGGTTCTGCGCGCACTCTAAGCAACGATATCAACATTTTTCTTATCCTACAGTTTTCCCAGTGATCGTCAGCTTACGCTAAACGTTCCCATTAAACCGACAACATTTTTCCCTTCCTTAATTGGCCTCACTAAGCCAGCGTAATTTGTCGAAATAGCGAATAGACAAAAAGTCCGCTCGCCTGCACGTTTTGCCTGATAGCATTTCTATTTCCGGTTTAAAACAACGCACTTCCGGTATGAACACTGGGTTGATTTCCGATTTATTTTCCTCGATCGCATGATCGCCAAACTTTGAACCGTTTTTAATTTTCATCGAATGAGGAGATTGCCTTTTTAAAATTATTATTACGATCGGAAACAGACAAACCTTTGAGACTGTGAAACTACAAGACCATGCCGCCGCCTCAGCAGTGCCATCTTCAATTTTTTTTTCGATTCAGTGAGTAATTGACACTTCGGCAATGAAAAGCGGCAACTTCAAACGATTCGAAAATAGGCTCTCGTTATAAACGTGCAAAAACGAAGGTGGCTAATTGTGGATTTATAGCTCGAAACTTTTAATATATCGGAAACAAAAGTCATCGGCGAAAGTCTGTCAGGCGCCGTGGGTATGGTTACTAATTTTCCTTTGGGTTGGTTTCTCAAATGTTTTAACACGAACTTTACATCCGCGCCGCCTGGCGAAATTAAATAGTTTGCGTTAGTAACATAACAGACAGGAAAACTAACACATTTACTTTCTGCCGTATATTCAGTTTCCGTGCCACAGAATAGCACTATTTTTAGCGGCGACTAAGTCTTATCACTTTAGCGAACAGCAGAGCAAGATCCATTTGGCTTCATATTTTTTTGCTGCGTGACCGGCAAGTGTATTACAATATCACAAAACATCACGGGGCAATCAAAAATGCCCAGCATGCTCATTTGAAAGTCGTTATTTTAAGACGGGTTTCTTTTACAGAATTTCTAAACAACAAAATATCATTTTCTTTGGGCGCGTATAATCGAGCTTGCGACCCTGCCAACATGGCGCAAATGTTTCGTTTGCGGAGGGCAAAAAAATGTCCTATCACCAGTACCCAGGGTGTCAAACGTGTAAAAACGCAAGAAAAGGTATGATAAGGGAACATAACTTTTTCTCATCAAAAGGACCGGTCATACATAAAAGGCACCGCCGAAGCGCTTGTGTTCCGTGGAATATTAAAATTCGTGGCCCCGCTACTCGAGATAAGTTCAATCACAAAGAGCGGTTTTCAGTTTCTGAAAAGTAAGGCAAGCAAATTTGAAACGGTGTTTGTACACCTCTCCGTTATAATCAACTTTTTACTCGTAAATTACTCTGGCAAACACACTCTAGCGACACAAAAAGGAACCCGAAAGGCCAAATAATTATTGCTGCCAACGTTAAGTTGAGATCTTTCTCGGTCCTAACTTAATTTCAACTAAGCCGGGTGGAAAAGGAGGCCGCTTTCGTTCGCAAGAACGACCATTGCAGAAAAATATTATCCAGTAATACAGCCAATAAAGTGCTAAGTGAATTGCATGGGCCCGACACTTCATCAAATAAAAAAAATTTCATTAGCAGATATTTTGAATAAGAATGCCGGAGATTTCAGAAAGCAGCCGGTAAAAATAAATGCGAGACCTACTGAAAAATGTCTGCCCTTTTTCCGAGGAGTCAAAAAGCAATCAAAAGCGACCAGAAAGAGGGCTGTAGTTCGCTCGAAGTCGACTCTCCAATGTAGCCATTTTGAAAAATATGGCATGAATGCTGATTAAAAATTACAAACAAATTTCCCCGCCAACCAAACAATCACCAGAGCTCACTTGTCGAATTTGATTGACATTGATATCCTTTTGAGTCGCCGCTCTTTGCTTATCCAAGATTGGTAATGAGAGCGTTTAATTCATTTTGTGGTTTAAGACGATTCGCCGCGCTAAATCCTCATTTAGCACGGAACACAATAGCTCTGAGAGAAGATTCGGCCCAATCAGTTATCGAGATGGCCATAAAAGAGCCGCTTTATTCCCAGATCGGTCCCAAGTCGTTGGGTTTTCAGTACCTCTCATTGCAAAGCAATCAGAGAAAATTCAACCAGCTGCACTTAATTAAACCCACCGTCAACATGTGTGAAGTTGGCATAAAGCACGTGCTATCACCCGGGGCACCGATCCGTGCCACCTGATTGGTGCGGTGTCTTACGCCGTTGTGACGTTCTCTCCCGAGGGATTGATCGTTTGTGCGCCGCCTTTTGCTAAGCGGCATCGTTTGAAGTAGTCTTGCAAGCCTACCGCACTTGAAAACACTTAGACGCAAATGCGGAGCGCTGTCGAACGCTGCGAAACATTTCTCGCGCTAGAAGCCTTTCAAGATCAATACACAGACGTCTGGATCTTCGATCGTGTGGCCAATTTTTGTTTGGCATTTTTCGGTGATCGACCACATAGCACATTTTGAGCAGTTCATCGGACCGTCGCAAGTGATATATGTATTTGAATATTTGCTTTGGGGGCTCACCGCGGCGTACTTTTGATCTCTGCGAGGCATTCTCTTAGTAAGATCCGACGAACGACTGTAAAGCAGGTTGTTAGCCTATCTCGACTGAATGCGGTCCGCAGTTCTGAGCGATTCGTAGCTATGGATTTGGAGCAAACGCTTCCTAAAGGCTCTCGAAAGGTTTATTATGGTCATAGAGAGTCACAACAGAAATCTACCACACGTGAAATATTACAGGCCGGATCAGCGGCCGACTGCCCCACAACTATGCGACCCCCTCCAACCGGCGAAGATTCAAGCGACACTGAGCGCTCCAAAGGAAATTTGCTGGCTTCTTTGAGGCCAGATTCGTACCTTTCGAGTCCTCGAATGACACCGAGAAGGTTTTCGAAAAAGGAATCGATCGCTATGCGTGGTTGTTCAGGACTGGAAACAGAGGAAGAGAAGCTCGCGCCACTGGGCTTTGAACCAGAGGGTAGCGCAGCCTCTACTCCACAATGCGAGCGATGGCCTACAAGTTTGAACGATATGCTTATAGACTGCCATGGATTTAACTCTTTTTATCATTTTCTACGGCAGGAGAACAGTGAAATTCTTCTAGATTTTTGGCGAGCATCCGAATCATTCAAGCGAATGGCGCCGATTTCACATGAAATGCGGGCAACCGCCAAAGCGATTTTCCAGAAGTTTATTTTCTCTGGGAGTTGTGATGCTTTAGAAATCAGCGACCCAACGAGAACGAAAATAGCGCAGCATGTTAATGATCAGCCTGTGGATTGTGGGCTTTTTGAGGAGGCTTTATCAGAAGTCATGGCGAACATGAAAAATAATCATTATCCGAGGTTTATGAACACAACACTGTACAAGGAGTGTATTCAAAGCGGCGGCGAGAGTCCTAAAGGGCTATGTGAACGGTATTCACACACAGCCAGATTTCACGGAGGATATTTACCTACCCTTCCTGAGGAAAAAGTTTTGGGATTTGACGAGATTGAGGACGATGGGGACCAATTTGAATTTGAACAACATCGCCAAAGTGTGAAAGGATTGTCGCATTGTGGAAAGAGATCGGGTTCCGATGAGTACAATGCTCGGTAAGTTACTCGCTCAATTCCTACCATAACAAACCGCTTTTTTGTTCTCGGCGGCCTTACAATTGCCTTTCCGGATTTCTACACTCGAAATATCTCATTGAGTTGCCTGACAGCTCTAGTGTATAGTTATCAGCGGCAATTTACATTGAATGTTTTCCGAAGGCGATTGGGTAGTTGTTAAGCAATGTTATTGCAATTTACTTTTTGTTGTTTTCGAACGATAATCTTACCGACTTTGTAGTTAATGAAAGCGGCCGAGTCGAGTGATTTTATTTTCGGTACCGCGGCAGAGATTAGGGCTAAAATCGTCAAGATCGCTAATAGAATGGGATATTGCTTCTCTTGTCAAGCATTTGATTTAGTTTTTGAAAGGCTAAGTTTAGAAAAGAAGTTTGTCAACTTCTCTCGCAGTGAATATTTGAATAGTAACTGTCTGTAGTACTTGAGCGCTTCGCTTAATTGAGACCTGTTTTTAATTTCCAAGGAATCGGAAGTCTTAGGGACTGCTTAGAATGTGAGGCAGTTTAGCGCAAGAATTTTTTCAGGGCCTTCATGGTGGGAGTTTTCATTGCAGCAACTGCCCCGTACGGTGCCTTTTGAAATTTGGCAGTGATAATGTTTAAGTTGTTTGACCCCAGATAAAATTAGAAGTCGTCAGAACGACTACAGTAATTGTCATTCTCTTGAATCGAAACTTATTGTGTTTCTGCGCAGTTCAATGTTCTTTTTTGTTCTGGCATGTGATTTTCGCTGTTTGAAATACAAGGCAAATGATTAATCAACAAACTTCGGAGTACAACTCCACATACTTTGTTTTGTGTAACAAATTGACTTCTTCAATGAATTCAGGGCAGTCTTTCGATACCCCAAATATTCCTACGATCTGTTAAATCTATCAAATTTTCGAGGAGCGCCAAGTGGTGTTTGAGTTTAAAATCACAGCATTCTGAAAATCATGACTGAATTACAAATCTCTTTTGGAATTGTTTTTTTTATTATTATTTTACCGGGTAAACATGTTACTTGTGTATTCTATTATTTGGTTAGAAGTACTTGTAATTTGGAGAGGGTGTGAATTCTTTCCCTGGAGCTTCCAACCGCGCGTGGACACTCGAGAACTAGTATCGGGTTAATGAAACTTGAAGAAGTCTGATCAGGCGAGGTGATTACATTTTCTCGTGCAAAACTTCTGTTGTGGTTTTAAAATGGTTTCATTTCAATTCGACTTGTGGCACTTGTTTGGGTTCCATCTAAATGAATACCTCTGTCAACTTGAAAGGGAGTAACGATGAAAGCTCTGGTCATAAACGCTTAGCATTTAAAATGGCAAATTGAGTCTATGCAAACATACATTAGCATTTGCTGCTGAGCTGTCAAAGGCATAATGGAAAAAAAAAAATCACAGGATCCATCACCTATGATTAAATCAGAGGTGGTTGTACTGAACTTTTTTGATTATGCATGGACCTTCTATGGCTAAAGAGGGTATGCTGTTAAAATGGGGTAGTCACATTTCTGAGATTCATTCAATTGCCCTGAGCCGCCATAGCTATGTTTTACCAGCATGTTTTAGTTTCACTCAAGTCCAGAATATTTCTTGTACTGTTTACAAAGCTCAATGTTTTTTGTGCGCTCAAAAAAGTTGTTTCTTTCATCACAATTCAGTGAACCATGACCACTGATCTTAAGAAGGATGTTTTTGTTCCCAAAGGGTCAACAAGCCAACAGAGTTCTTGATTTGTTTCGCTATTGTTCTGCACTCTTTTTGCATTCTCAGCCTATAGTACTTTCGTAAGAGCTGCTCTTTAAAACCAATTGCAGCTGAATGATTTTATTTCATAAATGGGTTTCTTTTACTTGAGTTCCAAAATGCTCATCCCATCACTATTAACTTGACCCCCACTGAGAGGAATGATAAAGCATTCACATTTTGGTGGAAGAATCAAAGCACTGAATTTACTTTGTTTACTTCTAATGCTTTTGAAATTTAAGTTTGTGTAAGGATGTACAATTTTGATTTGGTTTTTCTCTCCTCTATGATTTATTTAGTTTTGGCACTCACTTTTAGAAGTGCGCATGTTTTTGTACTTAAATGTGGTTATTTCACCCTTGAATGATGATTGGATAGCTAAAGTGCAATCATGAAGAATGACTCTCCAGGTCCACTATCAGTGTGTGATCAGGCATGATGTAAATTGGATAGCTTTAACCAACTCTCCACGTACTCAAAGTACATTTCCCTTATTTCAGTTAGCTTACTTCCATTGGATTTCTATTTGAACTGTTTCCTGTGGTGATAGCTCCACACTTGCATCAGTTTTGTGAAGATGGTAAAAGATTATTGCTATCTAAAGTTCTAGTTGCCATTAGCAACTAATTCTTTGCAAGATAAACAAACATAAGTACCTGCACGTGCAGACCCTATCTTTCATTGGTTTAAAGTGCACTCAACCTCTAAAATTATGGCAAACTAAAGCTTAACTAGTTACTTTTTATCATGTCAAGTATATCCGCTCATGTGTATTGAATTATAGGTCGGAATTTCGTCAGCTTAAGGTGGCTCCCTATAGTTTTAAGATCACATGCCTGCCAAGGACGGAGCTTTTGGTAATCTGTGTGCGCTGAAAGGAAAACAAATGTTTTTCAATATTAAATGATATCAAATGACCCCAAAAGCAAAACTGATAGTGAATTTTCTTGCATTTTCATGATTTTAACAGAGATGATAGTTAAAGACTATGTGAATATGACAATATGACATGTGAATTACAGGGCTCAAAGTTTATTTTTCGCTTTGGGAGCGAGTTGGGCTTCGTGTTGCAATATGGGCCTATTCTAGCAGTGTTGAACACAACGAAAACAAATAAGAGAATCAGGATATTTCACACGAGAGTTAAGCTTAGAATATATATTAACTGCGGAAGTTGCTTCGTTGAGTACATGTATTGTCACTATCCAATTGCTTGTTGCTTGCCTTGCCTTTGAAATTCTGTTCACTAAAGTTCTTGATTTTTTCAACATGTGGGTATTGGTGAGAACTAGCACGAACTTTGCTCATTTGGCTAGCTTTCAAGCTATAGAATTCGTGGACCGACCCGTTTTGAAAGCGCTGGACATTTTTGTATGTCAGACATGCGAAGACCAAGGTTTCTTCACAAAAACCAGCCTTCTGTACACGAAGGACGAGAACGATTTAATCTCAACCCCAGTCTCCACACTTTCCGCTAGGAGCACCTAGCTTTATGACTGCCATAACAATGTAGGAACTGGGATCCAGTTCAGAGAATCCAGTGGAAATTAGGCTTAAAGGTGACGAATGCTGGCAACATCCGTGCATATTTATTCTGAAGTAATATTTACCCAAGAACTTATCTGACTTCAGGTGCCTACTGCATGTTCCAATGAATGAAATGCTGTCCCCATATCATTATCCAACGGCGCCAGTGGGTTCCAGAATTGAATCTGAGAACCAGAGTCTATCAAGTGATGCTATGACAGAAGACACTCTATCAGTGACCACTGACAGTGCCTTGACTGAGTAAGTTACTTATGCCATGTCAAAACTTGTTACCTGAAAGTTCTAATCAGTGGAACATGAATTGCATAATTTGCAAGAATTGATGGTTGTTCCTTGTGACCCAAGCATTTTAACTTTATTCCATCATTTCTGTTGTGTTGAAGCCTAAATAGGAAAGATGCCCCAGAGTTTGACTTTTATTTGACAATGAATTACACACTTGCTTTGGTCTACATTATTAAATCAAGCAAGAATATTGAAAGAAAATGACTGACATGATATTTCACTTAATTCAACCATCTAGCACTACAAAAATGAACAGAAGTCAGTCATGAGATTTTATAGTTAATGATCTTTAGACTTTTAAATGGCTAAAAGACTACATGATAAATTTTCAGTGTTTTTCTCCTCTTATAAAGCCCTTGTTTGTGGTTGGATTTTTTCAGTGATGCATCATCCAGATGTAGTGGAAGAAGGAAGTGTACCTCTCGAAACAAGAAGTCACCCCACCATGATGGTCTTCCACTGGTGTCTAATTTTATTCCAGTAAGTAATGAAATATTGCTCATGATACAGACAATTAGTTTGGTGAAGGGTCCAGCTCTTATGTCAGTCATAGTCTTTGTAAATTTGTTTGGGAAATCCGTTGTCAGTCACGTTATTTCTGGCAGCATTTCGTGACATAAAGATTGAGTCAAATCAGTCTGTTTATTTAATGTGCATTACATTACTGACTCGGTTCTTTGATCTAAAAGAGAGGGCAAACTAATAAAATTAATAAATCGCCCTTTTGTTTCCTTTGTTCAAGTGTGTACCACAGTGTAGGTATTTAGCTTGTTATTACCTCATTGACTTTGTCAATTTGGATCAAACATTTGCATATCAAGAGAGAGACAACAAAGACTTAACATCGCTTGACTTGATAGGTATTTCACCAGATCAGACACAAATTCTCCTTAGTACATTGCACATGTGGTCCGTAATATTTTTGATAGGTTTTTTAGTCATGACATTTTTGTGACCACTTTTTAGTAACTGTTGTCTGTAATTCAAAATAAATTTGTGTGGATTGGAATTGACAAAGACATGTTTAATCTCTACAGCGGACTCAGCGAATTCCGAAGGATGCAAGGCACCCCAGTAATCCTGAAGAATTTGCAAAGATACTGATTGAGAAACTGGAAAAAGTCAAGCTTGAGCGGGAGCTTAACGAGAGAGAAGCCCACAACTTGTCTACTCATTTGGAGGTAAAATACTGCTTCTGTTCAGTCCTGTGATTTCTTTTAAGATTGGGTTAAGTTGTTTGGGCAAAAAGAGGCCCATTTATACACACAGCTAATTAAGCAGAGTTATATTATTAACTTCATTTGAGTCAACTGCACACACCAGGCCTGAATCAATTTGTGCTTTTCAAATGTCTCACTCTGATCGTTGTTAACTTTTAGGCACCAAGAAAGTCAATTCTCCAACAAGCGATTGAGGCGAGTCAAAAGCTTCCTCTCAGCACCATGGCAATGTCAGTTGTGTCTGAGCCTGCAGCTCCTTATAGGGAAGTTTACCAAAATGAAAATCCTGTAACTGGAGTGGAGAGTTCTGGGTCTACCACTTCTGCCGCACCAGTAGCTCTTGATTCATACAATCGTCGCAACAAGCCCCAGCAAATTCCCAGGACAAAGCCACCAGCTCCTGAGTTAAAAGAAACAGCGGTTGAACTACAACCAAGTGACCCTGCCAAGGATGGTAATGTTTGGGAAGTTCGTCCTACTTGCAAGGATGACAACATTCCTTTCCTACCTCTCAATCGTCATCGCATTTTGCAGTGGATGGAGGAAGGTGAGCAGGCTCAGCGAAGTCCTTCTCGAGAGTGCAAACCCAACCGTCATCATTCTCCTTCAGGTAGAACAGGCTCAAGGAGCAGACAGTCAACTGCTGGCTCTATCAGGCAGTCAGAGAAGAGTTCATCTCGTCATTTACCTAACCAACCCATTGCTTCTGATCCTCTGATGCCGCCTCTTCCTGCACCTCATGCTTCATCTGTTTTGGAGGAAACCAATAGGAGGTTAATAGAACTGAAAGAGAGTGAGAGACGGAGTAAACATCATGCAAAGCAAAGGTAGGTGTGATATTACATGTAAACAGAGAATGGTGGTGGCCAAATGGTTAGTGTCCTGGGGCCTTTTTCTCGAAAGACCTGAAAACTTTATGGGCCTTTTAAAGCCATTTTTAGTTCAGCTGTATCCCAAAACAGAGGAGTGTATACAGCTGAAACATCTAGTATGAAGAGAACCTCTGTTCACATTAATTAAGAATACATGAAAAAAATGCTCTGTAATAATAAGGTTCAAAATTTTGCTGCGGCTTTCCAGATGTGAAAACTTATTGAGACCTTCGAGAAAGGGGCCCCAGGGTTTTAGATTAGGCTGTCTGGGTATGGGTCTGGGCCGAGGTCATTAAGGAATGCTCATTATTTATCGGGATTACCAGGTTGGTAAAAAAAGTGACTGGGCCATGAAAATATTTGTTCTGAATTGACAGGCTACTAAATTTTTGGAGATCCAAACAACCGGGTTCTGAAAAACATGCCCTTCTTTACGGAAACATAAGACCACTTAATTGTTAAATATACATTCACTGCAGTTACATGTGTCATCACTTCAGGCTTCTTTGACCCTTTTTTGGAAATTGACCAAATTATCATACTTTTAGTGTAGAAAGGCTTACAGGCTAACACACTTACTACCATTGTATATTTTTATCTTGAAAATATGTGTAACGTAGTGAAAACAATAAGTGAAAAATACGACTGATTAGTCATCATTAGGAAAAAAGAAAAAACTTGTTTCTGATTTTCCGACCTGGTCATCTCCATAAATAATGAACCATCCCTTATTTTTGTGTTTTGGGGCAATCCACTTTACTTGGGGTGTTAAAACATGAATATTTGGTGAAATAATGAATATCACGTTGATTTCATGATTTGGTCATTTAGTGTTTTAAACATGCCCTGCTTTACTCTTTCTGATTTGGTCAATTTCATTTTAACTATTGTGGCAGTAACATGTAATACACTTGTATTCCCTTCATGGGAGGGTGCAGATGCTCTAGTAAATTGAAGTGAATTTGAAAATTCCTAGAATTAACAAACCATGGTGGCATTGAAAGTTAATAGCGAAGCGCGCGAGTGACGTCATGACTCAGACAAGACTCAGACAAACA
>OFEP01000112.1_pt1 | contig 10488 bp, 4 predicted proteins | sample 1521161 | NCBI WGS metagenome assembly OFEP01 (sample SAMN04272335, study PRJEB24112) | coral metagenome | biome: Coral reef; feature: Shallow seawater; material: Coral tissue | host: Coral | place: China: South China Sea | collected 2014
TACCCCCCGGGAAATTCTAATCCCTTCTGTGGGGGGAGTATGTATTTCGTACAAAAAAGGACTCTCTTGTTTTGAGCTACTCTCATTCACTTCTTATAGGAATGATGTCTTGTTTCATTTAGATCCGTTAAGAGCGTAGAGTGTACAAATAGTACACAGTAAAGTATATTGTCTGGCTTCATTCGAGAAAAACATACCTTGTTATCCTCTTTCTCTCTTTCTATCTCATCTACTTTCTTGGGTTCATGCAGGTCCATCTCCTTCTCTTCAACTCCTTCAGTCTCTTTAGTATCTTTTTCTGTTCTCTGTTTCAAAATGCAGATTGGTGAGTACATATCAGTGGCATTAACGTTAAATTTCTTTTGTCAGTTGTTGTAACCTGAGTCAACTGGCATAGGAAAACAATGTAACAACTCATCCATTAACTTTGTGATACTGTATTTACAGTATAGGTAGTATATTAAGCCACCAGTAAAAGGACAGTTGTAAAACATTTGATATTCTGTGGTCTTGAGATGAAGGGCAATAAAAGCTGAAAACATGGACACAAATTTATCGAGCACGACATGTAGAGTTCTTCATGTGACATGTGTAATCTGTATATTGAATTATAGTGTTATTACATTTTGGTCAATGCTTCATGCAGACATGTAGACTCGAGACATCCAAACTATATTTTAATTGCGCAATGGATCCGTTTACTCTAATTCCTTGTATTCTTATGAAAATAGGTAAGTAGATAACTATTTAATAATTCACAGACCTTTGCTATAGAATCCTGGTGCAAACTTTGCATGAATTCTGCATTTTGCTCTTCACGCTGCAATCTCCAATGGCCTAGCTGTTCTCTGTGAAAATTGTAGTTTTAATTAACAATAGACATATTTTATATAGCTTTACTTGAACATAAAATTATTACTCTATTCAGGCAAAGCTAGATCCTACCCCAAGTAGGTAAGTAACTTCATGCATATAGGAATTTTAGCCAAGACCGTGTAGCAGAACTTTGAACCTTTTTTCAATTGGAGATCGACCATTTCATAGTTTAATTGGAGATCCAAGTTTTCAAGTTGCAACCACTTGTGATGCCGTTTGTCACCGGAAAGCATAGCATATTAATTCCAGATTTATTCCACATTCTTTTTAATTATAATACGACAATATTAACACGATGTTGTTCTGTGGAGATGTTTTCAATTGATTGTGCTCTCTTCTTACCTTTGTAACGTGAGGCTCTGCATCATAAGGCTCACTTTATGGAGCAGACTTTCGACATTTAAGTCTTGCAGGTCTTTTCCTAATGTCAATGATATCAAACAATTGCAATTAAAGCATTGTCAAAATAGTCACACACCAAGCACAAGAACATATTTGATTTGGGATGTGCAAGATTTTGTTATAATACTAAATATATACTGATCGATGTATTTGACCTAGTAATGTACTTTACTAAAATGTTATTTACACATAAAACAAATCACCTTCAACTCGTTCCATAAAAACAGGCCTCTGTTGAGTGGATGGGACAAAGAAGATCAATTGATCATCTTGCCCATTTCCATATGACTTGAGCACTGTTTGAAGTCAAAGAAATAAAGCAAGGGAGAATAAATTGCATTCTATACCAGTAGCCAACCATTCCTTAAATTATATCAATTTCTGTATTCTAATTTTTAAGGAGATTGAAAGTTACAGTGAGACTGGTTACTCACACTGGACCATTAGAATAGACTTACTCAAAACAAGGGATAGTGTACGTTCTTCGTCTCAAATAAACAAATAACATTTTGAAGAATCCAAATAATTGTTTAACCAATTTGAGAACCCAACCAATTAGAATTTTACTTTGAAACAAGGGATAGTGATCTTTTGGGGAAATAAACAAATGAAAAATTGAAGAATACAAATTAGTAGTTGTTGACATTAAACTAAATAATCTGCATTACTGCTGAGAACCTCTTTTATGAAACTTTGCAATTTGTTTTTTTTAGTTCTGTTCCTAAATTCTCTACAACAATCAGTGGTTTTGGTTTAGTTGTCACAAATTAGTTTTCAAGCTCTAGGTAACTCTGTTTAAATAGCCACTCTGTAAAATTAGTATCGACTATTGCTGCTTTTTAATTTTGAGAGATTGGCCAGCAAGTCGTGTTTTATTTATTATAAATGAGCAACTTCATATATACTCGATAACTTTAACACAGTAAGCATTTTAGCAATTTCTTTCTCACTTTATCAACATGTGTAATGCAAACCCATCCATGATGCAGCAGCTCTACAGCATTTTGAAAAATTTCTTTTAAGAAAAAAATATATATATTAAAGAACTATTTTTCAGGCTGTGGTTTCCTAAGCTACCTTCTTGACCATCTTTTGAAGATGGCAGTGTCACCCAGAAAAACCAGTCTCCTTTGTTGCTCTCCTCTTGCAGCCTTCTTAGAACCCTAGTTAAAAAAGTGAGACTATAGTGCCATTCAGTTAGTACAAACAATATATACATCATTTTAACATTATTACAATAATGTTCTTCCCCGGCTGTCCAAAGGGAAATGTTTTTAATTAAATCTATAGTCAACAGGAACACAACATACAGTGTACCAACACCAATCTTAATGTAATGCAAAACATTTATTATGCATGTACCTTAGCATTGCATTCCGAAATGATCCTTGGTTTGCTGGGTTCAAGATTACAGCAACTATGGCCCGTCGACAGTCATGTGCCTGCCAGCAGATCTAATATATACCAAAAAACAAAAAGCAAGCTTAGAATGCATCATGGCACTATTTGTAAATGGGGAGTGACATTACATCTACCTTTTTGCAAGATCAAATAATTTTAAGTCTGTTAACTTGGAGAAAGTGAATGGTTCAGAAGGGTGTACTTTCCATCGGGCAAGTAATTAACCCTATCAGTCAGTTGCCATACCTTTTTTTTTTCTCTGTTTTCTTGGGGTTTAAGTGATGATGTCACAGGCAAAATTCAAAGCACTTACCTCTTCAAATGAGTGAATTAGGAATGGAGGCATGAAGCTGTTATCTTCATTCCTAACTGACTCATTTAACAATCTCTGACATTGCACAACTTCATCCGTTCTTGACTGTATGCTTGAACACTCTATTGTAGAAATCAATTATGCAGCATAATTGTATCATGACTCTCGTATTCAAACAGCCATTATTTGTAACAGTTTGATTGAAACACTAATGTTGTCATCAGTAGTGATGTGTATTTGTACTTAAATTGAATGTTTATGTATAATTAATTCAATCCTGAGCAGTAATGAACAATGTACTATACTGAAAAATTGAACAAACTGACCCAAAAAAAATGTGGAGGGAAAGAAATCACAAAAATTACTAATTGTCTGCCTGCAGGTTTCCATAGTAGTTTGTGCAAACCATAAATATTTTCAAAGAGGCATTCATAAAACAACAACTCTGTAAAATAGTTCTTGCTGGTAGACTATATTTTTAACAATTTTTGCTTTCCTTTGATGGGCCAGTAAAATGTTCGGGCAGTCTTCATGAAGATAGTCCATTCATCATTAATATTATTAATAATACTGTAGGTATCTAAGAAATTAACCATTATTACGTAGAAGTTAAAGTAACTGTTATGGTTCATGGCTTCTTTGGAATTGTCAACAGTATTGAATCAATACATCCTTATTGAGTTTGTACTAATTAATTCTGAAGACAAACAGTGCATTTGTCACTACTGTACATTCATTTTCATTTTATCCAGCAACAAATATTGGACCAACCTCCTAACCCAATCGAAGAAATATCTGAGGCAACTGTTCCAGCTACAGTTAAGAATATAACAAAGGACATAGGTTCAAATGTTGAGATAAGTCAATGAAGATGGTGAATATTTGTTTAAATTTCAATAGAGTGGTATAATATACTTGTCATGTTTCAGGTAACTCAACATAGATTATACATAAATGTAAATGAAGCTTTCCCAAATATTTAGTCCCAACAAATTCACACAGAGCTGTGTGCATCATAGAAGAATCTTTTGAACATTTCTCCCTGTGTAGCCTTCAATCAAGGTGTCTCGTACAACAAAAGAAACCTTGCAAGATACATGTAGTGATGAAAAAGGTCTAGCTTTATACATGTAATTAATTTAACTTAAAGGACCAGTACATCACAGTTAAAAGGTTTGAAAAGTTTAACCTAAATGTTTATTTCGTTTCAATTTTGTTGTTGTAATTTTGTCATTGGTCAAAATAACTCAAAGTACGGTGACTGCAACAACTCCTTTAAATATTTGATGACTCTATGATCCTGAAAAGCAGGTTTTGGTACACAACATGTAACACTAGGATTAAGCCAACAATACAATTTTCATTTACAGTACCCCTTAGTCCATCTCCATAAAATGCTGCACCACATAGCCCTGAAACAGATACTTTGTCAGTCCAAAAACAAAAAGTCAAATCAACACAAATTAACTTGTCAGCAGACCATCAACTTGAAATAACTATACAAATCTTGAATTTCTTGGTTACATTACATTACGTTTTTTGTACATATCCAAACTGACAAATGTCAGACACCAATACATGATAGAAATTGAACTTGTTAATTCGACCATTAGTTCGATGCTTAAATTATGTTAAGTGTTCAAGAAAAAAATTAAATGAATGAGATTTCACTATTCCCCTTGGCCCCCCAACACACACACAAACATACACACTTTGCTTGCCTTGCAGTTTTCCCACGGTTGGTAGATCTAGATACTAGAGAGTCTATTAAAATTTAAATGTGGCTTGTGCGTTACAAACAGTGAAGTGCGATTTAATGGATCAATGAGATTGTATTGCTATTTCATTTCATTTCATTTCAAGGTTCATTTCCAAGCACAATGTAAACAGTGCCACTTCAAGTATCATTAACCTGTTTTTGGAGTAGTCACTGCAGTTCTTATAGATGTCCTTGCTGGGGGTGAGTGTCGCCTTTGCCTTGGAACTGACATGAAAAACAACATTGTTTGTAGATGTTGTCAATTCCAGACTAGCTTGTAATTAAAGTGTTTTGCTTGTACAGACAAAGTGGTGGAAACCCTAGTAGCCCTATTTGAGAGATGATGTTTTTTGACAAAGAACTTTTACTAAATGATTCATTTGTGATTGGTTTGATTGGGTAGTGCTCTATGGGATGTGGAAAAGCAACAAATGAACAAAAAATGAAGACAAGATGGCATCATTTTGTCAGTCAATCAATCAATCAATTTTCTTTCAAGAGGGTTAGAAACTAACGAACATGTGGCCCTCTATAAACATTATTACAAAAACGTAATTGATTACCTAAATGAAGGCTTTCATGATCATGTGGGCGGCCATTTTTATTTTTTGGCCGATAGACTTGTTTTGATATGAAAAACAATGTTCTGTTATATTTAATCTTTTTTTTTGTGCTTTTTGAGAAATGACCTATGCCAAAAAAAACCCAGCTTTCCAAGTGGCATCTTTAAGAGCTTCTCCTTTGAAGGTGGATACAAGATGTGGACTTAAATGGTTACTTCTAGAGGCTTCAACGGCATGGGTAACAGTAACACCCTTTTTCCACAAAAAAAGCCTCCAAAGAAGAAATAGTTTAAAACCTAAATAAATATCACAATGTTTGGAGGAAACGTTACAATGTAATAAGTGGGGTTTGGGTTTATTACCTGGAGAACTGTGATGGATAACTATGGGGTCGGCCAGAGATCCAGGACTTTGCACCAAGCCAGTGTCTGTAGGATACAAATAGAAACACACATCTTTATTTCAAATAATTGCCCTATATATATAAAAATGTACAGCAATGATAATATTATAATATCAACAAAATTTGCTTTGAAGAACACAAATAAAAAAATTACTTTCGTGATAAAAAATTATAAATTAAGAAAGGTATCTACTGGATTCCAGCTGTATTAACATTAGGGCGGTAATCATCTACAACGTTGTCTATCGTTCAAAAGGTGTCATTGAATACCTGACACTTATAATTGTACAAATCTTTAAGGATTTCAAAGACAAAGGTGTATCTCTCTAAATTCCTTTTAAATCTTACAACATGAAAAGAGGCCTCCCTCATTCACCACAGGTGCCTATTTTACAAGGACAATCTAGCACATACATGTATGCCGGTTCCCATCAAGGATGTTGATTGCAGCTCGGAACATTACGTAGTCTGGTGTGCGTGATTTGTGTCAATTAACTAGTGTTGCTATTTTAACCGGGAAAATGTCTTTGAGTGACTCTGCATTTTCATCTATAATAAATAAATTAACCTGTTGTTGATGCAGTTTGTCTTGTTATCGTTGATGTCCTTGCTGGTGGCACTATGCGTCGCCTTTGTCTTGGAACTGCCATGGAAGGGAATAGGGCACCATTTGTCGTCAAAACACAAGTGAAAATTCACATGAATATGTTTTGCTCAGGCGTCATTTTTGCTTTGAGTTAGTTTAAGTTCAAGTTTCTCGCTTCCTGGTAAGCCTAGCAAGAATTTAGTGTGAACTGATGTGTTTACAGTGAAGTCTTGAGCCAATGTTTATTTTGTGGCTTGTTTTGATCTTGACTAATAGTTTTGGTAGTGAGTATGTGTTTAAAGAAACTGAAATAAAGGAGACTGGTTTATATTGTTTGGTGGAAGGTGGCTGACAACCTCTATGTAAATCATTAATGTTGACTTTTATTACCGGGAGGACTTGGGCTGATGTTTATGGTATTATCCTGAGTAGGACTCTGCAGCAAGCCATTATCTGTAGGATAGAAAGAAGTGACATGCTCAAAAAGCTTTGCTTATTTTCTTTATATTGTATTTGGGTGCATTAAATCTCATGGAACATGTGGTGGAAACATGTAAGGATAGAACTTGAAAAAGTCATCCCGACTTGTAAGTATTCATTCCAATGATCCTGAATATATGACAATGGTATCAATGTTTTTATGGCTTAACTGTACTGGCTATTAGCTATTTTTATAAAATAATACAGAACATATCATTTACAGTGTACATGTAAGTTCGCTTGACTTGATTGATTGACTTTGGCCCGAGGAAGAGCATATGCGTGAACACTGGTTTTGATACATTTACACTTGACACATTTGGTCCGGATACATTTACACTTCGATATGTTTAAACGATGTGCAACAGGGATTCAAAGATGAGTTGTGCCTAATATACACTTAATGTGTGTTTTGCTTATAATACTGGCAGCAAGGCACTGAGAATTTGGCCTGTCAGTTTAAGTCAAAATGTGAAAATTTAATTTTGACCAATGTCAGCTTTAATAATTTGCCAGTTCAGCTAATAAAATATATTTGCATTATGCATAACCTCATTCACATAAACTCCCTGCTAAGAGTACTTTTAGCAAGGCCTATGTCTTGAAACTGGATCGCAAAAAATAATGTACTGTCTATGGAATGACATCAAAAACCTCACCACCGGTTTGGCCCAGTTGAGCCAGGACAGAGAGATATCGTCTGGTTTCACCTGTTAAGTAATGATGTATTCAATCATTATGTTCTCAATAACTGGATCATTGGATAATGCATCATATTATTTTATTATTATGCTCTCCCAGAGCATCAATACTTAGTGTGACCAACCAGAACCCTTGGCGAGGACAATCTTTAAGAGCATAGACACTTGGGCGTGACTGACCAGAGCCCTTGGGGACAGTGCTCTTTCAGACCATTTGGGTGCAACTGACCAGAACCCTTGGTGCCAACACTGTTTGAGAACACTTCTACACTTGGGTGGGGCTGCCCAGATCCCTTGGTGTCGATGCTATTTCAGAGCATCGACACTTTGGCAGGAGTAATCTAATCCTCTGGTGACGACACTGTCTAAGCATTCGACCATTGACTTGGACTGAGAGACTAATGCCATAAGCAGGCATTGTCATAGAGTCTGCATGGGTATCTTTATTTAATCTAGAATGGTGCAAAGGGTATGTTATGTGAGAAAAATAAAATGTTAATTGATATCATTTTTGAAAGTCAAACACTCAGGACTCAGCACTTTGTTGTGCACTAAAATTAAATTTAACTGTCATGCATTGTATTTGCATGTAACTGTAACCATAAAAATAACACACTAAGAAACCAAATGCAATAATATTATGATGCCAGTTAATTTTTGGATTAAGTGTACTACAGGTACATAACCTGTACATGATTGCATTTAGCTAGGGAGGTATACTACCCAGAAAATCATGTGAAGCTTATTTTCATTATCATTGGTAAACACAGTGTGTTGCCTTATTCAAAGCCAGTTAACCATGATTCCTCTGGGTAGTATACTTCCCTTCCCTATCTTTTTTGCAGGTGTCATTCAGAGGAAATGTCCCAAGTGATGTCAATTCTGAAAGTGAGCTTTCAACTACAATACCAGGTAAAAACAACACATAGAATAAAATAAATGCATCAATGTTTGAGGGACTACTTAAACAACTTATCACATGTCACATCGTTGGTTAGTCTTATTTGCATAAAAAAGGAAAAAAGGAGAACATCCTATAGTTGGAAATCCCTTTATACTTAAAAGACACATCAATACAAAATGTGCAAGTGGAAAGTTGAAATACTCCAATAATGGTTGTGTTATTTTGATGAAGAGAACTGGACAAACAAAGGATTGTATAAAAGTTAAATGTCTACCCTTAGTAAAATATAATTGATGCACATATGGCACATCAAAAATTCCATGCTTGATTGGCTACAGTGTATGGAATATTCTGCATCACAGATAATATCGAATAATAAATCAATGTAACTATTTTAAATATGAAGCAACTTACTACAGGTAGTGATAACATGATAATACAGCAAATGCGTTCAAACATATTGCTGAAGCATGTGAACCAACAAAATTTCTAATAACTATGGTACACCTTGTTTACCACAGATGCCACCCAGGAACAAAGACAAGAAAGAAAGGAAGACGAGAACAAAGAAGAGCAAAAGAAGGAAGAGGAGAAGGAAGAAGGAAAGAATGAAGAGGAAAACAAAGAAGAGGAAAGGAAAGAAAACCAAGAACAAGGAAGAAAAGAAGAGGAAAACCAAGAACAAGGAAGAAAAGAAGAGGAAAAGAACAAAGAGGAAAGAAAGGAAGAGGGAAGGAAAGAGGAGGACAAGAACAAAGAGGAGATGAAATATGGAGAAAGAAATGAAGAGGCAAAGAAAGAACAGGAGAGAAAGGAAGAGGAGAGAGAAAAGCAAAAGAATGAAGAGGCAAATACAGAGCAGGAAAGAAACGAACAGGAGAGGAAGGAAGAGGGAAGGCTACAAAAAAAAAGGAAAAAAGACAAAAGGTCTAACGCTGAAAGAAAAAGGTTAAAAAAAAATAAGTAACATTAAGAAAAGAAAACAATGAGTTTTTTGTCTTGAATGATATAGTGAGTATTTTGTTTGGTAAACAGACAAACACACAGACCATGAACGAGATTTTTTTTGCTTGAATATAGGAAGCAAGTGAAAATTGTAATTTATAAAAATTACTATCCATTGATCGGGATCAAAGCCTGTAGATGGACCGGACTAGTGGTTCAAATTCTGGCTAAATTCGCTGTTAAATAGTAAATTACTTAGAATTACTAGCAATCATTTCATTGCCATGTTATTATTTTCGATTTTTTATCATAAAGTAAAATGGAAAGCAGCACATCATGCAAAGGAAATACATGTTAGAGATCGTTAATCTGGAATGTCAGTCATCTCCTGCTCCTGTGTGAGAAACACCTGAAGTCTGACCTTTTCATTGCTATTATATTTCAGTCTGTAGTTTATAACAGTTTTTCATAGATTTGTATATTTAAGCAGACATCTTGCCTTTTTAATAAAATCTATGTGACTGACATTGCTGTTTAAAAACACAGTCTTTCCCACACGATTTTTCAACACTATGAGAGTTGAGGTGAAGTGTAACTTCAGCGACACAGAAAGGCTAGTGAACCTTAGTAACTTCACAGTAAAAAGATAACCTCGTAACAATGTTAAGAATTTTAAATGAAATAGCCAGGTTGTTAATCCAATAATTATGTCTATTATTCATTCAAAATATTTCCCCGTTTCTGATTGGTCTAAACCAAATGCATAATTCACCATAAGCCGCTGCTGTTGACCAAATATTGAACCAATAATGTCAAAAGTGCAGCCTGCTGAAAATAATTAAACCAATGACATCAAAATGACATCAAAAGTGCAGCCCGCTGCAGATAACTGAATCGTGGACCGAGAAAACCAGGGGATGAGGTTGTGTTGTTTTTGGTGAGTGGAAAAACAAAGAGCAAAATAGTGAAACTCCTTTGTGAATGGGGAAATATTTTGAATAAATAATAAAGCAATAATTGAATTCGGCTATCGTAGGATATGAAGAATTCTGCAGATCTCGGAGGGTGTTACCCACCTCGGCCTTCGGCCTCTGTGGATTACACCCTCCTTGATCTGCAGAATTCTTCATATCCTACTCAGCCTCATTCAATAAT
>OFEP01000113.1_pt1 | contig 10478 bp, 6 predicted proteins | sample 1521161 | NCBI WGS metagenome assembly OFEP01 (sample SAMN04272335, study PRJEB24112) | coral metagenome | biome: Coral reef; feature: Shallow seawater; material: Coral tissue | host: Coral | place: China: South China Sea | collected 2014
ATTCCCCAGTTCAGGCGGTTTGAACCATGTTGAATTAGGACATGACATCAGCAACTTCATGTCGCCCACACGAATTGCCGCGCCCTGGTACAGTGGGTCATCGGACTCCATTTCATTGTAGAGTTCTTCGTCTGGCGCCAAGTCAATGTTCAGAAGAATCTCAGTTCTTGGAGACGCTTTTCCAATAGAAATTGTGTCCCAGACGTCAAAACCATCGACGGGGACCGAAGATTTATCAAGTTTGCCTCCTGTAATGGATAAAAATGAAATATTTCAGGAGCGACCCAAGGACTTCATGATATTGTGAGAGGAGGAGGGGAATTCCAAACTTAACTAACTCCTATCCTCGATGGCGTTTTCACACGATGTTCTGTTTAACGATACTTTACGTAGGTCTACTCTTTGGTTCATCACGCATCTACTTAAAAATGGGAAGAAATTTAGGCTGAGTTGCATCGTGCAATTGCTTCTGCGGTGAGGCTTTTACTGGAGACAACACAAGACACGAGAAGCCATATTGTGCCCTGTAACTATCCAACAAGCGACTACGGGCGAGACCTGTCTCAGATTCCTTCACGTTTATAAATTGGCGTATACATGAATTCTAGCAATAAGAAAGTCACAGCTTTGAAACAATTTTTACATCTGGTGATATTTTCTCTGTTTTTGTCGCCAATAGTGAATTCACTAAAGCCAGTTCAGCCTATTCCAAACGACTACGGACGGTGCAAAGCGCAAGAGACCTTACGCCCAAACCAAGTCTTAAAAATTTCCATTTTTGATGATTCACTGGGTAACTCTACTTACATGATAAAAACAAGAAAGAACTACATTTTTGTTAAGAAAGTCCTCATAATTGTGAACATAAATACTAATCGTAAATTTATGCTTCGAGAGGTAACAACTTCACCTAAAAACCCACGTGGGTCTTTGCAGAGAACCAGCAAGAATGGAAAAAGCATGCCACACAAAAAAGTGTCACTTTATGCGAAAGCTACTCTTCAAAGATTGTCTTCGCTTGAGAATATTTTTCCCTCGCGAGTTAATAGGCCATTGCCATGGATGACTACTTTTACCGGATCTGAATTTCACTAATGTAGTTTCCTTTCACTGCTGACAGATCGTCTCTCGCCTCGTGCGCACTACGCAGCAGAAATGTGATAACGGATGCTTTTCTCCTACGATTAGGCCTACCATTCACACTATATCTGTCACAAAAAGAAACTTTTCGACACCGCTCCTCAAACCGGAAGAATTTGAAAACGCTGGTTTTACGTTTTAGTTTTAGTATGGACGAAAAACACATTGAGAACAAAGGTTTTTTGAAAACCATGACGTCACGATAAACAAGTGATTTCCACGTGCAACGTTTCCCCCAACACAAAACTAAAATGACCCGTTACTATTCAAATTCCTCCAGCGTGCTATGGAAGGGGGCTGAAAATAGCCATGATAACGAAAACTTCTAAAAACACGTGGTCTTCAAATCGCCTCACCTCGACAACGAGCACGGCGATTTTTTTGCCTTTTTGGCAAAAGTTGATTTTTGTACGTTGATCCGAAGTTGATTTATTAAGTTTGCAGCCTTACCTCCAAGTTTGACCAGTGTAGGATACCAGTCTGTAGTGTTTCACGGTCGGTGAAACATCTTGATTTAACAAAGAATGCACGCATTAAACAGATTTAACTTGACACTCCTGACCATGTGCTTTTAATCACCCCTAATACCTTGCGACCGTACACGATTACATCATAGATACTACAATCTCTCCCTTTTTCGAATAAATTGTCCAGTCCAGTTTCTTAAACAATGACAATACATACTATAACGGTTTCTCAATGACTACTAACTCAAGGAAAATGATCCAATGTCCAAGACTTAAATCAATGCAAAAATGACATATTCATAAAGTTGAAATGTCCTTCGCAAAAACTGTCCATTGTGTAAACAAAGTTTCACCCGAGTTCATAATCTTTTAGCCTCTGAGGTTGACGATTCCGCCTAGGCCGCAACGCATAATGCTGAGTTGAAACTCTTGGTTCCTCTTCCTGACTAGTTTCTGGATCTTCTGACAATGTCCCTTTAAGATTGCTGGCTGCTGGTTCTTGTGATTTGTCCTCCTCATACTTCTGTAGATGAGTAACATTTCTTTTGTAGTGGATGCCAGCAGGAGACTTAATTTCCACATGACCTCCTTGTTTGTTGACCACTTCATAGGGTGTGGCTTCAAATGATGGTGACAGCTTGTCTGTCTTCGGTTTCTGAAGAAGAACTTTGTCTCCCTCTTTCAGGTTAGACTCACAAGCACCTCTCAGATTATCAGCATAGTCTTTGCCCTTTTGCTTTCTTTCACGATCTCTGTCCAAGACTTCACTGTCATTACTAGCTGAGCGCAATTCTTCCACACCTGGGAGCTTTGAGCGAATCTCTCTTCCAAATAACAATTTCGCAGGACTCACTCCAGTAGTTGTGTGTGGCGTGCTTCTGTATCCAAGCAAGAATTTCTGCAATTCCTTTCGCCAGTCACGTCCCTCGCTGTGCGCAACACGCATCGCTTTCAGCAGACTTCTATTTTGTCTCTCTACCTCACCATTGGCTTGTGGCCACAATGGAGTCGATGTTCTGTGTTCGATGTTGTTGTCTTTGAGGTAGACTTCAAACTCTTCTGACACAAATTGTGGACCATTGTCTGTTTTTATTGACAGTGGTAATCCATGAGTCGCAAACATTGCTTCCAGACAGCTAATCATTTTGCCAGATGTCACTGATTTGGTTACAGCTACTTCAAAGAATCGACTAAAATAATCAACAACCACCAGTAGATATTCACCCGTCGGAAGGGGTCCCAGCAGATCTACTGCGAGGTCTTGCCATGGCTGTGTAGGCAGTTCTGTTCTCTTCAATGGTTCTGGGGGCAACGGTTTCCCAACAAGCTGGCAACCATGACATGTTCTGCACCTTTGTTCTGCTTGACGGTCTATACCGGGCCACCATACTTTGGTACGGAGTCTTTGCTTGGTCTTAACGATCCCTTGATGGCCTTCATGTGCCAGATCTAGTACTTGCTTGCGAAGTTTCATCGGAATGACTAATCTAGTTCCTCTCAACACTAACTTTCCTAGCACAGTTAACTCGTTTCTCACAGCTTTGAAAGCTGGCTCGCCGACAGTCCAATCATTGGTCTGAACACATTTCCTTAGCATTGCAATTTCTTCATCTTCAGCAGATGCTTCTTCAATTTCCTGGATAGGTATGGCTCTGGGGGCTGCATTCTCTGCAACATACCGAATGTATTCTTCTGCCACATTCTTGCTTTCATTTGAAATTTCTTGGGTTAGGCGAGATAAAGCATCAGCTATGTTCTGTGGGCCTGGACGATACATCACTGTAAACTCATATGGTTGAAGTCGTAAGACCCATCTTTCGATTCTCGCAGAGGGCTGAGATTTACTTGAATAGATCACTTCAAGTGGTTTGTGATCAGTCTCCAACTCAAAATGTTTTCCATATAGATAAACATGGAACCTTTCACAGGCCCAGACTAGAGCCAGAGCTTCTCTTTCGGTTTGGGAATATCTTCTTTCAACTGCTGTCAGACTTCGGCTTGCGTAGTAGACTGGTCTCCAATTGCCATTTTGTTCTTGAACAAGAACAGCACCCAGTCCAACCGGACTTGCATCAGCAATGACTCTTGTTTTGGCATCTTTGTCATAGTAAGCTAACACTTCCGCACTAGCTAGTGTTTCCTTCAGAGCTTTGAACGCTTCTTGTTGCTTCTCACCCCATTTGAATGTTACACCTTTTCGTGTCAGCTGTCGAAGTGGTTCTGAAACTGTGGCCAGATTTGGAATGAATTTTGCACTGAAATTCACAAGTCCCATAAAACTTCTCACTTCTGCTACAGACTCAGGCTCTCTGGCATTGACTACTGCTTCAACTTTGGATTCTGTTGGTCCAATACCACGTGCAGACAATAAGTATCCCATAAATTCTAACTGGGGCATCTTGAACTTGCATTTCTCACCATTCAAGGTCAAACCTCTTTGTTGCAATCTTTGTAGCAGCTTCTCAAGCCTCTCATCATGTTGCTGGTCATCTTTACCATGAAGAATGATATCATCAGATATATTACGCACTCCTTCACATCCATGCAGAGCTTGCTGGATAGCATGCTGATAGATCTCAGGAGCAGAGGTTACGCCAAACATTAATCTCTTGTAACGATAAAGTCCAGCATGTGTTGAGAATGTTGTGATGTCACGTGATTCTTCACTCAGTTCCAGTTGATGATAGCCCCATTTAAGGTCTAACTTAGAGAACACACTGCTTTGGGTCATGTCCTGGAGGACCTCATCAACGGTGGGGATTGGATGTCTTTCTCTCACAATAGCTTCATTTGCTCTGCGCATATCAACGCACAATCGAATCTCACCAGAAGGTTTGGGAACTACTACTATTGGGCTGACCCAAGGGGTTGGTCCTTTTACTTTCTCAATAATGTCCATCTGCTCTAACTCATGCAACTTGCTCTCTACGTTCTCTCGCAGACTAAATGGCACTCGCCTAGGATGCTGGGCAACTGGATTGACTTCTTTATTCACATGGATTTTAACTTGATAGTCAGTTAACTTGCCCACTCCTTCAAAACATGCTTTGTATTTATCAACAAGGTCTGGTGTACTTACGGCATTAACCTGTGGTCCCAGTCTTAGTACATCCAATTCCATGGCTGTCTTCCTGCCCATTATTGGCCTGCCTTCATTGCAGATGACAATAAATTCAGCTGTGGCATCTTTTCCAGCTAAGTTTACTAATGCCTCGAACTTTCCCAGCGTGTCCAGTGGCTCTGAAGTTCCATAAGGATACAATTTCTGATTTGTCTTTTCTGACTTGCACTTTACTCCTTTTTGCTTCAATTCTTCCCAGGTCTTCTGATCAATGATATTACATGATGATCCTGAGTCGATGAGAACTCCATTAAGAATGACACCTCCAACTTGTAAATCGACCATCTCTGATCCACTCCTGTCCCATGATTTACCGAGTCCCACAGTAAAAGCATATTCATCATCTTCACCATCCTCAACACAGTTAACTTTTCCCCGTCCACCTTGTTTCCGTGTGTTCTTTTTCTTGTGCTCTTGTTTACTCTTTGTTCTGCAGACTGAGGCAAAATGTCCTGTCATATGACACTTTGTACAGGTTTTAGATCTTGCCGGACAATGCTTGTCACGTGCGAAATGTCCAGTTTGGCCACATCGATAACATTTCAGACTCTTTTGATCACTTCGTCCATTTCCTTCGGGTTTGTTGTCTTCTTTGATAGCATTAACAGACGTTCCCACATCGCCTTCGATCTGTTTGGCTTGGGTCTGAGATAACTCCAGCGATCGAGCAATCTTCTGCGCGTCTGCCAATGTTAGCTCTTGTCCCTTTCCCAGAAGTTTTCGCCGAAGCTCTGTGGACTTGCATTTATCAATAATTTGATCACGTATTTGCTCATTCTTCGTACCACCAAATTCACAATTGGCAGCTTGATTACTGAGCCTTACAACAAATTGATCGACCGTTTCATGCTCTTCTTGCTTCATTTGGCGAAATATGTGTCGCTCGTACGGTACATTCACTTGTGGTGTAAAGTATGCATCGAGTGTTCGAAGTGCAGCCTTGTATACGTCGTCGTCTTCTCCTTCAGGTACACCCGGATCCGTTAGGGTTTCAAAGATTTCTTGGACTTCCATTCCTGCACAATGTAAAAGCAACGCCTTTCGTCGAGCGGCTGCTGTGATCCCACGACTATCGACGTAAAATTGAAATGACTTTCGCCATCGCCGCCATCTTGGCCCCACACTCGTGCTATCTCCTCGACAATCAAATGGCTTAATTCCACGAAGTTCGTCATTTGTCGCCATAACTTTCCTTCAAACAGACGTATCTTCGTATCACTTATCCTCGTCGCCAATTGTAGTGTTTCACGGTCGGTGAAACATCTTGATTTAACAAAGAATGCACGCATTAAACAGATTTAACTTGACACTCCTGACCATGTGCTTTTAATCACCCCTAATACCTTGCGACCGTACACGATTACATCATAGATACTACAGTTATGACGTAGCAAAAGGAAATTTTTTGAATCCCTATAGTGATGATATTAGACAACCCATAAGATGTTAAAATGTACTTAACTCTCCCTCTCTCCCAGTCCTTATTTAACTAGTAATTTCCATGGGAAAGTGAAGTGCCGCAAGTGAATTCTACCTCATCCTAGTCTACGTCACAATGGAATCACGTGAGATTGCGCGAGCAAGCCAGGTCAGTGTGCGGTAAGCTTTTGGTTATGGCGGATGCAGAGATGAATGAGATAAACGAGAACGACGACAAATCTTTCTCTAGCGGAGAAGAAGACGAAACTGCATTGCTAGCTGAAGACGAACATGATCATGACTTCACCGGTGATCATGCTATCGCTCCCAATAAACTATGGGAAGCTATTCAAGGACTGCAAAAGAAAGTTGATATTTTGGCGGGAACGTCAACATGCATCACCGATGCTTCATTAAAGCGAAAAACACCGCAAACGTCCAAGGCAGAGTCAAAAAGTGACTCAAACTCCCAACCGGGACCCTCAAAAAAGAAAGCTAAAAAAGCTTTGTCTGATTCAGATGACGCATCGGACGACTCTGATCACGATGCAGTTCACGCCATCCTTGGGGAAGACGAACAAGATGGCGACTCGAGTGACAAGCTCCTGAAAGAGATTGAAGAGGAATACAACACGGCCGATAAAACGGGCCCAAACATAAATGAACACCTGGCAAATCTTATTAATAAGAGATTTGCTGGTAAGCTCAAAGAAGCAAAGCTTAAAGAAAAACTAGAGCTGTATGTGCGACCCGGCAACTGTGAAAAATTGAAAGTGCCACTCGTGAACCACGAACTATGGGGCAAACTCAAACCACCGGTCAAATCACAAGACTTGCGACTCGCAAATGTCCAACAAACCGTGGTGAAAGCCACCATTGCACTTGCAGAGGCAACTGAGAAAATAAGTTAAGTCAAAGGGAAGATGGATGAAAAACCAAAAATTAGTTCCTCTTTGACTGATTCGCTCGCTTTGCTGGGCCACGCAACTTACGAACTTTCATTACGGCGACGGGATATTAGGAGACCCTCGATAAACAAGGAGCTTCGTGCCCTTTGCAATCAGCAAATCCCAGTAACGGATTTCCTCTTTGGAGATGATGTCCAAAGCAGTTTAAAAACAATAAAAGAGTGCAACAAAATTGCTAGCTCTGTCACTCAAGGGCATGATTACAAGCAAGGCTACTCAGGAACTGGACATCAAAGGCCCCGGAATAGCAAGCCTTTTTTGGGGCATCGCAAGAGCTACAACTCGTTCAAAAAGAAACCTTGGGCCTCAAACCAGAAGAGAGAGGACACCAAGTGAGTCTAACTACAACATTACAGACGGTTATTGTTGATGTAAGTAAATTTGAAACCCTATTACCAGTTATTATTACTGGCTTGGAGCAAAATGTTAAATGTTTTAAAGCAGGTAACCTTACCAGTTTCCTTTCTGAATGGAGAACTATTACATCTGATAGAGAAATTCTAGATATGATAACCGGCACAACCATTGACTTTAGGTACCTGCCAGTCCAACACAGGCCACCGGCCATTCGAGAGTTCTCAGATACTGAGTCCAAAATCATTGAGACTGAGATCGAAACGCTTTTAAACAAAGGTGTGATTATCAGAAGTGACCGGGAAACTGATGATTTTATTTCCCCCATATTTTTGAGAGAAAAGAAAGATGGATCACACCGTATGATTTTAAACCTTAAAGCACTTAACAAGTGTATTGTTTATCACCACTTCAAAATGGATACTCTTAGTTCAGTAATTAAACTTATACGTCCAAATTGTTTCATGGCCACTATCGACCACAAAGGTGCCTACTATTCTGTGCCAGTGTCAGAGAAACACCAAAAATATCTCAAGTTTCACTGGAAAGGAAACTTTTACAAGTTTACTTGTTTCCCTAATGGGTTATGTTTCTGCCCTAGGAAATTCACAAAGCTCATAAAGCCAGTACACTCTTGTCTTAGGTTACAAGGCCACATCTTGGCTGCTTATATTGATGACAATTACATTCAGGGTGATACTTATACCGAATGTCTAATTACTGTGCTTGAAACATTAAAACTGTTTGATGACCTGGGATTTTGTGCCCACCCTGAAAAATCATGTCTTATACCTTCCCAAGAAGTTAATTTTCTGGGAGTTGTGCTAAATTTCATCACAATAACTGTCAGGCTGACCATGGAGAAAAAAACAAAAAATTAAGAATGCATGCGCAGCACTGCAGGAGAGGTCAAAATACATTACTACTGGTCTCAAGTTTCCCTGCCATTATGTATGGGCCATTGTATTACAGACAACTAGAACAAGAGAAATCTCATGGTATCAAAGATAACAATGGCAACTATGAGGCCTTTATGTCACTCTCCACAGATGCCAAAACAGAACTTCAATGGTGGATCGAAAACATTGAAAACTCATTCAACGTTATAAATCATGACCCCCCATCACTAACAATTAGCACTGATGCATCAAAAATTGGATGGGGGGGCGTTTTTGAAGATTTGACTTGTGGGGGCCACTGGACACCCCAAGAAGCTGAAGAGCATATCAACTACCTAGAATTAATGGCTGTATTCTTTTCACTCCAAGCTTTTGTGTCAAAACTAAATAATAAACATGTCAGACTGAAAATTGATAATACAACAGCAGTGGCAGCGATAAATAACATGGGCACTAATCACTCAGTACAATGTAACAAAGTGGCTTTAGATACCTGGCGCTGGTGCATGGCTAGAAACATCTGGATCTCTGCAGAACACATCGCAGGGAAATGTAATGTAGCAGCTGATAGACAGTCAAGGGAAATAAACACCAATACTGAGTGGATGCTGAACCCCACTCTCTTAAATAAAGCCCTTAGCAAGCTGCAAGCTCACCCAGATGTTGACATGTTTGCGTCCAGACTCAATAAACAATTCCCAAGATATATTTCTTTCAGACCTGACCCTGGAGCATACTTAGTAGATGCTTTCTCTGCTCAGTGGAATGAACTAAATGGTTATTATTTTCCCCCTTTCAGTGTGATTCCAAAGGTTCTTCAGAAACTGGAACAAGACAAAGCCACAGGGGTAGTGGTAATCCCCAGATGGCCAACTCAGGTGTGGTACTCAATGGCTATGAGAATGCTGATAAGCTGCCCAGTCCTTCTGCAGCACAGTGCCAGACTACTAATGTTACCCAGCCACCCACAGAAAGTACATCCATTATACAAGAAACTGGACCTTCTCATCGACCACTTATCCGGGAACAGTTGCATGCAAGCGGCCTTTCACAAGCAGCTTCAGATATCATCATGTATGCCTCGAGAGATGGGACAAAAAAGCAGTACCGAACGTATCTTTCCAAGTGGGAAAATTACTGCAACTCCAAAAGGATCAGTACAGTTTCAGCTACTGTAGCTCAATGGCTAAACTTTTTGGCAGAACTAGTCAAGTCGGGTGTTGGCTATAGTGGAGTTAATACAGCAAGATCAGCCATTTCAACAACACTTGTCATTAGTGACTCTGCTACCTTTGGTACACACCCATTAGTAAAGCGATTTCTAAAGGGTGTTTTTGAACAGAAGCCCTCATTACCACGTTATGAAACCATCTGGGATGTCAGTCAAGTATTAACTCATCTTCGTTCTTACCCTCCTGTTGAGGACATTTCACTTAAGAAACTTACATTTAAAGTTGTTATGTTACTAGCTCTGTTGACTGGTCAGCGAACACAAACCATTCACTGCTTAGATGTTAACCACATGGACATGTCAGACAAGAAATTTATTTTTTATCTGACCAGCCTCCAGAAGCACTCCCGACCAGGGAAACATCAGAAGCCTATTGAACTGGAAGCTTTTGACCAGGAGCCTAATTTATGTGTTATTCGTCATTTGAAAGCATATGTTGATAAGACTAGTGTTCATAGGAGTGACACTAACAGCAATCAGTTACTGTTGAGTTTTCAGAAACCATTTAAACCTGTTAGTAAGGACACAATTTCACGTTGGATCAAAAATGTCTTGAAAGATGCGGGCATAGATACCACCAAATTTGGGGCCCACAGCACTAGGGCAGCATCCACTGGTGCTGCTGCCAAGGCAGGAACGTCGCTAGAAGTTATTCTGGAATCTGCAGGATGGTCTAACTGCGTAACATTTGCTAGTTTTACCAGAAACCAATCAATGCTCCATGTAATTTTGGCTCCGTTTTGTTAGAGGCAAATACAGTCTGCCAAACCTACCTTTTTGTTGTCTTTGTTCATGACCACAGGGCTTTGAAATCTCACGTGATTCCATTGTGACGTAGACTAGGATGAGGTAGAATTTTAAGATTAAACGAGACTTACC
>OFEP01000114.1_pt1 | contig 10450 bp, 4 predicted proteins | sample 1521161 | NCBI WGS metagenome assembly OFEP01 (sample SAMN04272335, study PRJEB24112) | coral metagenome | biome: Coral reef; feature: Shallow seawater; material: Coral tissue | host: Coral | place: China: South China Sea | collected 2014
TGGATATGAGATGATTATAGCCAACTCGCTATCATCTCATTTCCAACGCGCGTTCATGGAATAATTGTTAAATATAAACATTTTAAAGTATTTAGCAATTTCACGCATTTTTGTTTTTTGTTTTTTGTTTTTTCTCTGCTTCTTGTGACTCACATTTTACCCTTCAAAGACTGTAGTTCAGGCAGTCGAAAGCTGGTATTTTTTTAATCGTTTCTACCAGAGATCGTTATTAAACTCTACCATGATTTAGCCTAGCTGGGGCACTTCAATATTTCAACGAAGGCTTTATTAACTGATCCGACTGTAAACTTTTCTGTTTGCGGTAAACGAAGTGATGCTTTGGAAAGGTGGCAGAATTTGTGGTGCAGTGCTACTCTTCGAGATAAAAAGCCACATTTGCGTTAGGAAAGCAAAACAAACATTTCCTGGCACGACCCCTCTCATGAAAAGCCGCGTTTGAGCACATTTCCAAACACTGACAAGCAAGTTGAAAATACGACAGGAAGTGGAGTATAACTGACGATCTTCTGCTTCTTCTGGAAATGTTGCCTGTGTCTTGAGTGTTCGATATATCTTCGGAATTGAATCTAAAAGGGGAAGCAAAATGGACAAATAAAATCATGAAAAATATATGCCAATTGAGGTCAGATATCCAAACACCATCAAGGTCATGATTCCTCTCCTTAAACTTGATGAATTATATGAATTCGAGAATATTGTGGTAAGGTTTTCGGAAGTGATGCGAAGCATGAAAATTAAAATGACATGTTTTGTGCACGCCTATCAAAGCAAGAGTTTATTGCTTTTCACGGCCATTTACGCAACAATTGCATCGAGACAAAAAAGATGAGCTTAGCATCGGCTAAGTTTACTGGAGTATTGGACAAGATTCAAATGTAAGGTAAACTTTAGACCCAAAAAGATAGCTGTTATCCTTTTTGTTTTTGGGTAAGAGTCAGTGTATCGGTTTCAGGATTATCCCATTGATTACTGTTACTTTTTTCATTCATTCTGTCGCTTTTGTTGTGTATTTACCAGCGTTTTCAATCGATATTTCGCATCAAAAGCTGTGCATTACGAAATTAACATTAACAGGCTAAGCGACAATTACTCACAGAGTTTGTTTTCCATATAACTCAAGTATAATAGCTGATTCCTGAGATTCGGTGAACCAATCAGAATACAAAAAATGCATTATTCCACGTTCAGAATTTAATGTTATTCAATCTCCTGTTTTAAGATTCTCTGAATTATAGTTGCAGAGATTACTTTGTTTTGTTCGTGTTTTTTTTTCTATAAAGAATAATTTTGTACATATGCTGCTGTTTTCTAGCTCTTACGAAATGTCGGACCAGTAACAGTACTAATGGAAGCCCATCAGATTTGCTTTTTATGTTTACTTGATAAGTAAATCGTCGTCCAGACGAAGTAAATGTTTATCGGAACTAACAGTTTAATATTTTTATTTAATTTTTACGTCTAATTGTAATAGAAGAAAGAGAAGAAGAGCAACAAAATCAGCAGGGAATAGAGGATAATGTACAACATGATGATGTGGAAGGTATTTTCTTTTTTGACGTAATTAGTTTCACAAGTGATAATAGCAACTATCAATGGTCATCTTTTATTCATTCTGAACAATAATATGAAGCAATTTCTAAAGCGATTTCTGATCGATTGATTGATCGATCGATTGATTGATGGCTTTCGTTCTCTTGTTTCTTTGTTTCTTCTAAGGAGTTGGCGAAGGAAGAATGGTAGAGTTGGCACCTGTTGGCTTGCCTCCTCCGGAACAAGGTAACTTATGTTTGGATTACTTATTTGTTCATTTTCTTCTTTTTCTGTGGAGGAAAATTTTTACCTAATATTTTGAAATCCATTTCCATTAAAGTAAACAGCAAAATTTATCACGCCAGGCTGTATTTTTTTGTGATGACAGCCCATATAATTTACTTGTTATTGCATGTACTATTTCAAGACTATATTTTGTTACTGCAAGAGGCGACAAGATTGTCGTCTCTTGCTTTATGCCTGTCTTAAGTTTGGAGCATGAAAAGATGGCACTAATGAAAAAGATCTGCTTACTAGTTTGCGATCCTTTTAGTAAATTTCAACCCCGTAAAAAAAAAAAAACAGGCAGAGACAAATGGCAACAAAACTAGGAGGGAATAGATGAAAATGGGGAACCTGATGGGGCGAAAAGTATTTAATTGAGTTATTTGATAGACATGTAACTTACTTGCTTTTCATTTGTACCAAGAAGAGGGATGCGGAATGATGGAGTTGACAGTTGTCGGTTTGCCTCCTCCAGAACAAGGTAGTATAATTTTTGATCATTCCTTTTCTCTCTTCTCACAGACTGATCCGACATTATAATCTTATTCCTATTGTGTTTAGCCTAAGACAAGACCTTTTTTTTCCCCAGTGTTCGGCTCCACCCACAATATTATGCATTAAAGATAGAAAATATTGCGCAGCGTAGTTGGTCATTGCAAAATACTGACGCTGTATAGAGAGTCTTAACGCACCGACGTTTCGGCAATGCTGCCTTCTCCTGAAGAAGGCAGCATTGCCGAAACGTCGGTGCGTCCACCCACAATATGTCGTAGCAGGAATTTGAAATTCGATGTTTCACTCTGAAAACGCATCAAATATTTTCCATCCACATTACACAAAAGAAATTTGTATAATACCATGAAAACCACCGGCTATTTTGGACTTGTGGTTGTGGAAAACTCGGTCACAGAAGTCACATAATTATCGAGACGCCGTCGTTTTTTAGAATGTTTCTCCGGTTTTGAAGAGCGTTTTCGAAAAAGCTCCGTTTTGGTAATGGATCTGTGTGGACTGTAGGCCTAATCGTAGAAATAAAACTGCGATTTAAATTTGTAAGGCAAAGTGCGAATACTTCCTTAGTCGTGGGTGCTAGATAATAACCTACACATGAACTACTAGTGGCTCAGGCTTAGTCGATTGGCCAAGTGTGTGAATTTTAGCAAACCCAGGACGGCGACGGCGACAAGAGCGTCACTAAACAAAAGGTTTAATAAGCAAAACAATGGTTTTGCATGTGCGTTATTTTTTGGTACATTTCTTTCTCGTCCTCTGCAAAACAACGACGTGAAATGACTAAATTCCACTTAGAGAACGCGAACCGCAATGGCTAGTTTTCGTATTTTCCTCTGGAACCTAACGCCGTTGGTGTATATTTAGCCTGAGTAAGCTTTTAGACCGATGAAGTACTGTACAGATTTACACAGTTGTGACACAATCTCGACATTTGAAGGTAAAATATGAATTCATTTTTTACAAGGCGTCGTCCCCGCCGTCGTCATTGCTAAAACTCCCTAATATGAGACTCGTGGCGGCAGAGAAAGAAACCAAGTGTTTTCTTCTACTATACTTTACAATAGTGTCACGGGTTAAGGAAATAGAACAATTATTTTTCAACTCGTAAGATCATAAGACTGTAACGCCTTCATATAGAGATTTGTTATGTTTTCAGAACAAGCTTCTGCTCACTGTGGGTCTGCCTACATCTTTCTTGTGCGTTTCTTCGCTAGTCGAAAGTAAATACTTTTTCCCATACATTAATTCAATTCTGTGAAACAGTTTCACCTTTACGTTGCCCCCACTGCAAGTAACGACATTTAAGCAGGACAATATGACCACTTTGATCACACCGACACTGTAGAATGATAAAAGAAATTAGTGTCAGCTGGTGTTCATCTGCAAGGTGGTAATTACTGTCTTTAACTGCTCTGTAAGGAATATCCCTCACTAACTCATTTTGAAACTGAATAGTTGATTCTCTTTCTTTTTTAAATGCAGAACAAAGAGAAAAAGATATATCTGTCGTTCGAGGTTAATCAATGAAAATGCATTACATTGCCAATAAACAAACTTCGACTACTCTGTTGAGCTTTCATAATTATGGAACAGTGATTTTGCTTAATTGTAGGACCTGCTCGCAGATAAGACAAAGTGGCAAATGGTTAACGCACACTAACTAGTTATGCGATGTTTCGAGGCATTTGAAATATCCTGTGTCGAGTAACAGGATTTTTCAGTAACCACAAGAATGCTAAAGCGAGTATGTTTGCAAAGACAAACAAGAATATAGAAGGTGTGCCACCAAGTGCGATAGGATTTACATTCCATAACTGCTTTCTTGGTAGTTTCCAAGTTTCGGTTGCTGTTTGACAAGTTACACGATGTTTGGTTAATATTTTTCTCTTTTAGCATCAGCAAATTTGAACCGTCTGAATCGAATGACCGTCTCATTCGCTGCCAGCTACACTTTTGGTGTGACAATGTGATATTAACAATTTTGAATACAATCTGTTGGATATCGCCGAATATGCAATGGCCTACCAGTCTGTTGTTTAGCTACATTATTAAAAGCATAACTAAAGAAATGCTTGTTATGTTTTTTCTCTTTCAGCCGACGTACGAAAAAGGACTACAGTTCGTCTTGTTTTGCCAGCCTCGTCTTCCAGTAAGCTACAACAATATAGATCTATATTTGAGAAACAAATTTTCACTGAGTGAAGTGAGCTCCTGATGGAGTGTCGAATCAATGCGGGTCGCAGGTAAACACGCGAGTGGCAAGTAGATAGCACGGGAGGCAAAATCAATATCTTTATTTCAGGTTTTTGCTTATCACTATTTTTGCGTGATCTGTGCTGTTTTCCCGCGACCAGCGCTGATTAGACGCTCCCACAAACGTAGGTTTAAATACAAACACTCTTTTTTAGCCAATAACAAAGAGAATTTCTGCAAGGCGTATTGTTCTCGACTTTCGTATTAGTCCATAGCTACATTTTTGGCATTTGTCTTTTTTTCTAAATGCAGAACAAGAAACTGAGGAGATTTCTGAACCAGGTGGCACTCAACATAAGTTGTCCTTTAAAAGAGGTAAGCAAAAAACGTGTTATCTAAAAACACCAAAGAATTGACTTCATTGCATTATTTAATTACCAAAAAGGCACAATAGCATTGTTTGTCTATCAAACATTCTTAGTTTCGAAAATCGTTTTACAAAACTGAAACACTCTGAAGCAAAGCTAACAGAGAAAGGTAACCACGAAAAAGCGCAAAGGTGAGGCACGTATAAAAAGTAAAATAGGCAATACTAACGGTGGAGTTGTGAATAATATTCAGCATCATGTGGAGGAATTCAAATACTACATGACAGCTCTATAATCAACTTTGCAAAGATTACCTAAAAACGTATGAATATTACCAAAACTTACTGTATACTTCTGAGAGAAAAGTACAAAATACATCAAAGCCTAATATCCAAAAAAATGCAAAGCTTAACTCTGGGCAACATTATTTCGTTGGTAGAATACTAACATTGGTCATGCATTTTTTTTAAAAAAGATAGTGTATGAATAAAGAAGGAAACAAAAATATATTACTTTACAGTCATCTAACATTATGCAGATGGGCGAGTCGTAGCTTGGACATTCTTTGTTGCACTCTTAGTCTTTTTCAACTTGCCTGACATATTGCGCGACAAGCTTTCTGTTCATTTACCAATTTGAATGGTTAACTGACTGCCTGGCTATTAGATTTGACTTAGGAAAGAAGGAAGGAAAGGAAAGGAAAGGAATGGAAAGGAAAGGAAGGGAAGGGAAGGGACGGGACAAATGAAATGGGAAGGGAAGTGAAGGAGCGAGAAAATAGAGGGTCGGAAAGAGAGATGGATGGATGGGTAGATAGAAGAGTGGCGAGGTGGACGAATGACAGGCGGATGGATGGAGGAATGGTTGAGGGGATTGAGACAGGAAAGGATACGTATACAGGAGAAAATCATATTCTCTTGATAGATGGATTAATGGGCCATGACCTGATTCTGTTTTATTTCTTTGATTAAACAGAACAAAAGGGCGACAAAAAGCTCGACAGCGCAAAATGCAAATCGAAAACACACGATTCGTGTTCGACTGGTTCCAAAGGATCTCTTGGAGAGGAAACCGTTATTTATGAAACAGCATTGTAATAAGTAAGCTCGATGAACAAGTGACATATATTATTAAAAAATACCCCTGATTCTACTTATTGTAATTAGCATAGTAATTTGAAGACAAGATATGGATATAACTTACATACATTTGCCTGGGCATCTTTCAAATAACTGCCACAATTGGTCCTGGAAATACTGCTTGATAGGAAATTGGCTGGTTTTCCTCGAGAATGGGAAATGCCACATTTCTCTTTGAAAATTTAGTTTACCAACTTGTTCCCAAAATATCAAGCTAAAGTTGTGTCAACGAAGGTGAATACGTTTTTATTGCAAATCGTCGCTCTTCGTTAGGTAGTCCTTTTACAAACAGCATTGATGGGAATGATTTTGTCCAAAAAAATCTATTCCCACTATAGGCAGATCCTTGTATGCTCCAAGTTATATTGTTTTATTATTATAGCATTGTATAAATCAGGAATATATTGTATTCAACTGATTTTTAACCGACAATTTAGCCTAGAACTATATACAAGACAAGCTTTGTTTAGAACGGAACAAGGGATCCCTGAAGCAGACGATAGAACGTTTTGAGGGTATAACAACACGGATGTTCTCCAGAGAGCACCCTGCGAACATCACACCATATATCACTAATTTAGACAGGGGCCACCAAAATTATGTACACTTTCCTCACATCTTTCCTATTTTACTTTGAATTTTTCCTAAGCTAAGACTAGAATACATAGGAAGATTGAATCAAACTCGATTCTCTTGAACAGGAGTTAAAATTATCAACATTACGACGAAAAATATATTTGCGTATGTATTTCAAATGTATTTCAGTCCAAACGGTATTTGGCAGACTTGCACTACTCGGTTGCCCTCTATCCATAGGTCAGTTGATAGAGTTAATAAAGCGGGGACTTTATTACCCAGTATAAGCCTAAGTGAACTGTCTTAAAATTAACATTTATTCAGTGGTTGACTTTGTTTAGCAGCCTTGTAGAAGGCGATAACTTTTCGTCGTGAGATGAATTGCTGCATGCTCATCACATCCCTTAGGGTTGTTTGGTTCTCAAACTGGACATTTTCTAGGATTATCCTTGATACTTTAAGAGAGCTTCAGTTGTTAGTCAGTTTACAACAATCATTGAACGAAACTGTGCTCACAGCTAACTACATATATTTAAGCAGTACAGGAATAATTTGCATTTAAGAGCCAATCTACCGGGTGTATTTTGGGGAGGTGGATGAATATGATGCTGTACAAGTTATGGTTTCTGTATTAGACTGAGACTCTTAATCACCTAAACTGTGGAAAGCACATGTTCAAACTGAGTTTAATTTAGATGCCTTAAGCACAATAATGTTACAGGGAAAGATTAGAAATTAACCAAAGCAGAACCAGAGGAAGACATATGATTAAGCCGTAGTGCAATCAAATCTGCAGTAATCGGACATACATTATATTTAGAGTAATCTGTACTCAACTGTCTGATATCAAGTTGTAAGGCATTAGGCCGTTAACGTGCACAAACCAAACGCTTTAACTTTTATGTAGGGTTCACTTTTTGTTTAACGGCCTTTCACAGACCTTTCATATATAGTAATATACAGCATTGTGACATTAGATCACTTAAAAGTTGTTAATGTCTATTCCATTAACAAAATATTTCACTAATTAAAGATAATTGCTGCTAATATAACGATCAGGTATTTGGTCGGTGGACGAGCTCGGCTTACGACGCTTTAGTCACTGCTCATAGTCTCAAGGGCTGGTTACTAACCTAAGACACAGCCGGGCAAATAAATATGGCACAGTCGCAAAATGGGATTTTCATTCATTTGAATGAAATCACTTCACTTGCGTTTGTTATCTCCTTATTTTGTTGCTCTTGATATTCATGACTGAAAATTGTATTTAAGCCGGCATTTATCTGCCTTAGGTTGGTGACTGTAAAATTTGTTTTAAATGTCAGAATTAACTTGTACCTTTCTTGCTCGTAAATGTTGCACCTGTAAGAAGGCGTCCTCATATATCTTAAGGGCGTCTAATCGCAGGTTATCCATTAATTGACTATAAATATAAACAAAACTGAAAAACGAAAAAAAAAACATCTTGGAGACAGTTTTTACTTAGACATATACTATAAACTGTCATCACCAGTGCAGTTGTAACAGTTATATTAATAGTTAGTTATGAGAAATAACAAGATAAAGTAAAGCCATGGGTTCAATTTATAGATCAGGCTAAGGATCTAATAAGCATGAGCTTTGTTAGTCAGGGTACAACAATTAAGAAAGAATTGTCCCGGCAGCTAACAAGAATACATGGAAAAAAATAACAACATCAAATATAGCAGTCTCTTCAATGTCATTTTGAGTAGGCTTGGATAAATTCGGCCAGCAGCATTTTTAACCGAAGAGGTGTTGTTTTAGACCTGTAGACTTATTACATATCAGTTGAGGTCCACTTTTGGCAAAACACTGCTGGTGTTATAATCAGTAGCAGTACTCACAAAACATTAGATCCTGTAATGCAACGTAGTGTCGTAAGGCGAGAAAAATAATTTGTATTTTGCATATTAGAATTCCTACCAAGGAAAAAAAAAACTCGACAGAACAGTTACATGTATGTCAGCAGAATAGCCATGCTGTGCAGCAGAATTACAAGCAGAATAAGCAACTACACTGCTATAAGTGCATCAGGCGTGCATAAGTAAATGAGGCCAATTTACAAGCTGAATTTATTCAAACCCTACGCACATACATTGAACTGAGACTAACACTGGGATTAACATGTCAAATATGTGAATGGTGTCCCATATAAACAGCATGGACAGTTTGGTTTTATGTCATGATGAAAATTTGCAGTGCAGTGAGAGCTACCAAGTACGTTCTAAAAAGCAGAGATCTTTGGCCTGATATTTGTTCAGTTTTCTTGCATGATATGTCAGTTGCACATTAGAATAGCTTCATGAAACTATATCCATTGACACGAGATCAGATATAGCATGGTGTCTGGCTCATTTACCTACTTAAATTAAGTTACAGTCGAACCTCTCCACAGGGCTACCTTAGCGTGGGGACAGGGTAAAGTGGCCGTTGTAGACAGTTAGCCATGATGGGGAAGTAGGGGTGTAATATGACACCTGTTTATCAAGGGTGCAAGATATATGAATCAAAAGGTATCAATAAAACAGAGACCGATGACACGCGGTATGGATCAAGTTTGTCACCTTTTACAATGACACGTCTGGTTCTGTTACACCTCCTCATTCGTTGATTAACTGACTGCTGTCGAGAAGGTATTTTGGCAGTTGGGACGAGTTTTAGTGGCCGTTGCCGTTAAGAGGTTTAAATAAGAGTGAAAGCATGTCTGCCGGGACCAGAAATGAGGCCATTGTAGAGATGTGACTGTCAGTGAGGGTTCGACTGTATCAGTTCTCTCTCGTAAATTTAAGTACTGTATAAATTTTGCCTCCTGCTTATATAGAGTTAAATTTTGTGGTTACCTTTACTTAATATCGATTGCGCAAGCTGTTGCAAGTCTTTCAGAAAGGACTATGTAGCAGTATGCATGTTATAATACTAAATATTTAAAGGTTAATCAAAGTATCTTGCAGTGCACGCTCTTAAAAAAAAAATGTTTATTAAAATAAAACCAGTGAGAGAGAATCTACACATTGGCAGCTTGTATTCATCTTTATGTTTTCATCTCGTCATTGTTCAAAGATTTCTGTTGGCTTATTTTTCGCTCAGGGGAGGCCACTTGTTTTCATTTACCGAGATCTTAACCCTTTTCAGACAGGGGAGAGGGGGTGGCTTTGAGGTACCAGCCAAATTTGAGCGGTGGTAACTTGGTGACTTTTTGTAACATCTACCAGAAAAGCCCCCAATCAGAATGGAAGATTTTTCTTACTAATAGTTTAATAATAAATGAAAAAGTCTGTTTTATTGACATTTTTAAATGTGCAACGGGATAAAAATTAAGTTTGAATTCCCATACAAGCCCTTGTAAATAGAGTGCACTCTAAACCAAGAAACGCATTTGTGTTCTCTTACAGTCTGCAGGTATGTTTTTAGGAATAAAGGCATACGATACCCTAACTAATCTGCGCATGTGTTACAGTGCCTACGAAGTAAAAAATAATTGCTGCTCATTTGAAAGGCTTTTCAAAGTAAAGAAGGATGGCGTTTTCCTTTTAGGAATATCTTTTTTCTTTTTAGAGATATTTACGTTTTTGTATTATATGCAAACGAGGAAAGTGATGACGTCATAGGTGGTTCCACTAAAACAGTACAACAAGCAAGAACATCTCCAGAAGTATTGGAGCAGTGTTCTTCAACCTTGGCACCCGGAACGTACGTCACAAAAGGAAGAGAATGACGCCTACTATGTTGTTGCCACTGCAACACTCTTAGCTCCAGTCTCTTTCTGTGAAAAACCAAATATCCCCATTTGCAATCTTTTAAAGT
>OFEP01000115.1_pt1 | contig 10433 bp, 4 predicted proteins | sample 1521161 | NCBI WGS metagenome assembly OFEP01 (sample SAMN04272335, study PRJEB24112) | coral metagenome | biome: Coral reef; feature: Shallow seawater; material: Coral tissue | host: Coral | place: China: South China Sea | collected 2014
TACAAAGATTTGTGACTGAAGAGTGAAGGAAAAACCAGAAGAATGCCATGTACACCTTGGAGTTACACGCCACTGAGTATTTGTTACAGAAATAACTGGATGGAAAAACGGCGATTCCGACAATAAAGTCAGCCACTGCCAAAGAAAGGACGAACTTGTTGGCCGGGGCCGAATGCAGGCGGCGATTTTTGGCGACAAGAAAAATCACGAGGCCATTTCCCAGAGCTGTAGCGATTGATAGTAACCAACCGATTAAGTAAAGCAAAATTTCCATTATTATTTGAACCAGGGTGTAGAACAAACTGAAATATTTTTTCGCTGAGCTTGTTCACAGTGTCGTGCGTACTTTCCTTACAGTGATTATTTGACCACTTGCCAAGTTAACATAGTTTTTAAACAGAGATGTCTATCACTTTTACGAACTAATTATGATCAAGTTTAGGTTTTGTTTGTCTCTGACTCAATTTGCATGCAAGCTGTCTGCTTGTGTCAACACGGATGACAGTCGAAGAAGGTTAAGTTCAAGAAATACATACTATCGAACCTTAAAACCATCGCAAGAATGGCTTTTTGACGAATATCGTTGATAATCGGTGGGATTTTTTTAGCCAGCTTATCGCAAAATTTGTCAATCTATGAGGGGATATTAACTATCCGCTCGAAGGGGTAGACTTCCAGTAAGCGCTACTAAAGAGACTACATATTTAACACACGATTTCTCGCATCGCATGCTGTGAAAATTCTTTATTCACGTCAAGTGAGCTTGCCAGGGAGAGGAGAGTATGGTAATTTGTTATCATTGTAGCTCTATTCAAAACGTGATAGACATCCGAACAATGCTGCCCAATGTTGACATAAGAGATAACAAAGAAGTACGAACAAAAGCATAATGGCTTTTGACTCCAAATATTACATTGAGCCAAATTGTGTCAGCTTTTGAACAATATATGACATCTGCCCAAAATGTAACAAATTTTGCGCCAAATTAAATGCACACAATTCCTTAAAGCGGGGGTGTACCTGAATTTACGTGAAGTTTTAGTAATTTTAAAGGGGATTTAAAAGTAAAGGAAAAAATTTGGAACACCACCAGACAGTTGATTGCCCCCGCAAGGGCACCCTGGGTTGGTGGACAATTGTTTGGTGTACGGCTAACAATTTTCAACTTCAAATTCTAATTAAAAAACAACATCAAATCTTCCAAATTTCCTATTTCTATTCTTCGAGAAAAACTATTATCCCCAAAGATACCCAAATCACCCAAAAAATCTACTAAACAGCCCAAAACGTAGTATGTGGGATGAGCAGAGGGATTTTTGACTGCTTAAAACGTGAACGAGATATTTGCGTTAAAACCATAATACCCAGCCAAAATACGGCCTTCATACCCCGCCATAGCGGGGTAACTGTAAATTCAGTCAAATGCACAGTACTGTACACGCTTTATTGTAGGATAATATCAAAAGATAAACAACAGAGTAACATCCCGCAAATTAAACGTTTATACCCAAGTTCCGGAAAGAGAAAAGATCAACTTGCAGAAATAATCCTGAGTTAGGTTATCGCCTGTTTTCGCTTTTAAATTTCCCGTGCACCGCCATTTTGGATTCTGTGACGTCATTTGGTTGCCGATCTTGTTAGGAAGCAGAGCATCTTTCCTGTAAATTAATTGGGCAACCATATGACGTCGTGTAATCCAAGAGGGCGGCGCGCGAGAAAATTAAAAGCAAATATAGGTGATAGGCAAACTCTGTTTTGCTGATATTGATTCTTCATCGCGCTTTATTAAAGAGTGCAGGTTTCCTCAAAAGCAGAAATCATTATCAAAGAAGTGAAATTTAACTCGGCAAAACCCACGGTGATCGGGTGACGGGGGGAAACTCAAACAAAGAGGGCTATCTGTACATTGATTTTTCAATAAAGGTTAAGGATAATCATGCAGGGTCAACTTCGACGCGGCCTGCAGAATCTACGTTTTCACATACAAACGCTTGATAAAGTTGTCTCAGGGGGAAGGTTGTCCCGGGTATCCGAGATCATATAAAGTACCCTCAGGCCAACAACCCACAAAACAGTTTCCCAAGTGCTGTAAAAATTCTTTTTCTTTGGCCATCGTAGCTAAATAAGAAGTAAGACACAAACTGCAGTGACAAACATGACAATAAGACGCATGTTGGAAAAAAAATTATTTGATCTTCAGAAGTGACACTTCTGAAGATGTATGTCGAAACATACGAAACGTCAAGTCAAACAATTTTGTTTTCTAACAAGCCGCGGTTTTATTGTCATGTTTGTTACCGCAGTTTGTGTGCTATGGCGAACGTGAAAAAGTGGACAATTTCCGAGACTGGAACGGATGGGAGGGTTTAGGGAATAGGAAGGGTTTCAGAGATGGCTAATTTATCCGACGATCGGTATAACAAGCGTAATAACCAAGGAGGCAAAACGAAAACAAAAAAAAGAACAAAGGAGTTCAAGACGCGTTACCTCATTTCACGTGATTACGTGACATATGCTCAAAATTCACCCCCAAGGCTTCGTTTGCGCGACACGTTCTCAAACCTTCATTGCTGCTTTGGGGATAAGTTCATGATAAAATTTCGAAATTTACATCCTGAGACCGAGGCTTGATGTGATCTAAGCTAGTCTGATGTCATAACGCCATTACTCTCCCGAAAAAATCACAAAAAATATTCATACAAACTGTCTTTTCAACACTGTTTATTTCCTTGAACTCAGTAAGCTTTACATCGCAGACAAGAAACTTTGAAGATAAGATAACAATGCCTAGGCTATTTAATACCGAGTCGTCTCTAAATGGAAAACGTTTTTGTATCGCTCTTAACCCCTATGATGAATACCTAAATTTTTCTCACTGTCTAAAGCCATTTGATTGAAGGATAAAAGATAACAGATGTCCCTGTTCAGTGCGCCACAATTGAAAAAAACAGATAAGCATTGAAAATGGCATTAACAACACCAAAATGGACACTTTAAAAAGACAAAGTCTTCAGCCGACACAATAACGAAAGATTAGTCTCAAGACAGTGACGAAAAAAACACCATATTGATCATTTTCTGGGTCGAAGGGTAAATTTCTACGATTATGATTATCACAAGAACAATTCATAGAGCGATTTCTGTATGATCTTGAAAAATACTGTTCTACCGAGTTTCATAGTATTCGGAGAGAACTATATTGGACCAAGCATAGACTTCGCGCCGTTAACTACGTTCGCGAAACGAATCAAATTGTTTCGTTTAAGTTCATCTAGATCGATCATACAGAAATCTTTCCATTGTCTCTGTCATAAGCTATTGGCTCTCAACACGCTTGATTATAATAGCTTGCTTATAATAGCTTGCTTATAATAGCTATATAATGGCTATAATATAATGGCTATAATATAATATAATACCAGAAATCCTACTAATGGAAAAGCTACGAAACGTTAAAAAAGCCTCAATAATAAAGTATTTAAACTTCTATAAAATGCTAAGTTGCCCTATAATATATTGGAAAATATTCATAAAAAATGTAAAAAAGAGTCGACAATTTTAAAGCTCTTAATGAGCTGGCTATCTCCTATACATTCGTCTATACTGTGCCCAGCCAGGAGGTGGAATCAGGCTAGGCAAGAAATCCCAACGTTCATCTGCTATATCAGCGAGGGATTTAGCGCGGAATGTTTCATACTGTAACCGAAACAAGAAAACACCCTCCGTAATACAGGAAGGTTCGATATCGCCCTTATTAACGGGATAAATTTCTTGTCTACAATGGGGACACTTTGTTTTCCCATTAGTCGCATGCTGAAAACACTTTAGTAAACAACTCTCGTGCAGAAAAATCTTGCAGCAAGGTAACCTCCTTGAAGGTATTGGTCCCGGCGTGTAACAAATAATACACTTAGTCTGCAGAAATGTTTGCAAACGCTGCTCATCTCTCTGGACATTTTTTCGTTTCTTACCCATTGTGGATTCAACTGAAAAACTCTAACTCAATATTTATCTGCTCACTGGCAGTGATAGCTTTAAAAAAAAAAACAAAAGTGTCAGAATTAATATTCTGACGGAGCTCCCTCTATAGATTGCATATCGCAATGTACGTCCTCAGGACTCTGTCAGAATTACCGATTTTTAATTGCCTCTAAATTACAAATGAAACAAGGTTTGGGCAGCTGAACTGTTTTCTAATTATAACTTAGAAAATCTCTTGGTTTGTCCGAACGAACTCAAGCAACCAAAACGAACTCAAGCAAGCCTCGATCTGATTTGACACGACATTTCTACATTTCATTTTGTTTTGTTCTGTTTTGACTTGGGTTTTCAGTGCAGCGAACAATCCGTATCGCTGATTTGACACGAATGGTGTTCCATTCAGCGTCATATAGGTTTGAGAAAACATTGCGGCATATAAATTAGAAAAAAAAGCATCACAAATATATGGGTATTGCCCGTCTATATAGCTTTCAATGCAACGGATAAAGTTAACGGACGACCCAGTTATAACGACTCTAAATTTAGAAAAAGATTGGGGCGCGCACGAGTTTCGATGCAATTCTAGACAGAAACAGCTGATCGCAGTTGTTGATAAATCTCTTTCTTGGGACTCCTAAGCTCATAGCTGCCTTCGTCTCGATTATAGCTGACGTCTAGTGGGTAAATCAGACTCGAAATCTTTTCTTCCCAGGCCGAATGGCCAACCTGAAACTTGTAGTGGTTTGGCTTTCCTTCTACCTGTTGAAGCCATGCCAAGCGAACGGTCTGACCGTCTGAACTGTACTTTAAAACCTTAGCCAAGAAAATCTCGGGCGATGTAGCGCGTGCGTCAGCGGGGATAAGCGCACAGATTTCTCCAGGAGCGGGTGGGTAACTTTCATCCTCTGATAAATCTTCCTCTTCATCGTCAGCATTGTAAGATGTACCTGGAGCGTCATCAACGATGGCGTTAACTGCTGATTGATTAAGGTAGTGCAAAGCGCGTTTCGTTCTTTCGTGCTGACTCCTTTGGTCATATACCTGTATTTGAGTGCGCAAACTGTGCTTGCAGACGCGAGCTAAGCTCTCTGCCAACTGTACATCGGAACTATCTTTGCTAGACCTAAAGTTTTCCACCAAGGCGTGTCGCATCTCGTTCATTGTGCAATGAAAGCCGAGATTCTCCCGAAAGATTTTGGCCAAGTAACTGGAGAAAGAGCCCGGCGACTTAAATGGTGAACCTCGTCTGTTAACAAAGAAAAAGTCGTGTATACAGCCGCGTGGTATGAGCTTTGGTCGCGAGCGTTCCACGTAGCGCTTAACATGAAAATCTACGAAATCAAATTCGCTCACCTCTATGACATTCGGACCGTATCTTTTTACGGTTTTGAAACCTTTCTCGACAAGACGGGTGACGCCGCTTTTTCCAAAGACCATAAAATTCTCTCCATTCGGTAATTTTCTGACGAGGTCGTCAACTTCGTTCTCTGGGATATCTCTAACGATGCGCAGGGTTCTGAACTCCTTAGCACGGCCTGGGTTTATCGCAAAGAGTAGCAGTAGTGTGAAATTCATGTGCAGTCGTGCCTTCTGCTGGAGATCGTCAATTTCGTCTTCGAACTGTTGATGAAGGGAACGGGTTAATTCTTGGAGCTGAGGCCAGAAAAGCCGTCTCTTCTCAGGTCCTTTAGTAGATTCCAAAACAGCGTGTTCTCGCATAAGTTGGTTCTGAAGGGCGCGGAGATCAGATATGCTCTCCACTGCGTCATAATTGCTGCGACTCTCGTTCGCACGCAGGAATTTTGCAGCCCTTATAAAGCACATTACATAATTAGCAGCAGTGTTGTTTTTCACGCGCCGACTTTGCTTTATGTGCTTGATGAAGGATTCCACGATATTCATATCTTCCACCAATTCCAATCGAATGTCTCGCTTTAACGTGCGCGAACAATAAGCTAAAAAGATCACTAAACGTTCCAAAGTCTTCGCCCACGTCACGTCGGATATTTTCGACTGTCTGCGCTTAGAATTGAAGTCTGATTGAAAGAATTCTTTCATCTCACTTAAGCGTTTAACGGCGCTAGGAAACGAATCTATATCTAGATTTTTTTTTCTAAAGAGCTCAACAATATCATCATCTTGTTCGCGATCGCTTTCTTCCCCGGATGACGACTCGCTGGCCGAGAAATCACTGAGCTCGGGTTCCGAATCCGAGGAAATCTGCCTATCGACTATTTCTATTTGTTCCTGCGAGTCTGAAAACCCAGTCAACGGCTTTTCAACGGCTAAACGTTCCGGACAAGCATTCAAGAGATTTTCTACTAAGAAACTGCTACTTAAGCCCTGTTTTTTTGGAGGCATAGTGTCTTGTACCTCATCCCTTAAAAAAACTTCCTCTCCAGGTTGCTCTATCCGCTGTGTGTAGTTACTATCATTAACACTAGCATTAGTTAAGAGAGGTCCAGAAATTTTTCTAGAGTTTTCTCTTCTTTCTTCGCGTGAATCTTGGTAAGCCTCGAGAATCGCAACTTCTCGCTTGGAAATTAGTGACAGCACCTTGTAGCAAGCCAAGTAAGGCCTGGCAGTTCTCAACTTGTCGAGAATTTCCTGAGGCGCCTTAACTAGCTTAAGACCGAGATTTCTCATCCTACTTTTAATGGTAGCTCTTGGAATGTGAGGAAAGAGTTTATCACAGACCTCAACGAAGACAAAGTAGAGACTTCCATGACATGATACTGGTTCAATTTTACGCCGTTGGGGTGCGAGCATTTCTTCGGAACCAGAGTGCTGACTTTGGAAAGTTACCTGTGGGAGGAAAGAGAAGTCTGTTAGCTTTTGGAAACCAAAATCCTATTTTATTCATCTGTGTGCCAGAGAATTGTTTACGCCAAGCTTTACTTGCGCCAATGTGATATATTTTGGAGTTTTCGCTACCCCACAGAAAGGAACCTCAATTCCCGTCAATATAATTTCAGTGTAAAATGTGTGGCACTCATTATCATTGGCGTTTGTGCTAGATAAAAACCGCAAAATTTACTCCATCATAAAATGGTTTTACCCAAAATTAGCCATGCAGCGACTACGTTGCTTCACGTTTACTAAAATAATTAGTTAAGAATTTAAGTAGTTAACTGCTTAACTGGGGCCTCTGCAATCGATGCGCAATCGCTCATTAAAGTAATCACTGTAAGTGAAAGCTGCTTAATTAAGTTAATTAGCTGAACGAGGGACCCTAACAAAATAACGCCTGGTTTAAACTGAAATACGTCATGTGATTTGATTCTTACCGAATGTGGCTCGTCCCTTGAAGATGATGTAGGAATTTGCAATCGCTGAGAAGTCTAAAAAGTAATCAGAATTCAACCCGTCAATATAATTTCAGTCTAAAATATATGGCACTCGTTATCATTGGCGTTTGTGCTACTGCAAAATTTACCCCATCATAGAGTGATTTCACGCGAATTAGCCACGCAGCGATTGCGTTGCTTCGCGTTTACTACATGACAAGTTAAGTATCAGCCCTTCAATTTGTTTTGACTTTGAAATAAATCACACTCGCTACCATGCGCGTTTGCTTCATGCGAAAACCGCAGAATACGCCAGACCATATATAAAATGATTTCACTTAAAATTAGCCACGCAGCATTTAAGTATTTAACCAGTCAAGAGCTCGTCAATGAAATTTAATAAAAGCTATCACAAGTACTCAAGTGACTGTGACGGAGTTTTGAGATCAACGAGTAACACCTGATTCAGCTGATTGAAACTGAAACAAGTTATGTGATTTGAATCTTACCGTCTCTACGTCCCTTGGAAGCGACGCAGGAATCTGTAATCCGACTGGCCGAAATGCGCCAGTGAACTAAAAGAGAACAGAATCGCAATTTAGATTTTTGAGATAGTACAATTAAAAAGGTCAACTTTGCAACACGAGTAAGCGTCTGTACGCTTAATCATTTTAACACTACATTTACCCAGCGGGTGCAATGAACACAAAAAAATCGCAATTTAGAGTTTTAAATGGTCAGTTAAAAAACCAACATTTAAGGCTGACTTTGCAAGACGACAAAGCGTCCGATATAAGTCTGTGGCGTCTTTTAATACCATATTTACCTAGCAAGTGACGCCGGAATTCGTTTTCGCAGATATTATCGCTAGGCTGTTTTGACTTTGAAATAAATCACACTTGGTACTATGGGCGTTTGATTCAAGCCCGAGCATAAAATGATTTTACTTAAAATAAGCTACGCAGCCGGCGACTGCGTTGCTTTGCATTTACTAAACTGACAAGTAAGTGCTGCAAGCGATTGGCAATTCGTCAACGAAATTTAGTAAAAGCTATTCACAAGTACTTAATTGACTGTGACGGATTTTTGAGATAAACGACTAACACTTGTTTGAAACTGAAACAAGTTAAGTGATTTTCATCTTACCTCCGTCTGCTCTGAGTTCCTTGCAGATGACGCAGGAATCTGTAATCCGACTGGCCGAAATGCGCTAGTGAACTAAAAAAGAACAGAATCGCAATTTAGATTTTTGAGATAGTACAATTAAAAAGGTCAACTTTGCAACACGAGTAAGCGTCTGTACGCTTAATCTTTTCAACACTACATTTCTCACCGAGTGCAATGACTTCATTTCTCCAGGTGTTTTCACCACTGTGTCTGCATCTCAAGAAAAGTTCTAGCAAGGATCAAAGATAGAAGAAAAATCTTATTATTTACCGTAGTTTGACCAAGACGCCTCCTTAATCAATTTTAATGGTCTATGTTTAAGCACTGGAATGTTGTTATAAGCGGGCTTTCGTAATCCGTGCGCCATTGTTTGAAGCGGTGAGGAAACAACTGTAAGAGATTCTCCAACATAACGGCGGGGCAGGAAAAAAAATAGCCCCTGATTAAACCTAACCGAAATGAGACAAATAGGGTACTTGATTTTAATCCGATTGCGTAAATTTCCCGACTAAACTCCTCTTGAACTGCATTTCAATAGTTTATCACCAGTGGGGATTTCCCATTCTACATTTGAAATCTTAGCAGTAAAAATAGATTTGGAAGGCTTGTATTATGCCCCTACTTTAGTTCATTGTATATAATTACTACCTTGTTTAAGCCTTACTTTGTCCTGTTGAATGTTTGTCGTCCTTGTTAGCAAGCACTCCAGAAGTCGGGAAATGCCATTTCTATAAACAGTCATCAACCATCGCCGTTATTTCACAGGCTGGAGAGCGTTCTAAGGAGACAAAATTGCGTATCAGGAAAGGTGCCAACTAAATATTCTACTTTATCCACAATTTCACATTGCTAGAATATTCAGTGGCCGCAAATAAAGGATTTTAGAATAGACAGCTCAAAGGGATGGGCCACGTTTGAGTTTTCCGAAGATGCAAGACATTTTTGGAGAGGAAATTATGGAATTTTTTTGTCCACAAGAAGGCAAGAAGGCAACACGAGAAACCGGTGAGGAATTGAACCGTTGTTCTAGTCGGCAGGAGATCTTGTTTAGCTATTTTATCATTCAAAATCAACTCACCTTTTCTTGACAACCGATGGTAAAGCTGCATGAGCTCCTTCTTTCTTTCCCTGCGGCTCAGGAAATAATGAGTGCAAACGCACTTTGCACTGGTACAAAACGCCCAGTATAATCTATGGCGTCCATCTCTGAAGCGACCCCAGTGTGTTCTGTGTCTTCAAACCTGAAGTCAGCTTTGACTATTAAACTGAAACATTTCAGAAAAAAAGGCAGAAAACTGTGAGAGTAGGCCATGATACTTCAAACTGCACTTTACAGTTGTCTTGCAAATACAAACTAGGAACAGGTGAGAGCATACATCAAACAGCCGTTGCTTAACAATAGTTGTTTACTGAAGGGCATATCCAATTACTTTCAACAACGCGACTCAAAGGTGGGACGGATTGCACACAAGAACCTTGGAACACATGGGGTAGGAGTGATAAACCGTTGTCTTAAAACTCTCTCAGAGCCTTTTGTTCAGTGTTGTTTTATTGAATCTTTCTGTAAAGTATAGCATTCACTACCAGACAAAAAATTAACAAAGCATGCTTTTAAAGAAAGATACTATCACCAAGAATGAAATAATCGAAGTGCATTCGATCTGAGAGCGTCCATTCTCAAATGACACCCTCATAAAAATCAACATTAACAGATGTAATTATATTGAGCCGATAAGGTCGGCGAAGTCCTATATATTGCGGTAGATCGGTGGATATCACGCGATGCTATCGCATCACCAGTAACAAATCTCCTCGATCTAAAAAAACAGTCACTAACAAGTATAAGCTATTCCAAACTAATCAGCTCAGTACAAAAAAATGCAGACTTCAGACCTTTTACCTAAATACGGATTGGAAGGGCTATCAAAAGATAATCCAATCAATTAAAGTGCACCTAACCCCAAAATATTTTTTTCGCTTAAATAACTCTTTGCACCT